>WNFO01000197.1_pt1 | contig 41570 bp, 51 predicted proteins | sample 5400251 | NCBI WGS metagenome assembly WNFO01 (sample SAMN13153354, study PRJNA577476) | soil metagenome | isolation source: 100 cm saprolite under Madrone tree | place: USA:California | collected 2016-06-14 | reverse complement strand
AAAGCCCAGGAGTGTTATCTGCTGATAATCCGAACCTCACGACCTGCGGAAACTGCGCTGTAATCAGTGTCGGAGCTGTGGACCGGAACAGCAACCAGGCGTCATATTCCAGTTTTGGATCAAGGGATATGAACGGAAATGGGATTCCGTTGACCGTGTGGGCTCCCGGAGGCGATACCAAGTTTCCAATGTGCCCAGGCGGGACAAGGATGTCAAACTTTAGTGATTCTCTTTTCGACCCTCTTAATAAGCTGCCTTTCACTACGATTTGGAGTGCAGAGCCAGGCAACTCTTATGGCTACGGCGAGGCCGGTACTTCTCTTGCCGCTCCGTTTGTCTCAGGTGTGGCGGGCCTTATGCTCTCTGTGAATCCAAACCTCACGGCGACTCAACTTAAGACAATGATTCACGATACGGCGGCCGTGATTGGTCAGGATTCTGGGGGAAATGAAATCCGCCTTCTGAATGCCTTCCGCGCCGTGCAGCGGGCCCAGACGCCGCCATCGGTAATAATTTCAGTCACTGGGCCGAACAACGCGGCCGGTGGCCTGAACGTCGGAGCGGAAGCGATAGCTATGAGTTGGTCGCAATCGAGCAGCCACGCAAGCGTAACGATCTCGGCGAACATCATGGGTGTGAATACCCAAACTGTGACGGCCTACCTTACGACGCAAATCGGCCCCACGACGACGACCGCAAACGAGATCGCGCGCGCAACCGTGGTCTTCCCTGGCTGGAACAATTACACGAACGTCGTGTTGCTGAATATCCGGAATCTGCCAGCAGGTACTTATTATTTGACTTTAAGCGCTGATGGCGACAGTAGTTGCACGATACAGACAGTTTGTAGTCCTGGTGCCTGGGCAGGCACGACCTTGCCGTCCATTGCGGCCGGTGCGGGAGTGAGCGCGAACGGAAGTTATTACACGCCCTTAAACCCGCCCGGTTTTGCAGCCTACCCACCAGCCAGTTCGTTCAAAGTCGATACATTCCAGAGCTTCCTCTTCACCGTCGCAGGGCAGTGAGGCTGCGACGGTTTGAGCTGTGGAAAAACGAGGACGGAAATGCCCTGCAATGCCCCCTGCACTTCTGCCAGGGGTTGAAGATTGAAGCACCCCAACGCCGCCGAACCCGAAAAATAAACCGCGCACCACTCAGCGCGGCTCAGGTTTCAAGAGATCCCCGAATGAAATGAACTCAAGCGGCTCCCGAAGTCCTTCAAGAGTCACTTCGAGGTGTTCTTTGAACTCCTTTACTGCGTGAAGAGTGGGGAACACTTTCGATAGGCTGCCAAGCATACTGTTCAGCCGCTTCAATACCCGTTTCACTGCTCCTTCCCGAATATCAAAGCTAAGGAGCTCCCACTTCGCCCTAAGGGAGTCACCGAACATGCCCACCTGTTCGAGAGCCCTGCGGCGAGTCTTGCTTAAGCCAATTTTGATTGACTGGATCACGGCTCGTAGGCGGTTTTGCGCTGAGTTCCATATCTGATGGAGTCGCTCGCCCGCATGATGCACGAAGAGGTCTTTCGAATCTAGGACGTGGAGCAAATGATCGAGGAGCGGGTCAACCGTTGTCAGAAATGTATTCAGTAAGAGCCTTGATTCTCGTTCCTGTTTAGTCTCTCTCACATCATTAGTTTCTGCCATTGCCAACCTCCAGTCCCTATGGGTGCGCCTCTCGCCGACCGAACCACGGAATGATCCTTGCCTGTTTCCCTTGAAGAAATGCGATAACCCGGTTTAGCTCTGCGCTTACGGTGCCATAGACATCTTCGAGCTGATGCAATATCACAGGCTTATTAAGTTCGTAATCCTTATCGGAGCCAGAGCCAAGGATATCCACGATTCTCCCTTTCGCGTGGAGTGCTTGTTGGTGAAACGTTTCGGCTCGCCCGATGAGTGCTTGGCATGCCCGCCACTCCTCGCGCAGAGAAGTCTCGACTTCTTCCAACCGAGGCTCAAAGTTGTGCCTCGACATGAACCTTCGGAGCTTTTGAAGAGTAGCATCGCGAGTGGCCTCGGATTGCACGGCATCGCTGATGCCGTCGATCCATTCACTAATGAGAGTCCGCAGCCGTCCGCATGCTTCGCGGGCTTCTTTCGTTCGCGCTTTGCTTTGTTCGACGAGGCGGCTGAGAAACCACGCGACGACTCCAGTCACGAGCCCAAGAGCCCACTTTCCAATTTCGAGACCTGACGCGGCGGCAGGGCACGTTGGCCCAGGCGTACCCGCTGGTCCCTGCGGCCCAAGAGGACCCGTGGCTCCCAAAGCGACGGTGAAGCCCACGCGTGATCCGTCGGAAAAGAGGATCTTCAGCACATACGTGCCAGGGACGAAACGGGAGAGTGCCGAAGCGGCCGGGAACGCCGCCACGATTTCGCGGTCCGTGGCGCTCTGCACGTTGAGCGTCACCGTACCCAAGCTGACCTTGGGACTCACGCCAAAATTGGCGCCGAAGGCGATGAGCGTATTGTGGGCATAATCGACCTGAGCGCTTGCAAGGGACGGACGTGATCGGGCGGGCGGCCAGGGCGCTGCCAAGGCCGAAGCTGCGAGGATGCCAGAGACCGCAAGAAAGAGCCTTCGCATGTATGCTCTCCTTTTCCTGAACGGTAGACCACCTACGGGCAGACGCGGGGAAAAGAGCGTGGTGAAACGCGGGGCGAGGTAGGAGTAACGCTCTGGACGAAAGCTAAGACAACCTTAGGTGATCAGCCGTAAGCGCCCTGCGTACTCGCGCTGGCCCGTGGCCTCTGCTTTTGTCGCGAACTGTCGCACGTTTCGGAGGTACGAGTCAACCCCTGCAATGCCCCCTGCACTTCTGCCGGGGGTAAACGCAGAGCGAAGGTAGGGATTACGCGCATTCCGATCCGAACCCCAAACCCGACTTCTATATATATGTGTGTGTCTCCCCGCCGGACACTCCTGACCCGAACGAACGACATGACCTCCGGGAACGAGGCAGGATATGTGCCGGTCCTGCACCCGCTCTCGCCACGAATTCCGCCAATTTCCGAGGCCCGCGGTGCCGCTAAAACCCGAGGCCAGCTCCGTCAGAATTCGAGGCCGGCCGGCCCGTCGCTGGACAGATCGCAACCCGTAGATACACTCAAGGTAAAAGCTCCCCAAATGCGCAGTTCCAAAAGCACACAACCTATCCCTCCCTGTCCCCATTGCCATTCAAAATTCACGATCAAAAAGGGCAGGCGATTGAACCGCTTCAGAATTCTCCAAGTCTTCCAATGCAGGGAGTGTTTGCGCAAATTCACGACAGCCGCAGGAAAAAATAAGACGTATCCGCCCCACGTCATCCTCGAAGCGGTCTCGACCTATAACCTCGGCAATTCCGTGAGTGAGACGCAGGCGGCAATCCGCAAACGCTTCCATGTGGACATTCCCGAGGGAACCATCCGGTTATGGGTACGCACGCACAAACCGCTCACGGCGTACGCACGCTTGCGCGCCATCGGCAGCAAGCTTTTCAAAGCGGATGCGATGGTTCGCAGTTTTCTGCTACGCCACAAGCAGGTGTACCGTTTCCAGCTCCACAAGGCGAAACTCGAACTGTTGCTGCAGAACGGACGCCATCGCCATCTCGCCAGTGCGAAAGAATATCTTGAAGGAATTGGAGAGAAATTCGCGCACGGCATGTTTCAAACAACCGAACACCGTTCGTCCAAATTTCCGACGACACTCGCGATTCCCATCACGCGGAAAGAAAATTATGCAACGCGGCTTGCGACCCTCGTGCTCCCCTCGGCAAGCGCAAACAAGAAACGTCACGAGACACTCCAGCAGTTCATGCTCGTGAACGACTCCGCGACCATCGCTGTCGAAATTCCCGTATACCTTACGAAGGAGGACATCGCTTACTACCGCGGCCGGGGATTCACGCTCGACTTCGAAAGCGACTTCATCACGGGCCACATCGATTTCTTGCAGGTTCGCGACGGATACCTGCAGATCCTCGACTACAAGCCCGACGCCCGGAAAGAGAAGCACGCTCACGTCCAACTGACCATCTACGCGCTCGCACTCGCTCGACGGGCAAGTCTCCCGCTTAAAGTTTTCAAATGCGCGTGGTTCGATGAGAAAGATTATTTCGAATTCTTTCCGTTGCAGGGAGTCTATCGGCCGAAGGCGCAACCGAAATCGAACGCTCTTCCGAGCCTGACCTTTCGTGGAGCGGTTCACGGTCCTAATGATGCCAGCAGTAACGCGTATCTTTAGGACTATCAGTCGTCCTCACCCTTGCTTCGTCGTTGCAGCATCTTGTGAATCGCTTCCCGGAAGAAGAGCGGAATTTCCGTCCATCCCCACCACAGCATGCCAAGCACCGTCTGCATGATCGTGAGCGCAAGGAGCATGTCAGGAGTATGGAGAAAATGCTGAATGAACAATTTGATCGCGAATATGGAGAAAAGTGCGAGTATCAGGCCTGGGATGAGAGAGAGGGCAATCAAGAGGAAAGTAGCCCAAAACGGGACTTTGGGTTGGGGCGTAGATAGGTCGCGGCTCCCACAGCGGGAGCAGGCTTCGGCGTCGCGTGGGTTTACATGCAATTTGGGGCAGAGCTTGATGTTGTAGCTCCGCCCGCAGAAATTGCAGAACAACGGTTCGCCGATAGTCGCGCGATTACAGTTGTAACAATATTTCATGGAATTGGTTAAAGAAGAGACCGACGTTCGCCATCCTTGGCGCGAACCCACACCGGAGACCAGAAGCCGGCCCGCGCAATGGAATCGAACGTAGAGAACCAAAAGATCTTGTCTGTAAGAGCCAGCGTTGCGGCTTGGAGGGATCGCATCCTCCGCTCTGTGTTTACGATCACGAGTACCCGAAACTGAGGCTGGCCGAATCGCTTTTCGAAGTTTCCGGAGATCGCATACTGAAGATAGTTCTGGACTTTGCTTTTCCAAACCGAAAGCCCTTCATTCCCCAAGTCCACTTCCAAAAACGCCGCGAGTGTCTTTAGGGGAGTGCAGACCTCGATATAACCATCCGGAATGAGGCGTGTGGCAGCTTCAAGCGGTTCGTAGAAGCTCATCCACTTCTCGAATCGCGCTTCAGGAACGGGGATCGGCCGAAACTTCAGATTGCAATAAACCTCATTGATCGCCAGTTGATGAGTGACGAAGAAATCGGCAATGAGCACTTCATCGCTTCTCTTTCGGAGCCCGCGAAACGGAACAGCGACCAGCTTTGCTCCCGAGACGGAGAGCGTATAGAGTGCCTTCTGCCCTCCGCTTTTCGTCCCGAGGAAAAACCTGCGAAGGAGTCCGGCTCGTTTAAGGCGGAGAAGTCGTGCGTTTACCTGCGTGGTGGAGCCGAACCCAGCAACACACTTTGCCTGCTCACGGTCGATCACGCGCATGACTGCGAGTTCGCGTAAAAGGTGCCGATCTCTGTTCTGAAGTACAAGCCCGCGAAGGTTATTCCCAGTCATGCAGCGTGTCGCCGGTGCTTTGGTCCACGACTATTTGCCGCGAGGCGATCTCCCGTTCGACATCGCTCCGCTTGCGAGCCCAACGCTTCCGTGAACGCCGGTAGAGATCGGAAAAATCGGTCTTCCGGTCGTTCAACACGGGTACAACCCCTTCCATCCGCCGCCCATATCCCGTCTTTATCACCATGTGCCGACGTGGAAGGTTCTTGAGCAACTCAGTCAGGCTCTTTCCGCCATCAAGCGCCATTGCGATCTGCTGCGCATCAAGACTCGAAAGCTGGAAGAAAATATGGGTTCCCACGGCGAGGATGGCGGACCGCATCTCGGCGGGGTATTGGTCGAGAAACTGATTGGCAGAAACGATGCCGATTCCGAACTTGCGGGCTTCGCTCAAGATCGTATCGAGGCCGCTTCCATAGGACACCAGGTTCTGAATTTCATCGCAGTAGAGGGTAAAGAGCTCGCGCTTCTTGCGGGCAAACAGGGCATTTTTGATCATGGTGAGGAACAAGCTGCCGAGCGTGGCTGCCTCTTCACCGAGCTTTCCCTTATCCAGATTCAGGACGATCCATCGGCCGCCGTCGATTGCATCGAGCACCGAGAACGTCGAATGCTCCTGGCCGACAACGTGGCGGAAATGAGGGTCGGCGGTAAATGCAGATGTCTTATTGAGGATGGGCTCCCGCATGTTTGCACGCATCGGCTCACTCGCCTTGTCATAGCGCGATAAGAAGTATTGTTTGACCTCCGGATTCGCGACTCGTTCCATGCACTTCGCGCGAAATGCCGCGTGGCTCAAGAGCGGGGCGAGTTCGAGGAGTGTGTGACCGTTTTCGGCGAGCACGTACAGCGAATTCCGGAGTAACTCGTCGGTACGGGCCCCGAAGGCATCGAGATGCCAGCGCTGCTTGAGGATCTTGGCGAATTCAGAAATCTGAACGAAACGATCAGAGCTATGGTGTTGCTGAAGAGGATTCAGGCCGACAGAGAATTCCATATCAGCCGGTTCGACGACGATCAAGCGGTCGCTCAGGTCTCGTTTGAGCGTTTTTTCTTGAGCCGCTACGATCGAAAACAGAAAGGGAGTCAGGTCGCCGTGGAGATCGAAACACGCGAATCCGCGTCCGGCCTGAATGTCTTGCTTCAGGAAGAAACGGAGGAGTGACGACTTGCCGGTGCCAGTCTTACCCAGTACCGCGATATGTTCTGCACGCCGGTTATTCGGGATCGTGATAGGGCTGCGTGTTGCCTGCCCATCGTAGACTCTGAAACCTAGATCGAGATCGCGGTATCGCCGCAAACGAGCTCTTCGCGCGTTCCAGTAATTCCGGAGCTTGAGAGCGATTGCCTTGAGTAATCGAAGCATGATGTGGAAGGTGGGCTAGCATGAAAATCGGAGAAGCAGGGCTTTCGTCGTGTCACGCGCTTCGAACGAGAGAGTCGTCAAAGCGTGAGATGAGCATAGCAGGCAAGACTTTTCTGAAAAGACGAGCGAGTTTGCCTGGCGCGGCAAATCTGCCCACCTTTCGCAGTTGGCTTGAATCGCTATAATGGAGGGAAGGTCGAATCAGTTTTCGAGTTCGACCTCCGGTTTTTGTGACACGTCAGACGAAGCGAGGTCAATCGCAAATCTATGCCACGCAATCAAATGCTCTACGATCCGGTTCCAAGATTTTCCCACGAGGGCTACTAATGCAGTTTCTTGACCGTCAAACTCCTGATTTAGCTTGTAAATTGGGGTCAGATCGGCGGTTCCAAATTTTTTTCCGTCAAATCCGACATTTTTTTCGAAGATCATTTGTTGGAACCGCAGGCGAATGTCGTATTTTGGCCTCAGCCTCAACCACGTTGCGGCCGTGTTCCTTACAAACGCGAAGCAATAATCCAGAGCTTCCTCCATGTCGAATTCCTCCACGTTTTTGTCCTGGATCATGCCTCGCTTCTCGGTTATTTTCTGATTCACCAGCCTCTTCTGCTCAAGGAACTCCTCGTTCGAATATGTGCCGGTTCGGTGCAGATCGAATATCCGCTGCCGCTCCTCTTCGAGCCGTTTTATGGTGTTTCGAAGCCGGTTATTCTCTTCGTCGAGCGAAGCGTAGTTGTTTTTCCAAATATCCAAAACCACTGCCTTGAACAGTTTTTCGTATTGCCGGTCGGGCGTGATGCTTTCCAGGTACTCGACGAAGTTTTGCTCGAAGGACTCTTTCGGAATGTATTGGGCGTTGGGGCAGGCCTGCTTGTGATGGTGGTAATAGGGATATCTGATTCCTTTCCGGCCTGTTGAGAAGCTGCCGGTAAGAGACAACCTACATGAGGCGCACACCGTCATTCTCCGCAACGGGAAATCGGGATTTGAAGGAGTTCTGTGTATGAAATGGGATTCTCTCTTGCGCCGACCGTTGCATCGATTGAACAATTCTTCCGTGACTATCGGTTCAAAGGAACCTTTGTACTGATCTCCCCAAATGTCGATGATTCCGAAGTAGATTGGATTCCTCAAGATCTTTTCCATGAGTTGCGCGCAGGGAGTTTTCCCGCGCCGTGTTCGGAGCCCCTTCCTCGCCGCAAACTCTGCGAGTGTTTGGTAGCTATGCGTGCCTTTCGTCCATTCCTCGAAAATTAGCCGGATCAGCGGAGCCACGTTGGGATCTGGCGCGATGTTTCCTCTTTCAGGCCTGTAATAACCGAGAGGCGCTCCCCAAACCCACACTCCTTTCTTGACCCGCTCCAGCATTCCCCCTTTCGTCCGCTCGGTCCTCACATTGTTATCGAACTCGGCGAAAACCGAAATCATCCCCTCCATAGCCCTTCCCACAGGAGTCTCGTTGATCGGCTCTGAGGCAGACCTAAGCTCCGTGCCAGATCGCCGGAGAGTTGCCCGAACCAAAACGTGATCATCCTGGTTGCGTGCAAAGCGGTCGATCTTGTAAACAACGAAGTAGTCGACCTTGTTTTTCTTGTTGCTACAGAATGCGATTGCCTTTATGAATTCGGTGCGATCCGCAGTTTTTGCTGATTCTCCCTTGTCTATGTATACGCCGAGAATAAGAATGTCTTGCTTTTTGGCAAATTCACGGCAATGCCGCTCCTGTGATTCAAGGCTGGTATTTTCGATTTGATCCTTCGATGATACCCGGCAGTAAATTATTCCTGTTTTTTGTGATGGAACCTCCATTACTTAAATCTTGTTCTCGCCGGCAGAATTCCGCAAGACCCCAATGGGATATTTGGAACCGTGCTTTTCGGTTAGCCAATCATCGAAGATGATTTGTCCCAACTTATACAGGGCGTCCCGAGCCCTCGTGAGCTCTTCATCGGATAGCTTGTTGAGTTTAGGGTCTATTTGGCGACACTGTTCGAGAGTGAGCATTTTTGTTGGTCCAAACTGAAAATATCGGACAAGAGTTTGGGCACATGCATGATGCGCCCTCCTAAGGTCGCTGAAAAGATGGGCGCATTCGCCGCGTGCGGCAAACTGCACTGGATATTTGCCGCTTGCGGCAAGTTCTCAAGTGTTTCTGTCTTGCTGTCTTCCGCTATTGTAAGAGCAGGGAAAGAGGTCCCGAATAGTTAAAGGCTTCTTTGAATCCACGCAATCCAAGGTATAAAACGTCGGGGGGTTTCGGAAAGATGGGCGGACTTGACCGTCCGAGGCAGAGATTGTCGTGAGACTAGAAACGGCTTCTGAGCTTGGATTTAGGAGCGTGTTTGACCCCGCTGTCCACACCCTTTAGAAGGTCGGAGAGAGAGATTTTGAACCCCATGCTGATGATGAGAAGGGTCTTGAGCGAGGGGACGCGGCGGCCACGCTCAATAAGGCCCACGGCAACCCGATGTAATCCGCAATGATCGGCAAAAGCTTCCTGGCTGAATCCTTGCTTCGCCCGCAATGCCCGCATCCGCCGTCCTAGCGCATGAAGAACCTGTTGCATCTGGGAAAGTTTGGGGGTAGCATCCTCATTCTATCAACAAACAACTAGTGGGCAGACAACGTGTTACGTATTAAGGACGTGTGGACGTTTATGAAGCTATCTATAGATTCTTGCGACTCACACAGAGGTACATCTGAAAGGGGAAGCGTTGCCCTCCCAGAAAGACCATAGGCATGCATTGTAGGCATACACAGCTTACGTTGCACACCGGCGCTGTGTGACGTTATAAGGCAGGCAATGGGTGAATGGAAAGCACCGCTGAGTCTGCGAGTCCGGCAAGATCTCCGCGCCGGTCTTGAAGAGGTCGCTGCTCGGGAGAAACGGACACTCGCCAATATAGGCGAGGTGATTCTGGAATGGGGCTTCCAGCAACTTCTGGTTGCGGGTTCTACGGAGCGGCTGCTGAAATACAAAATTGGCCGCCCTGTTGTTCATCCGAAACGGCAATGAGTCATACTGAGCCCCGTGCTTTGGAGGTCCTCGTGGATGAAATAATGGATGTACTGAGCGTGAAGGACGACCGCAAGTTCGAGGTGCACTGCCACGCGGGCGAAGCGGGCAAATTATGCGTCGGCACCAAATCTCTTTCAGTCAAAATCGGACAACGTGTGCGAAGGGACGGGCACGAGGAAATATGGCATTCCGTCCTTATTCAGTGCGCGGAAGCCGAAGACGGCTCTCTCGCGGTCAAGGTCATCATTTGTCATTTCGATTGGGACGAATCGCGCCAAATCGCATCCATCCAATCCGCACCGAACCATAAGGGAGACAGTGTCCCCGCGTTGCGATGCGATCTTGAACAAAAAGATCTCTGACCCGACGCCTGCCAACAATTCATGCGGTTCCGTATCACGTTCGGAGGTACAGTCGTGGCTTACATCGGAACCGAAGCAGAGGAGGCACACCACCGTGATTATTGGGGATCGCCTGCGTGAGTTACGCATGGAAAAAAACATTTCACAAGGGGATATTGAAAAACGGACCGGACTGCTCCGGTGCTACATTTCCCGCGTTGAAAACGGACATACTGCCCCCACGGTCGAGACACTGGAAAAACTGGCTCGGGCCCTGGAGATCCCTCTCTACCAGCTTTTCCATGACGGGGATGAGCGGCCCCCGGCCCCGATTCTTGCGAAGGGACGAGCCGCAGCCGATAACGAGTGGGGAAGTAAAGGCAAAGATGCCCGGATGCTCAAGAAACTTCGTCGCATGCTTGGTGTGGTGGATAAACGTGACCGCCATTTAGTCCTTCTTATGGTTCAGAAGATGGCGTGGCTCAAGGGTGGTCGGGTTCGTGCCGCTGCCCGGTCTTAGACAATCACATTTTTGAGTTTTGCCCGTGCATCGATAGCTTAGAGCTCTTCACTTATGCAGAACTTCGCCTAACTACAACCTCGTATCCAGTTGCACCGCTGTTCGCGAAGAGCTTTACTTGCGCAACCAGGACTTTTTCTGCTACGTCGCCGTAGGTGCCAGAAACCCAAACTAAGGCAAGTGCATGTTGTGGCTTCTTATCTTCTACCCCCTCTATTCGATAATCAGCGGAACCAATCCATGTGCTTCCGTCGTCGGCCTTTCCTTGAATCAACGGCAATACGGGAACTTCGCTGAGCGGATACGGACCGATACTGGCTACAGCAAAACTGTAGCCGATTTTTGCAAGCATACGGACAAATGAAGTTGCATCGACGTGTGCAGTCGACTGCAGCGTCCTCGTGTTAAGAGCAGTCGCAACATCTTTTGGCTGTGTTCCGAAACTGATCATCTGCGTGCCGACAACCTTCACCCCGTGCGTCGCAGGTTTTCCGGCAAGAAATGCATTGCGGTCAAGCTTGGGGAGAACGAGCATGCCGAGGGCCTCCGAAGTCGGGAGCTGCACAGACTCAAGATTGCCGTCTCTCTTTATCTGGATAGGGATACTTGTCGGGCGCTCCTTGGGGCGGCGCGTCGGAAAACCGCCCGCTACACGGGCATCCTCCATGAATCCGCGTAGGACCCGCCGCTCGAAAGCGGATGTTATCTTGTTGCACTCGGAACAGCTCGCATCCGGAAGAACCAGATTCCCTCCCAACCCGAACGGCACGACGTGTTCATCGGTAAGGTCTTCCGTTCGGCCGCAATAAATGCACAACCCTGCCGATGCGGCTCGAATGGTGTTCCTGATTTCCTCTGGTAGAGGTCCGGTCATGCGGATTGAATTCCAGCCTGCACTAGGCTCAAGGTTTCTTTCTCGTTTTGATCTTCGCTTGCGTCGAATCGCCTTCGAGTTTCTCAATGCTAGTAACGGTATTTCGTAGTCGTCTGGAAAGGTCGTCATATGGGACAACCTCCACGTTTTTGAGGCCCTCATTCAGCATACGAAAATAGTCCCTCTTATTCGCGTCCCCAGAGAATTGGGCGGATGACCCGGCGATGATAATTCCTCGGGGTTTCACGATCTTGAGCTTCAACCCGGTTACTTTGTCAATTTGGATTACGATGTCCGCCTTTCGCGCGGTGACACTCTCGATGTAAGACTCGGTTTGGGCTATTGCTTTAGCGATGTCCGCCGACCAGTAGAAAGAGTTGTGAGATTTGTCTTCGTTAAGGAGTGGTGTACTCGGCGTCTTTATTTCAATTAGATCAAGGTAGTCGTCTGCAGTGACCACACCGAAGTCGGGAAATTGCGTCGTAACGAGGGCAATGTTCGGTTTCTCTATTTTTCGAATGTAGCTGTCCTGGAAGTAGAGTATTTTTTCCGCGAAATATGCTTGCCAGTCGTTCTCACCCAAATTCTTGGTCAGCCTCAGCTCGAATTCAGCAATGAGCTGCTTCAGGTAGATAAGCTGGACATTCCGTTTTCTCCTCACCGCGTCTCGCTCATCGAAACCCACTGTCTTTGGATCGGCTGCAATCTTCCCGGCGAATGTAGTCACCGCCCGCACGTCTTCCATGGACAGAACACGCGGATCGAGTCGGTCCGTAAGCACTCGGTGCAGCATGCCCCGACGATAACTTTCAACTCGGTCGGCCTTACTAAAGGTGTCGCCAAAGACGCCAGCCAATACGATGCTCATAGCATCGAGTTTCGTCTCTCTGTCTTTTTGGCGGACGATATGGTTGAAGCGCTTCAGTGTTTTCTCCGAAATGTAGACGTCATGGCGCTTCCTGGCTTTCACGATCTGGTCTTTGGCAGGAGTCAGGATAAGTTTGATCTTCCCCAGCTTGGACTCAAGGGTTTCAAGGAGGTGTTTCCCGCCAGGAAATCCTTGCCCCTTGGGCTTGAGGAAATCTGGTTTCTTCCCAAAGCTCTGGTAGTAGACCTCCCGCCCGATGAAGTGTTTGCCGTAAAATTTGTTCTTGATTTTGTAGCTGCGCATTTTTCCGCAAATTATAGCTATTCAAATAATTCAAGCTGTCGTATTTGAGTCTTGCCTTGAATGGTACTCCGCACTGAAGGGAAGTCAAAGGTCTAGAGGCACTGAATTTCGGATGCTCTACACGCGCTCAACTTGAGCATCTGCCCCGTTCTCTCGTCGGGATTCTCAAGGGAAGAAACAAGGAGCCTGACATGCGCTGCCTCGGAAAGATACTTGCCGCTTGGAGCAAACCCTCCCGTCTTTAGGTCTGCTCCAGTTTCGCTATATTGGAAACAGTTTCAAGAGTAGCGCAGCAACCACCTGCTGTTTCTCACGAAGAGTAACCGCGAACCTTTCCACCGGCCCCTGGGGTGGAGCCACTAGTGCTCCTTATGCCCCGTACACACAAGGGGCCGCTGGAAGGGCTTGCCCTTCTATCCAGCACATTGAAAAAGGAGAAATTGATTTTTATGGACCAGACCCAATTGCTTGCGCATTGCGGGAGCAACAAGATCACTCGGGAAGAGCTATGCATGGTGCCGACGCCGGAAGGCACGGAAAGCCATCATCCGCTCGCTCACCACCTCATCGTCGACGCTCTTGCCGAGACGCTTGCGTTTCGGCATATCGCAGTCGTTCGGGACGAGTATGCGGTTTCGGAAGACGGGATGAAAATGTTCGGCGTCCTCGACCTCGAAACCGCGTTTGATGGATGCCGGTTCTCAATTGGCATCCGGAACTCCAACGACAAGTCGATGCGTCTTGCTATGACCGTCGGCTACCGCGTTTTCGTCTGCGACAACATGGCGTTCCAAGGAGACTTCACCCCAGTCCTTGCGAAGCACACGAAGCATTTCAGCTTGATTGATGCGATGTCGGTCGGCGTGGATCGCATGCAGCGCAATTTCGATCCGATGCGGCGGCAGATCACAACGTGGAAGGAAAGCCTGATGTCCGACGATGAAGCGAAGCTCGTGATTTACGAAGCTTTCGTCGAAGAGGCGCTCGAAGCGCCAAAGCATCTCGCTCGGCGCGTGCACGACCTGTATTTCAATCCGCAGTACGAGGAATTTGCTCCCCGCACCAGGTGGAGCCTTACGAACTCATTCACGTCAGCATTCAAAGAACTCGACCCCATTCCGCAATTCAAAGCGACGGCAAAGCTCGGTTCGTTTCTCATGAACGATTCCAAGGCTCCATCCATGCTGGCTCGGGCTGTAGGCGAGACCTCACGTACTGCCTCCTAGGGTTTACGGAGCTATCGCACATGCTTCGAGCCAGCGCCAATTCAATTCTAGAAGCGGCAGCAAAGAGCCTCGCATGGGACCTCTACGCCACGGCGGGATATGGCCGGACGAGAGCGTACGTCAATGTCGAGAAATTTGAGCGTGAATTGTTCTCCGCTGCGCGTCAGTGGAGATCGACACACTCAAATCTGAAAGGACAAAGGAGGAAGTATGGAAGAACAAAACCGTAACAAACCGTTCTGGCGGCAGGGGGACATCTACTTCGTGAGACTCGACGAGGAGATCAACTCTGCGAATGCAACACCCGTGAAGAACGGCATCATCGCGAAGGGTGAGACCACGGGACACGCGCACCGCGTCTCGCCGTCATCCATCGCCGCAGGAGCTCTGCTCAGCCTCGTCGGACGTTCGATGTTCCTCCGTTCGCCCGAAGCGGGTGCAACGATCGTGCATGACGAGCACGGCCCGATCAAACTTCCCGCAGGTGCCTACGCCGTCGTTCCCCAGCGGGAATTCGACGGCCTCCGCTGGCGGCAGGTGCTCGACTGACCATGCTCGCCATCTCTGCGAATCGCAGAGCCGTCCGCGAAGCGCTCGCCAACGAGGGCTGGCGCTTCGCGCTTGTCGGCTCTTCCGAAGAACTGAAGCAGCACCGAGAGTCATGCCGTACGCTCAGCCTTCCCGTGGGTAGCGAATCAGACAATCGTTCGCGGACCATACGCGAGGTATTGCTCCGGCGTCTTCCCTGGGAAGTCCGCGGACAGCCATTTCCCCGCTGGCTGAGCTATCTCTCGAAGAGCACGCGAAAACGACTCCAGCCCAGTCTCCCGCTCGCCGCCGAATTCTGCCTCATCCACGGATTCGTATTCCTCGTCGGAAACGTCTGGGCTGAACGGCAGGGCGGCATGTGGAGGACTCATCGAAAGGATGGTCCTGCGGTCGTCTGCGATGACCACGAACTGTATTACTGGCGCGGTTGGCAAGTTGCGAAGAAAACAGTTCTCGAAAAACCCACGGCGGAACGCATCCTCAAGGAAGAGAATCAAACTGAACGAGAGGTGCTCATACAACGGATGGGCGTGGAGCGGTTCGTCCACGAAGCCGAGCTTCGGGAAGTGGACTCGTTCCATGGCAGTTCGCTCTTGAAAGTCGATACTGCTGAAAAGAGAGGACATTACCAGAATGACCGTTGGACTGAGGTGCCGCTCCCGCTCGCATTTCTCAAGGTCATCTGCCCTTCGACGCAGAAAGCATATTTCCTACGCGTGGAGCCCGATGTGGAAAACGCGAAGCAGGCACTCGAATCGACTCTGACCGGATACACCCGCGACTGGGAGCGGGATCTCGTCGCGGAAACGTAGTTCATGTTTTTGCAAAAAGACGACCAACACAGGCCAGCAATTCTTGCTGGCTTTTTTGTTGTGTATCGCTGGGGCTACCCGCTGCAGTCCCCGTACACTTTCTCACCTCTCTTGACTGTAAGGTATTATTCCGCTAGTCTTTGTATGCGGCGTTTGTGCCGTATAAGGAATAGCAGAATAAATGGCAAAAGCACAAATCACTACCCCGGAAGGCATCACAATTAAAATTGAGGGAACGCCGAAAGAAATCTCGGCGATCGCTGAAGATCTCAAGAAAAAGGCGGCGGCAGGGGAACCCACACGGCACCGTAGAAAGGCGAAGTCTGGCCGGATGCTCTTGGTAGACCACATTGCCTCGTTGAAGGATGGCGGGTTTTTCAAGAAACCGCGCGATTTGGCGAGTGTGAAAAATGCGCTTGCAGAGATGGGCCATCACTATCCGATCACGACTCTGTCCCCAATTATGCTCAGGCAGGTTCGCCGCAGAAACCTTCGGCGCATTAGGGAAAAAGGTCGGTGGCTGTATACGGGGCAATAAACCATATGCCGAAAACAACAAAAATCGCAAAAACCGCTCCCGAAAGCCTAAAGATCCTCTGGGAAGAAGGTTACTTTCGGTCGTGGCGAAAGCAAGTTGCAATCGTCGGTCATCTCGCGAAGAGAGGTAACAATTTTTCAGGACCCGAACTCGGCATGGCGCTGAAACGGACGAAACATCTGACCCGCAAAGGGAAGCGAGGCAGCTACGAATACATCCAGAAGCATCCGTTTTTAGCAGAAAAGAAACAGTCAGGTAGGAAAAAGAAAGCCTAAATCCATGAAACACCCAGCACCTGAAAAAGCAATTCGAGAAATCATTGAGCGGCTAACACGGCTCGAAAAGGCCGTATTTGGCAAGAAAGAAAAACAGACACCGCGTTTGCAAAAGGAAACATTCACCGGTCCAAGGGGTGGAGTGCGGCTGCTCATCTCTAAAAAGTTTTTTAAGACGAAGCGTAACCTCGGAGATGTTAGGAAAGAACTTGCGAAAAACGATTACCACTACGGCGCAGCGCAGGTGCAAACCGCGTTGAATAGGCTGTCAACACGAAATGGACCGTTGGCTGCTTCCACAGGCGCAGGCAATAAACTCTACGTAAGAAGAAAGTGAAAATATTGAACCGCGCCAAACTTATCTCAACACTTCACCGAATCAAGGCCCTCGCCGATGAATCTCTCCGTGCAATCGGAGAGCGACCGGAACCACGACCGTTCAACAAGAAACTGGCACCGAAGAAGGATCGGCAGCCTATGCAGATTGACTTCGACAAACCCCTCCGCCCATTCATGAAAAACTACGCGAAAGGGCTCAGCGGCCCGAAAAAGTTCGTTCTCCTTTTGAGTCGGCTTACCAGAGGCGACCTCAAGAATGAGGTTGAGCTAAAGGACATCCAGAAGCACTGGAACCGAATGACCTCGAAGGACCTGCTTGGGATTAAATTCAACTTATTTTTCTCTGCACAAGCGAGAAACAACGACTGGGTGGAATCCAAAAAGAAGGGAGTGTACAACCTTCGCCCGAGCTGGCGGCAAGCACTAGAAAAATAGGCACCCATGAACTTCAACCAGAACCTCAAAGCTTTTCTGAAGAGTCTGCCGCTCAAGAAGATGAGCGGCCAGCAGAAGTTTTTGGCTGTGGCCGCAATTATCTGTCGGGGCAAGGCCGATGTAGATGTTGCGACCAAAGACGTTCAGTCAGAATGGAGAAAGTCTGTCTTGCAGGTTCGTTACAATCCCGCCCTCTATGACCGTGCGCAACAAGAGGGATGGGTTGACCCGAGCGGTAAAGGGAAGTTTTCGATCAACAAATCAGGACTCGATCATCTCTTGGCCCTTGCAGCACCAGACGGAGATTTCAGCACGGGAGAGCTCAAGCAATCAGGCTCTTTAATTGTTGTCAATCGGAAGGGTACGCATTCGTTCGACAAGTATCTGAGAAAAATCCTTGCGGAATCGAAAAGTCACGTACTAATCGCCGACTCCTATGTTGACGGAACAATCTTCGATAGCGTCCTAGACGTGATTCCAAAAACGACGACAGTAAAACTGATCTACACTAATAAATCGGGCAATTTCGAGCAAAGAGCGACAAGATTCTCTAGGGAATATCAAAAATTCTCAGCGCGGAAATGCAAGTGGCTTCACGACCGTTTTATGATCGTCGATGATACTGGTTACATCCTTGGTCCTTCAATAAAGGATGCAGCATCCAAGTACCCTGCCCTCGTTACTGTTCTCGACCCCAAGGCAAAACGATTACTGCAGTCTTTTTTTGACGACTTATGGTCAAAGGCGAAGTGATACGGGCCTCGTCATAGGACTCCCAGAATACAACCTTCGATCCAAGCGATTGCACGCTTTTGAGCGCGTGGCCATGTCCAGTGGCGCGTGCAACGCTGGCGCTTCTCGTTGACGTGGGTACGAATTTGACTCGAAAGTGCCCTATCGAAAGCTAGCCTGCTTTCGAAGATAAGCGACATATGTGGCGGGGAGTTTGAATCGCCGTGCTCCAGCGAGGAGGTATCCGAAATAAGCCTTGCTAACCCGACGGTCGCGGATTGGTCGGCGCAGAAATCGTCGGCGACCGGCCACCGTGCCGATGTAGGTTCGGGCTTCAATCTTCTTCCCGTCTTTCCAAACTAATATCTTTTGTCGCTTGTAGTTGCTTCTCTCGCCGAGCCCTGCACCTTCAACCTTGTCCATCTCCGACTGTTGGCCTCTCGGAGCGATAACTTTTCTATAGGGAACCCTATAGAGAACTCCGTCGACATGTTCTCGTCTACTCGGAACGATATCCGTCACTCCACACTGATTGGTTTCGCTATAAAGACCGAAGCGCACTCCCCAGCTTTTCAGTCTCGCAACACCGATCACCTCGGCAGCACCGTCGAGCCGATCGGCACAATTCAAGCGATTCGGGTCCATGTTCGACCCGTATTGAAAGAGCATGATGTAATGCTGTGCCATGGTCGTCTACTTATTTTTTGCTGTAGCGTTTGGTTTTCGTTTGCTTGACCTGTCCGTTCCCTTTGATTCGTTTCAAGAGTTCTTCTGCGGACTCAAACGACCGGCCGTCGGCCTTGGCAAGTTCGAATTCAGTTGGCACAAGCTCGCCGCGAAATGCCTTTGCAAGAATGGCCTGAGTAATGCTCTCCACTCGCTTTCGTCCCTCCGAAAATCGCGCTTCAATCCGGTCGGCGAGCGTGAACAGGCTCTTCACTCTGCGGACTATTTCCTGCTGCTCGGGTAGCGGAGGAATAGGCAACTGGATTGCCCGTACATCTCCGATGTTAATGCCGCGAACTGCAACACCTTTGACAGCTTTCTGCATTCGTTTCTGCGTTGGGGTCGCCCTCAAGAACCATTTCACAAAACCGGGGTCGAGTGAGGGCTGGATGCTCAACCGCGCGGTATCTTGGGTTATGTTTGCGTCTTGCAACTCCCTCGGTACAACGCAAACACGGCCGACCGTCCCGCGGATTGACAACAAGATGTCGCCTTCTCGCAACCGTGCACGGGCGAATGTTTGTTCGATTTTTCTCGCCGTGCGTCTGATCCCCTTGAGATTCAACCTATCATTTGGAAAGTCTGCAACACGAACGTAGGGAATGCCACCATCGGTGTCCGGCCCTGGTTTCAGGATGCCGTACGTGATTGGCCTGTCCGGGCAAACCGCTGTCCGCATTTCTGTCATGCGCCAACTTGACGGCAACAGGTCTTCGCTCAAGTCATGAGCTTCGTCGGTAGGTGGTGCAGCGTTGCCCTGCCTGTGACCGCCAGCGGCCTCGTGTGCCTGTTCCAGTTCAGCGACCAGGGCTGATGAATCGCCAGCATTTGGGTTCTCCTCACGCCAATCGGCGGTAAGACGGCCGAAACAAGCAGCTGCGAGCACGGATTGACGAAAACGTTTGAGAAGCGTCGGAATCCTATTTAGCCGCTGCTGGCACGAGTCCACTTGTCCCAATAGCTTCTCCAGCTTTGACACAATCCGCTGCTGCTCGGCGACTGGTGGGACTGGCACAAGCGCTTGCTTTAAAAACTTATAGTGTCTGCTATAACCCTGTGATTCGAGGTTCAACGCAGATAGGTAGCGGTAGAAAAATTTCGGCGTGAGCGCAGGAAACGGATGAAGCAAGTGAGTTCCTTGCGCTCCGATGGCGAACTTGAAATCGACGAACTTGAACCGGCGTGTGTGGTCTCCAAAGATAATTACGGGCAGCGGGCCGGGATACTCGTTCGCGGGGTCATCCGTGTATCCGGAGATGAAATTCTCGCCTTGGTCGATGACCGGAACCCTTCCCGACGATTTGATGTCAGTTGATTTCAACTTTCTATAGGCTGCGTTCGAGGGAACAAGGCATTCCTCAAAAGGTACGACGGGCCACGCTTCACTCAAACGCGGCATCATTTCGTCAATGCGAATGTCTCCGGTCTCCTTCATTTCTCTACGCCTTCTTCCTTTTCCACGAGTGCGACAATCTCGCGAAGGTCGTCCACGACGGCTTCGAGCTCGGTGATGGCTTCTGCGGCGAGGTCCTCCGGCTCGGGCAGTTCTCCATTTTCTTCCAGTGATTCATCTTTGAGCCAAGTGACATCGAGCTTGTAGTCACGTTTTTTGATATCGCTAAGATCAAATCTGCGAAATCTGCCTGTTTCACCGGTGTCGGCGCGCTTGCTGAGGCCATTCGGGTCTTTGCCGTAGCATTCTTCGAACTCCTTAAAATGTTCCTTTGAGAGTGGGCGATCCTTCTTTGTGATACCCGGCACATTTGAACGCCCGTCGAAGATCCAGACCTCCTCAGTTGGGCGACCCTTCTGAAAGAAGATGACATTTGCCTTCACACCCTGGCTGTAAGGAGTGAACGTGCCGCGAGGCAAACGCAGGACGGTGTGCAAATTGCAGTCCTGCATCAGGATCTCAAATACCTCGCCCGCTTTGCCTTCGAAAAGGCAGTTGTCCGGAAGAACCACAGCTGCGCGTCCGCCGGGCCTCAAGGTATTCATCACGTGCTGGAGGAAATTGAGCTGCTTGTTGCTCGTCTCGATAGTGAAATCATCCCGGTCCGGTGCTTGGTTCGCGCCTTTCGTGCCGAACGGTGGATTTGTGAGGACCACATCGTAACGCTCGCCGCGATCAGGTTCATAAACGGTATCACCGAGATAGATGTGTGGTTCGACGCCATGCAAATAGAGATTCATTAGCGCAAGGCGGCGGGGGCGGGCCACGAGTTCTTGTCCGTAGTAGGTGGCCGTGCGAATTCGACGTGCCTCGGAGCGATCGAATACCCCCTTGCTCGTATTCACGAGCCATTCGTATGAGCCGACAAGAAATCCGCCGGTGCCGCACGCAGGGTCATCGATCGTGAAGTTTTGCTTTCCGCGAGGGTCGGGTTTCATAACCCGGCAGATCGACTGAATAAGTGGACGGGGTGTGAAGTATTGGCCAGCGCCTTTCTTTCCCTCGCTCGCAGCTTTCTCCAGAAGCCCCTCGAAAGCTGCTCCTTTTACGTCTACGCCGAGGGATGACCACTCTTCTTCGTCGATCATATCGATCAGGCGCCGGAGGTTTACCGGATTGTTGAAGCGTGAGGTGGCTTGCGTGAAAATCGCGCCCAAGAGTCCTTCAGATTCCCTCAGCTTGCGCAGCACATCGTTGTAATGATCGGTGAGCTTCGTACCTGAAAGGGCCTTGAGGCTTTCCCAATCGCAGCCCTTTGGGATCACGACCGCTTTCTCGTCCGCCATCTTCAAAAAGAGCAGATACGTGAGTTGCTCTATATAGTCGCCATAATCCACGCCGTCATGGCGAAGTGTATGGCAGAATCCCCAGAGTTTTTGAACAATGTCGCTCATGCTGCGATTGCCCCGTTAATTTCTTTAATGAGAACAGGGAGCCGACCTCGGAACACCTTGGAGGCGTTACTCCAGCCGCCGAAATCAGCAAACACGGGTTGGCTCTCAAAGTCTTCTTGGTCGATTGATAAGTTTTCCTGGAGGTGGGTGCGGATACGTTCCAGCCACTTCAATTGTTCTGGGGTGAATGAATCGCTCGCAATGATTCCCTTGAAGGCTCGTTCCACGCGTTCGGCGGCATTCAACAAAGGACTCTGCTGATTCGCCGCGTGTTTGACCATCGAGATTATGTCGGCCAGCGCCTTCTTGTGCTTGAGCTCGTGCGCTCTTTGAAGATTTTCAACAGTGAATCGCTGAGGTGTGGCGGCCAGTTTATCGCGCAGTCCCTTAAGCACCTCCGGATTCCAGTCCTGGGGGTGCTTCAGAAGAACACTGATTGCCTGGACATCGGACTCATGCGACTTCACATATTCAGAAAACGCAACGAGGTAATCCTCAGGTTTGTATTCCTTGCCGTCCAATCCTCTTATGAGCCATTCGGATGATACGAGATCTTCGGTTGTGTGCGACACAAAGAAGACTTTGGACTTCCGTTTGTATTCCAGAAGCAGCCGTTGAAAATCGGCATTCCTGAGGAGCGCCATTGTTCCTGTGAAATTGTTTTTCAGGGTGCCATAGAGGTTCTTTGCGAAAGCTGCGACATCGCCCTCAGGCAAGACAAGGGCAAAGTCTTTCCTGGCGTCTCCATGCATTTCTTTGTCGACACGAAGCAGGCGCTTGGTGAGGCACCGGATGTTGTAGTCGCGGTCTCGGTTCGCCCAGATATCTTCGATAATCTCGTGGAGCGTTCGGGTGGGCGGGACCGGCTCCTCTGCGGTGATCGACGTGGCTTGGCGAAAATATTCGAGGAGGGTGCCATCGAAGCAATCGAAGACAACAAAATGCGATTTGTCGGGGAACTTTTCCCCTTTACGGGTACCGCGCCCGAGCATTTGTTCAAACAGAATGCGTGATTTGACCGGCCTTAGGAAAACAATGTACTCAAGGTCCGGAATGTCGACGCCGGTTGTCAGCATGTCCACCGAGACGACGATCCCTGGGTTCGGACGGTTCCGAAATTCGCGGATGCGCTGCAGGGGCCGGTCCACTGTGGGGCTTCCGGTGATTTTCTGCACGAAGGCATCCCCACGGCCAAAAACATCTCGCGCGAGATCGACGAGCTGGTCTGCGTGTGAAGTATGTGGCAAATCGTTGACTGCAAATATAAGCGTCTTAGGAAATCGTCCGTACCGCTCTCCATGCTCCTGCGCATGCTTCTTGATTTCTTCAAGGATTTTTCTGTTGGAATCCGGAGACGTGATGTCGTGTTCCACTGATGCACTGTCAAATTCTCGCTCGTCTTCCAGCACGTCCATCTTTTTTGAGCCGGTCTCGGGATTCACGACGCCCACTTCCTCTCCTTCCTTGAGGAAGATGCCATTGAGGCGCACATTGGATTTCACTTTTATTGCGTCGTAGTCCACCAAGAAGTTTTCTCGCACGGCTCGTTCATATTCGTAACGATAGACGATGTCCTTGAAATATGAGGTCGTGTGCGCGGCAGGCGTAGCAGTGAGACCAATTTTGATAGCGTCAAAATGGTCGAGGGTTTTCCGCCAGATTCCGACTTCTGAAGATGTGTATCCGCGATGGCATTCGTCTGCGACTATGAGATCGAATGCGTGGATTGGGATGTCCAGTTTTTCGGCATCCTCCTCGATTTCTTCCTCGCCGCCCCACACGGCCTCGCGACCGAATAGATTTATAGTCATCCGCTGGATCGTCGAGATGTATACGAATGCGTTGCCAGGTTTAGGGGCCTCAAGATGGGACTTGGGGAGAAGCTTAGGATCGAATTTTTCTTCTTCTCCGAAATCTTCCTTCTGAAATCGTTGGCTATACATTTCGTAGACCTTGTCGAACTTGAGGCCTTGCTCAGCATCGAACGATGCGAACGCGCGGACTGCTTGCGCAGCAAGGGATCGCCGGTCAACTAGGAAGAGGATGCGCTTCGCCACGCCCGATTTCATAAGGCGGTAGATCTCGTTCACGAGGGTGAGCGTCTTCCCGGTGCCGGTCGCCATCGCCACGAGCATGGCACGCTTCCGTTCGAAAACGGCCTTCTCTATGGCGTCATTGGCTTCTCGCTGATAGGGGCGCAGCCTTGTATTGTTGTTTGGAAGAGCGTGCAGATGCTTCAATGCTTCGTCAAAATCTCGATTGAGCATTTCAACTAAAGCGTCGGGCGTATGAAAGCGACTGATTTGTCGCGAGCGGTTAAGGGCATAGCGAATATCGTGATGCCAAATGACCTCCCCATTGGTCGAATAGAGGAAAGGCACACCGTACTCTCCGAAGCTGAGCCCCGGTTGTTTCAGGCCTTTTGAATATCGTTCGGCTTGGGAAAGGACATTCTGAGGTCCGAGTGTGAGTCTCTTTGCTTCGACGATCCCGATTATCTGGCCATTAACGCACAGAGCGTAGTCTGCCGGTCCAGCCGCCGTGGGATATTCCTCGATGGCATAGCAGTTATGCGCAGTCAGCGGTCTCTCTGCGACGTAAGGCGCAACCTTCCAGCCCGATGCTTTCATCATCGAGTCAATAAGCCGCTTTCGAGTAAGCCATTCAGAATTGGAAGGGGATGGAGGAGACGAGTGAGTTTTCATATTCCTATGACGCAGCCGGAAGGCTTCAATACTTCTGTTGCGCCGAATCGTTTCTTTACAGGGTCTAACGAACATCGGCCTTCAGCCGAATATGAGCACCATGGCAAAAACGTCTTCAAACAGAATATCTTTATGGTACTTCCTCAATTCATAACCGTCCAGGAGAGCCGCGTTGGAGCGTATCCAATCTGATCCTGGGCTGTTTTTTTCCGGAGCGCTCGCTAGGAATTTCCAAAGGCGAAATCGCTTCATTGATTTAATTTGGGCGTGACTGGCTGCTTGACTACACCTTTGTTCGCGGTATCATGTGATGACAGGAACGAATTAGGTAACCAAAAACAATTATGCCAACATTCGACTACACAGTTGACGGAAAGCCGCAAGTACTTCGGAGCACGACCTCACGCCGAACCAGATCCTCACCAACGCCGGAATTGATCCGGCGACTAATTATTTGGTGGAAATCGTGGGGCGTGAAAAGAAGTCGTTTCAAGGGATAAACGACCCAATTCATATGCACGAGCATATGAAGTTCATCTCCGTTTCAACTAATCCCACACCGGTATCCCGGTGATATGGCAGTTGAAGAATTCGCAAAACAGCTCAGGGCAATCGGTTATGAAGTTACGGAATATCCCGACGGGCGGGTATCCTTTCCTTACACCATTGAAATCGGCAAGTTTGAAGGGCAGGAAATCACCTTGGGTTTTGCGGTCCCCCCAGACTTTTCATTGAGTCCGCCAACTGGACCTCACATAAAACCTCGACTGCTGCCGATCAACCCTCCGCAAGGGCCACACCCAATGCACGGTATCCATGAGAGCCCGCAGTTTGGTCCTGAATGGCAGTATTGGAGCCGGCCAATGTCGCACTGGAGCAGCACGGAAAGAACAGTTGCAGATGTCATGAGACATGTACGTGGTTTGTTTGCAACACAATGAGCTATAGCGTAGCCATTCCAGAAAATCTGAACGAAGATCTCCTCAAGCATCTCGTTCGTAGAGACGGACAGGAGGATCTTTGCTTTGCTCTTTGGAATCCCAGTTATGGAAAATCAAGAACGACAGCTTTGATCCAGGCGGTACTGATGCCACGCAACGGTGAACGACGCGTACACGGAAACGCATCCTTCCTTCCGAATTATTTTGAACGGGCGGTCGAAGAAGCGCTTCGAGAGAACTGCGGAATCGTTTTCCTGCATAGTCACCCAGGTCCGGGATGGCAGGGTATGAGCGACGACGATATCGTCGCAGAATTGGGCCTTGCACCCAAAGTTTTTGCTGCGACGGAATTACCTCTTGTAGGCCTTACGCTGGGTTCCGATGGGACGTGGAGCGCCCGATTCTGGGAAAAGCAATCGCCAACCAAGTACGTTCGACAATGGTGCGCGAACGTGCGATCGGTTGGCCTCCAGCTCAGGACCTCAGTTGCCGATATTCTGATCCCGCCGCCTCCTGAAATTGAAGAACAAATCCGAACGGTTTCCGCATGGGGTTACATAAAACAAGCGGAGTTAAGTCGTCTAAAGGTTGGTGTCGTTGGAGCAGGCAGCGTCGGGTCAATGGTTGCCGAAGCATTAGCCCGCACGGGGATCGCCAAAATCACCTTAATCGACTTCAATATTGTGAAGCGACACAACCTGGATCGGCTTCTCCACAGCACGCGGTGGGATGCTTATCTGGGTATGCCCAAGGTCAGGACACTCGGACGCGCAGTGAAAAGAAGTGCAACCAATCGCAATTTCCAGGTGTTTGAGGAGATGTACAGCGTTGCCGAGCCCGAAGGGTTCAAGGCCGCACTCGATTGCGATGTGCTGTTTTCCTGTGTTGACAGACCACTCGGTCGAAGCGTTTTGAACTTCATTTCTTTTGCTCATTTGATACCGGTGATTGACGGCGGAATCAGAATCGAGGTCGATGCCGGCCAGCAGATGAAAGCGGCCGATTGGAAAATCCAGACGTCATCCCCGAAGCGTAGATGCCTTGAGTGTGTCGGGCAATATACGCCCGCGACGGTCTCTATGGAAAGAGAAGGCTTTCTGGACGATCCGAATTACATTCAAGGTTTATCGAAGGACGATCCGCTGTTGAGGAATGAGAACGTGTTCGCGTTTTCAGCCAACACCGCAAGTTTTGAGGTTCTCCAGTTGCTCCAAATGGTGATAGCGCCGTTGGGGATCGCCGATGCAGGAGAACAGATGTATCATTTTGTTCCGGCGATTTTTGACCCACCCATTTTCGAGGTGTGCAAACCAAACTGTCCTTACCCCAAGTTGACGGCCAAGGGCGACCGTTCAGGGATAACGGTCACCTCTCACAGTAAACTTGCAGAAGATGCGCGGAATAGTTTGCGAAAACGCCCGCTGCACAAGCGGATTGCAGATGCGCTTTTCCGAGCTTTTTGAGCCGCTCGCGAATCCTCACCAGTTATGATGCTTGATTACGAGTTTCAACCTGACAGCCGCCAAGCTTCGCCACATCTTCGAGACTCACCCCGTTCGATAGCGGATCAAGGGCAAACGAGGCGCCGTAAACGTCCTGACTGCCACTGTTGCGAGAGGCCCCAGGGTGTGCCAAACTGTTCGACATTCCCCGCATTAAGGTACTTCAATGGAATCTGATCAGACGCCAGAACAACGTCCTCTCGATTTTGAGAATCTCACGGATGAAGAATTATTCGAGCTTCTTCCCGTCAAGGAAAAGAAACGCTTGCCGAGGAACAAGATACAAACAAGGTACTTGAAACCTGAGGAGCGGTCCGCATTGGAAGAATTATGGAGGCGATATTGGCCGAAGACAAAAGAATACCTCAGAGCAAGAATTTATGCCTCAGGGAGCACGTTGTGTCCTCCGGAAGAACCGGACAAGGGTCATTTCTGCGTTACATGTTTCGATGAGACTGAGCTAGTGTTTTTCCGCAGGACATGCAGAAAACAATACGAAAAGTTCGGAGCGTTTTTGTTCACTATGGCGTTAAACGTAACCTTGGATATCCGGAAGCACCTTACTGGGACAGAGGAGGGGCCCACAATCATTCACGACGAGGACGTAACGAAGGACCTCGAAGACACAGGGAGAGATCCCCATCAGACCTTTGCGGCTCGTCAGCTTCGAGATCTGTTTGAGGAGTACGCGGCAATATCACCTCGCAACGCATTGAGTATGAAGATTGCTTATCTCAAGCGTGGACAGGATATGACCTGGGAAAAGATTCTCGAACTGACGGAAAAGAACTGTCCTGGGAAAGCAATAGGACCTACGATAGGCGCGAGAATCAAGAAGTTAAGGGACTTTGAAAAACACGATACCAAGAAACTTTTGCAATGGTTCCAGGAACGAAAAATTACTGATGCAGGAATAGTCTGAAGCGGCCCAAAATTTCATATGGCGCACGAATTCAATCCTAGCAAGGGCGAGCTCAAGCAACTTTTACGGGCGCTTAACCGGGGCTTGAAATCGTTCAAGAAGGGAGATCTTGCTCCACGGACGCCTTGCCCTAATTCGTGGACTCTGGCGTCTTACGTCACTGGTGAACTCGACGACAAGACACGACGGACAATCAATGCCCACATTGCATTTTGTGATTCCTGTTTCGAGGAATACGCTGCTCTCGCGGGCCCGGAAAAGATTGCAGACATCCTTTCAATCGGTTTTACGCCGTGGGCCTCGAATCTGCAAGAGCTTTGGGATGGGTGGCCAAGAATACGTGACGATAAAGAGAAATGTATCGTTGACTTAGGGCGTACTTATGGTATTGGCACTCAATTGGGTCCTGTTCAAATCGCAGCGGAAAGACCGGCGTTTTGGAAATCTATCTTAAGCAATTTCTTATCCAGCGACCCAGATGATACTTTTCGGGCTGGTTCGGGAGAACTGCTGTTTAAGCAAATCGAAATTCAGGTTGGGGAAAATAGCTACCGGATAGAACTTAGCCTCTTACGGGGAGAGATTGTCTGCAAGATCTCAGGATTGCATACGCCTCTACAGGTACCGTTGCGTATTGTGCTGTGGGAAACGAAGGATGGAAAAGAACTCAGCGCATTGGGCACGGACCACACCGACGACTTCGGGAACACTGAAATTCCGGTAGTTGTCATCAATCGGGGTGTCACACTTATTTTGACTCTTGTGCTCAGAGATAGAGAACAATTGGTGGGCTTCCGAATTCCGGCCAACGTTCCTTACGCATCCATTGCAGATCTACTTGCAGAGATAACCCAGAGTGCTTCGCCAAAGCAGATAGAAGACCATCTCAAGCGAATGAAAGATGGAATTGATGCCTTGTTGCCTTTCCTGCGTAGACAGCCTCACTCCGAATCAGAAACACACGTTATTCCCACGAGAGAAAGAAACAAGTAAGCACAAGCGAGTGTCGTGCTCTTCTCTTGTTTGGGCTCAAGCTTGGCTATGTAAGACTCTCTTGCAAGGTTGAACTCATTTTATAGACTTAGAGTAATGATTCTATCCCCCGAACAACCCCCAACAAATGACGGCAAGCCAAAATTCAGCCCCGAGGAAGAAGCCGAGATCATACGAAAGTGGTACTTCGACACATCTCACACAGGAAGGACAGGTGCCGAATTCAAGGCGCTCCGAGAGGAGGTAAGAAAAGCTACCGCCCTCGATTTTATCAAGCTACGCGATGACCTGGATTATAAAAGTCTTAGCAATGAGAATCCTTATGTTCAGGAGTTCATGAATGGCATGACGGTATTCGACCTAGAGAGAATCTATGAACACAGAAGGGATATAGGACTGTCTGAAGAGCAATTCGAAAAGTTACTCGGGATTTTTGGCCAATATGTACAGGATGCATTTCGTAAAAGCCTCGCCGATGGCGAGGCTATGAGGCACGTATACAAGGAAGCCGACAAGCTCTTCCCTGCTGCCGAAATGCAGGAGCATTCCGATGAAAGCCTCGAGGCGATGAAGCGCGAGAGCGAACTCCAAGAACAAAACCTGCCCCACGAACCTGCGAAACTCTCGTTCTTCCCCAAGAAAAAGCGCCAGTAAATATTGCTTCTTCGTTCGAACTTCTTCGCTAAACAGCCTCCAAGTGATAGAGGTACCCGATTTTCCCAATTCCCGCAGAAAAACCGGTCGGTTCACGTGCTCGTCGTGGCGTCTACTCCCATTAGGTCAAACGTACAAAGCAGGCCGTAGGGAGAATTTTCAACATGGAATTCACAGTTCGCTACCTGGGGGTTCGTCTATCGCTTGTCGGTTTTTCTCTCCCGCGTCGTCACACCTATTGAATCCGCATGAGCGGTGAATCCGGGTTTAGAAAAAGGCCCGGATTTGGAGAGGAAACGTGAGATCAAGAGAAACATTCCAGCAGATACTTGTCACAGTCGCTCCACGCAATATCCAAACGCTTGAAAATCAGGCACAGGTCGCATCTGCGCTTGCCGTAACTTACCCCGAGAATGAGGGTGTCTTCCGTGCAATCGAGTCTGATGCGCTGCAGCAAATATTTCGCATCGTGGTCCGTGAGCCGCTGACTGGGGAGATGGGGATTGCATCAGGCTCGGGCGGAGGCCGCCCCGCCTCAGTTCCGTCGTCTATCGTTTATGAAGAAGAAAGGGGTTTTCGTCGATGAGTAACCAAAGAGCACGACGAGTTCCTAGCTTTCAGGGGAACGACCGTCTGAAATTCACGGCAGAGGAGCAGCAGGCTATCCGAGATGCTGAACGCGCATCCGGGTATCAATCGCGGCCCCGCAACGTCGCGGGGCCACGTGCTCGTCCCCGTCATCGGTTGGCACTCGCGATAATTCTTACTCTTGGCTTCTTGTTTCTCCCGGGGTTAATAGTATCCGTTCTTAATTCTATCCGTTCACAAGAATCTGTGGCTGAGAGAGAAATGCAGGTGAACGATGCTGTTCAACCGCAATCGCGGACGATTCTGAACAACAGTACTGTCGAATTTCAGAATGAGAGCGCTAGCGAAGCTTCACGTGACATAGCGTCCCCGGAGACTATTCCGCTCGCTGGACCTTTTCATGAGCAGGGGCAGCCAAACCAGCCTCCTCGGCCGTCCGGTACCATTTCAGGCCTGCCCGTCGACGAGGGCGGAAGAATAATCTTCGTCAATGAGTGAAAAACGCGGGCTGGTTTTTTGTCAGATTCCCCAAATAGTGTCGTCAGTCTAAATGAGGCACGAAAAAGTGGGCCTCACGTAGATGACCCAAGAGATGTTCCGGGGCAGATCGCATCTTGAGGGTCCCAATCAACGGTTTGCCCGCCCAGGTGAGAGGAGATCCTATGAACCTGAGAAACATTTTTCAACGCAGTGCAGCAGACGAGGTCCGCGTCCCCGAACTTGAAGTGCAGGGCGACAGGCTTCGCGTCCAGCGAGATGAGCCGGGACCTGGAGAACAGGAGGATTTGCGGGAGCAAGAACAGAAGCCCCGCGACTACCGCCTTCCAAAAACGAAATGGTTCTAATTCACGGAGGGAGTCGGGGGGCGTCTCTCGAACGGACGCCGCCCCATTTTCCCTTTGAAAGAAGAGAGGAGAACAGAGAGTGCTCAAAAGACCAAGGTGGGAGGCAGAAATAGAACTCATGCGAGGCATACTCCCTCAATTCGAGCCGTTTGCCGTGCCGGGCGTGGAAGCCGGCTTTTACGGATGCCTCATCGGCCCGCGCACGCGGATTCCGTATGAGGTCACGGTCAGGTCGCGGATTGCCGATTACCCCGAAAAGGAGCCCGGCGTGTACATGAATCCGCATCCTGAGCGGCACCATTGGATCAGCGATAACCGCCTGTGCTACCAGCGACAGGGACATGTCTGGAATTCCGCTGAAGATACGTTTGCCCAGGCGCTCGTGCTCGCCGTGAAGTACATAGCCGAATTCGATGGGACGTAGGGAGGAAAAATGAGAACGCTCGTTATTCCCAAGCATGTGTTCGATGAGATCGTGCGCTCGGTGTCCGAGACTCCGCGCGGCTTTGAGACCGGCGTGACGCTTTTCGGAACGTCTCTCGAAGGAACACCGGACCCTTCGCACGTAGTGCTCGCGATCGCGGGTCCCGGCAGTAGGGCCACGTATGAGCCCGCCCATTATTCCGGAGATGAGAACCACTCGAACGAAATCTACGGTGCTCTGCGGAGCGCCTCGCCGGGGATCCGCTGGCTCGGGGAGCTGCACGTGCACCCGAGAGGGATGACGTGGCTCTCGCACGGCGATCTCCGGACCGTGCGGGACATTCTGACGGGAAGCGATGGAACGCTCCATCCCGAGGAGTTCATCGCCGGAGTCATGCAGCGGCGGGACGGGACCGTCGACATCTATCCCTTCCACTTCGCTCGCGAGTGGCTGAAGGGCAGGGCCATGGAAATCCGTATCGCGGATTCCAAAGACCCCGAAGTCCAGCAAGCGAGACGGAACACAATCGAAAAAGGAGAGCACGATGATCGACCCAGTATTTGCACGGAATCCCAGGGAAGCCGAGCGGCTGTTCCACAAGCACGTAGCCTTCGTCGGCTGCGGGAGTGGTGGCAGCGCTATCGCCCTCATGGCCGCACGCGCGGGCATCGGTAGGTTCACCCTAGTCGATCCCGACACGCTTTCGCTCGAAAACCTCGGGCGGCACATGCTCTCGCGGGACGAGGTGGGCAAGCCAAAGGTCGAGGGCCTCAGATCCGAAATTCTCAAGTTCAACCCTCGGGCCCAGGTCGATGCCGTCTTCGGGAAATTCCAGGGCTTCGACGAAACACCCGATCTGATTGTCGCGGGGACGGATTCATTCGGCTGCGAGGCGGAAGTGAACAGCTATGGCCTGGGGACCAGGATTCCCACGGTCTATTGTGGATGTTGGGGCGAAGCCTCGGTGGGGGAGATCCTCTACGTGGTGCCGGGGAAGACGCCCTGCTATCAGTGCTACGCAGGCTTCCGCCGCAGCACGGTCGACGTACCCGAGCTACCTGCCGACCCGAGGAAGTACACCGATCCCGATTTCGACGCGACGAAGCTCCCCGGTCAGGCGGGACTCTGGGCGAACATCCTTATGGTCGCCGGTTTGAGTTTCCAGATCGCCCTGGCGCTCCTCGACTTGGAAAGCGACCGGGCGGCACTTATCGACCATGAGCGCACCCTGCTCTTGTTCAACATCTCGAAATACAGTTCGCCCCTCCAGCCGCTCGCCGTGACGTTCGGGAAAGTGAAGAAGGGCTGCGCCATCTGCGACGAGTCCAGGCTCACGGAGCTCGGAAGCAATCTGAAAGTCGATCCCGAAGTCAGAAATATGCTCCTTCCAAGGGAGGCCAGATAGAGCGTGCTGGACATTCGAAACTTCATATTTTTCTTCAATCTCTCCAAGATGATCTTCTTCTGGGTGTCCCAACTGCGCTTCAGGAAGATTTGAGGATTTCTTTAAGATTCCTTTATCTCCGCTGTGCCATCATGGATTGCATAGATGAGCAAGAAGCGCATTCAATTCCATATCGCCTCCGACGACTATTTCGGCACACTGGCGACAACGCTCGACCTGTTTCGGCAAACCGTCAAAAGGCGCGGATACACCCGGAGAGACGCGAAACTCCTGGAGCGATTGACGGAAGAGCTTCTCTTTCTGCAGGCGCACTATGTCATTCGTCCGTAGGCCAACGCGTGTCGACCCGTTCCAGGATCGGCGGCATCGGGTCTTGCGAGTCAGAAACTCCTACCTTGCGTCGTCATTCTATATAGACACCTAACCGCTCCAGAATTCGGAGCGGTTTCTTTGTCAGGAGGAATCCGTGCGTTTGAATGACTTGTTAGATCCTGAGAGAGGCCCGGCAACGCTCGTAAAGCTCGCGCTGTATCCGCTCATCTTTGTCGTGGTCTGCCGAATTGTCATCGAGCCGCTCAGCCGACTCTCTGCAATCGATATGTTGTTGGTTTTTTTGTTTCTGACCCTGATAAGCCCTCTCGCATACCTCGTCCGTACGGCTCGGGGACACCGACCGCAGAGGGGCGGCGGCAGGCGCGGAACGGAACGTACGCCGTTACTTCCGCCGGATGAGTGGATGGAATGAGCAACCTGGCATGGCTAGCGGAAAAACTGTCCCGTAGGCGGACCGAGCGCGACACGACGCGCCATCTTACTTCGCTCCGTGAGGAGCCGCTCCGCGTTTCGCAACGGAACGTGCGCGAGCTCCTCATGAGGATGCGGAACGAACCCGGACCAAACGTGCATCTCGGTGAGACGACGTGGGGCGAGCCTGTGGTCGTTCCTTTGAGCGATCTTGTCCGCTCGTGCGGCATCGCTACCGGAGGCATGGGTTCGGGCAAGACGATGGCGGCGTGCGTGATCCTCGACGCGATGATCGAGCGGATGCCGCAGCTTCGGTCGATGTCCTTCGGGGTGCTTGACGCCAAAGGCGAACTCTTCGAGCGCGCAGCCTTCTTGCTCGCGCGGCGCCTGCAAGAGCTCGACGGCCGCGCCCGGGAAGAGCTCTTGAACCGCATCGTCATCATCGATTTCTCGTCGCAGCAGGCAGTGAGCCCATATAACATCCTGTCCCGTTGGCCGTACACGGAACGGGATTTCTTCGTGACGAGCCGGCTCGAAACATTGCGCGAGCTCTTGCCCGCGGGCGAGAAGCTCTCCCTGCGGGGCGCTACGGTGCTGAAGAACGTCTTGGCGCTGCTCTCGGAATTCGAGCTGCCGCTCACGTATCTGAACCATGTGCTCGAATCGCAGACGCTTCGCGCGAAACTCCTCGCGCGGTCGAAGAACCCCGAGCTTCGGTCATATTTCGGACGCCACTTCGCGCAGGAAGCGAAGGCTACCATCGGCGCGCTTCGCGCACGCATGGAGTCGTTGTTCGCCTCGGACGGCGTGCGGCTCGCGCTCTCGGGCTCCACGGCGCCGGATTTCCGCCGCTTGCAGAACGAGGGCAAGATCGTGCTCGTGAACTGCGCCGGGCAATCGATCACGCGTGGCGTGCGATTGCTCCTGCAAGGCCTCGTCCTCTCCGATATCCGGCAGGCGATCTTCTCGCGTCCGAACAATCCTCCCGTGAGCTATCTCTGGCTCGCCGACGAGGCCCAGAATTTTTTCCTCACGCGGCAGCAGCAGGAGAACATGGCCGATGTCCTCACGATGGCGCGCTCGTTCGGCAGTTTTTTTTGCTTTCTCTGCCAGAACATTTCGACCGCCATCCCTGATGGGCGGATCCTCGAAACCCTGCATACGAACATCCGCTGGTCGCTCACTTTGAGGGGCACGCCCAGGGATGCGCAGTTCTTGCGAGCGGCGCTCCCCGTGACCGGACGGCGCCCACGTCCCGAACCGCACCCGTATCGCGAGCGGACGAGTTACGCGCCTGAGGAAGAACGCTCGCTTGCGCTCGAAGGCATCTCGCACCTCCCGGATCGCACGGGGTATCTCTGGCTCAAAACGCGCTCGCCCGAGGCGATCAAGATCGTGACGCCGACCGTCGACCTGCCCGAGGGTGAGGAATTCAGGCGGATCGTCGAGGCGCTCCGCGCGGAGCCAGATCTCGGCGGGCGGATTTCCCGGTCCGAGTACGAGGAACGCATCGTCGAACGGGACCGCGAGTGGCTGGAACTCACGGAAGAACCGTCCAATCTCGGTGAGGCGTTCGAGAAGAAATACCGCGAGGAGCGTCCTGGGTGGCAACCATGAGTGACACTCTCGTCGATTTGGCACTCTTTGTTCTGGCGAGTCCTATACTCCTGTTTCAAGCTGTGCGGCGGGCCTATGAGCGGTACCGTTTTTTCCGCCTCGCTATGGAGCCCCAAATGCTCTGCGAGTGCGGTTCAGCGATCTCGCTTGTCGGTCTCTGGCGGTGCTCCTGCAGCTTCACCTACCGAGGACACTTGCTCCGGATGTGCCCGATGTGCGGGACCATACCGTGCGTCGTGCGTTGCTATCGGTGCGGAGTGACGACGAAGCTTCCCGAGAGCGCGTGATGCTTCGGTGCACGGAGCGGGACAAAAAGCTCATCGTGAAGTGCGGCCTCTGCCGGTGGCTCACGACCACGCAGGTCCAGCGACTGTATTTCCCCCGTGCGACGGTGAACGCGGTCCAGAAGCGATTGCGGAAGCTAGCTGATGGAGGCTTTCTCCGGACACACCGGGAAAGCATTCTCTCGGAAACACTTCATGCGGCGGGACCGAAAGCGAGGGGGATATTCGAGGAAAACGGCCTTGAGTATCTCGGAGGGAATGAGGTTTCTCGGCAGATCGAGCATTTGGTCGGTGTGAATGACATCCGCATCGCAGTTGAAACGGGAACGGTTCCCGTCGCGTATTTCTTCGCTCACTGGCAGCTCGCGAATATCGGCTGGACACAAGCCGTGATCCCGGATGCGGTATTCGCCATGCGCCACCTTGGAATCCGGAATTTTGTAGTGGAGTACGATCGGGCGACCGAGGGCTTGTCGGTGCTCGTCGAAAAACTCCGGACCTATCAGGAGGGCTTGCGCGGGTTTTCCTTCGAGGCGGCCGTGATCGTCACGGACCAGGATCGACGCATGGATTCCCTCAGCCGGGAATTCTGGAAGCGCGGTGTCTCTCTTTCCGTGCTTCTCGGCACCGTCGCCGAATTGCAAACAAAGAGCATGGTCGATTGTTCGTTCCTTGAACTGGGCGGTGCACGACACCGGAAGCTTCTGGATGTTCCACAGAAGTCCGAAAAGCCTGATTTGTCGTAACCTGGCTTCGGTAGGTGCCGCGGACTGCATATATATAGTGGAGGAACAGCTCTCCTCTCGGGCTCTCCTCGCGTGAGGAGAGCTTTTCTGTGATAACCCGTTGCTTTTCAATGTCTCAGCCATTTTATTGCGATAGGTATTAAGAGGCTGTCTGAGATGAAGCATTGGTGTCGTTAATACAAGTGAGGAGGTACCGCATAGAAAGCTGTTTTCGGATGAGGCGAATGGCGGGGACAGGAAAGTCACAAAACCTATGAAACATCAACAGGTGATCGAAAACTTCATCACGGGTGGAAGCAAAGGTCGCGGGGCTTACGTAAAGGCCAACGACGACATGCTCTATTCCGAGATACCCCAGAGGTACTCCCCCTGGGGGCGGTGGTCGGGTGATGCGGGGCAGTCGGCCCCGCTCGCGGTTCGGCTGGAGGATGACAGTCTCTTGGTAAACGGGGCGAGTCTTCGCTGGCCGATCAGCGGACATCAGGGAAAACTCCTGAGTGCGCTCGAACGCACACCAGCACGCTTCGGTGTGGTTCCTTACCATTCGATCGTTGCCGCTTTTACCGACGGCGAAGTTCGCGATTGGAGCGAAAAGCCAATCCCTACCAAACACCTGCAGAAGGAAGTTGCTATCGTCGTCCCCAGTTCCGGGGAACGGTGGCGTGAGGTTACCGAGAAAGACAAGCATGGCCACCTCAAGACGCGAAATGTCCACACCTTGGGAGACAGCGTGGTAAGCGTACGCGAACGCTACTATTTGTCTTCCGTGGATGAGACCGGCGTCGGGGCGGGTATGTACTGCTTTACGGAACTTCACACCGACCGTGCACCCCAGACGCTTCAAGACGCGCTCAATTTCCTGAAGCCGAAGGCGGTTATGGAGGCGGAGGCTCGCGGTTCCAACGTGAGGCGCCAGGGCGAGTGGTTCGCGATTCCCACGAAACTTTTGACATCCCAACTGATGCGGGACGTTGAACGAGGACTCGCGGTCTACCGTGAGCGTCACGTGCTCGGCAGGGACGGCCACCATGAATTAGAGGAGGCAGTTATCTACCGGCATGGGCCCCAAAAGGGCGAAGTCTATGCTCGCGGCGTACTCAAGCACACTGAAGGTGAGCATCATAAAGTGGACTTGGGCACGATTCGCTGGCACTTAGTCGTGCACAACATTCAGGGACAGTCGTACACCCTGAAAGGTTCGCAGGCGCAATTCGACTGACCTGGAACCTGTCATTCGCCTCTTCCGAAGGCAGCCATATTTCTGGAAAGGAGTTACCGCATGCGTTAGACGCACCGTGCTTTGAGGTGGAGCGAGGTGTAGGGAGGGAAACCCGTTTCTTATGGATGAACAATCGAACGTGATCGTGGAGTATAGCGACAAGCAGGCGCTTGAAGACGGTGTGCTTGTTTCCGTTCCCGGCGAAGGCAAAGTCAACCGTGTCACAAGGGCGGTGTTCGACCACTTCACAGAACCCATGGGAAGCACTCCTCGGACAGGCGAGGTAACCGACATCACCCCGCTCCAGGATGCAATCCGGGCTATGTTGAAAGTCAAACCCGACGAAGACGCGTGGCGGACCGGCACCTACGAAGGGAAGGATCTCTGGCTGGTTCCGAATGAGGTCGGAGGATTCACGCTCCTTTTCCCGGACGATTATTAAATTAACCAAACTCCGGGTGTCCCGAACCTGCTCCTCGTTCTACCTGAAGGCGCGCGAATAAAATTTCTCAAGTTTGTTCCGCCAAACCGGTCAGCCGCGCATAACCCATCGCAGGTTGCGACTGCCAATCGGTTTGGCGTGGACAGAAGGGGAGGTAGCGGTCGGAATTCCACCCACGGTGCGCGTCGCCGCAACGACGCCCTCACGGCGGCGGAATACAGACCACCTCCTCTTTTATATTTCCCTTTCGCCTAGTGTTTGACGACTCTCACCACGACACCCTCGCGATCCTCGAAATTCGTGGTGAATCGCTCGACATCTCTTATGAACCCGGTGTCGTAAACCACGAAAATCAGATTTCCATACTTGGTTGAGTACGCGAGAATGTCGTCATTGATTTCCGCAATGATCTCTTTCTCCCGCTCTTTTCGACTGCACAGTTTGATTTCAATGGCCAAGTCTGCTCGCGCGACCGAAAAATCGGGGGTGTACGTCTTCGATGAATACTCGATGCTGTCCGTTTCACGCGAATGAGGAATATCAGCACCGATTAAGAGATTCTCAAATGCGTCCTGGATTTCTCTTTCCGCGGTCGGTACAGCCCTGATCGTTTTTCGAAGCTTGTGTTCCCCGAGGTTGATTACCTTCAATAACAGACTTGCTTCCGGACCCGTATCCTTTCCTTGATAGACGCCATCCAAGCCCTTTCGTTCGAGCTCGTCCTTGGCTGCGAGCAACAGTCCGCGTGCGGTATCAAGCTGCTCCAAATACGCCTTGTGGTGTTCTCTGTCGATCGCTGGCTGCGGATTGATGCTAGCCTCCGGATCACGTATGCCCCCGACGACAAATGACCGTTCCCGCCTCCAGGTGAGCATGGTGAACGATGAAAAAGATCGGGAATCCCTGCCGAATACCTCTTCAAAGAACGCCACCACTCTTTGATGCCATCGGACATGTTCAGCAGAATTCGCGACTGTTTTGCGCAGATTGTTTATCTCCGCAATCAATAGGTCCAGTTCCTCAAGCGCTGATTCCTTGGTCCAGGTCGTGTGTCGCATGTGGCCTTGAATCGTACTCCGCAGCGTTAAGAAGTCAAAGACGGCGCACTTGTGTCGTCAATAAGAATAGGGAGCGATTAGAGTGAAATGAAGAATGGAATGGTATGACGCAACTAACAAATGCAAGATCCGTGGAAATCACCGCTTCGACTCCGGAGCCGGTCTGGGACTGCACTGAAGCAGCCCGATTTCTTCGGCTGCACCCCAAGACCGTTAAGCGCATGGCGCGCAGGGGTCAGATCCCCGGATGTCAGCTCGGACGTCGATGGTATTTTCGGCCCTCGGATTTGGATGCTTTACTGCGAACCGGTGTAAGCTCTTCAGTGAAGGCCGATAGGGTTGCGCCGCAACTCTCCTCTAATTCAAAAAGGAGAAGATGATTTGCGGCTAACTCGAAATACGTATCAAAACGGTTGGATTGAAACCCGACCGTCGAAAAAGCAGGGATTTGTATTCGTGTACCGCTGGCGGGAACGAAAGTCCGCTGGCGGCTACGCAAAACGAACTGAGCTCATCGGACCAGTCTCCGTGCTCAAAACTGAAACCAATGCCTGGCGCGCCGTCGAACATCGCAGACTCGAAATCAACTCGGAAGACTCGCAGCGAGAAACGGTAACCATGAACGCCGTGATCAGCCGCTTCCTCGCAGAAGAACTTCCCGAACTGCGTCACTCGACCGCCGATGCCTACCGCTCGTACCTCGTAAACCACATCAAACCGCGATGGGGCAACCACCCTGTCGGGAAAATGAAACCCTTTGGCGTGGAGCTATGGCTGAAACAGCTCAAGCTTGCTCCCAAAACCAAGGGACATCTCCAGAACCTTTTGCGTGTGCTCTTCAATTGCGCCATGCGTTGGGAGCTCGTAGACATACGCGAGAATCCCATGAAGCTGGTGCGGGTGCGCGGAGGAAGCAAACGCACGAAGGAGCCGAAGGTTCTGACCATCGCTCAATTCCAACAACTGGTTCAAGCGCTCGACGATCCCTATCGCACGATGGTGATCCTCGATCTCGCGACCGGGCTTCGCTGCAGCGAGCTCTTCGCGCTCAAGTGGTGCGACGTGATCTGGGATCACCTTACGCTTTTAGTGCGGAGGGGTATCGTCGACACAGTTGTAAGCGACGTCAAAACCGAGTACTCGCGGGCGGGCATGCCGCTTGATCCAGCGCTGGCCGAAGTGCTGTTGAACTGGCAGCGCACGACGGAGTTCGACAAGCCCGACGATTGGATCTTCGCGAGTCCCTTCAAGGCAGGCAGGATGCCGTGGCAGCCTTGGAGAGTGCAACAGAGGCATATCGCGCCAGCGGCCGTACGCTGCGGCGTGGGTCACATCGGTTGGCACACATTCCGCCACACCTTCCGGAGTCTTTTGGACGAGACTGGGGCTCCACTCAAGGTGCAGCAGGAACTGATGCGTCACGCCGATATTCGAACAACGATGAACATCTACGGCAAGGCCATGGAGAAGAGTAAACGCGAGGCGCACGGCAAAGTCGTCCGTCTCGTTTTGGCTTCTCAGGTGGCTTAGTGCCCCCTTATTGCCCCCGAGCGTTTTCATCTCGTTGAATTGAAAGAAGTTTTGGTAGGGGCGGTGGGGATCGAACCCACGACCTTCGGCTTAAAAGGCCGCTGCTCTACCACTGAGCTACGCCCCTAATTGTGTTTCTAACATCTTACATGGAAAAGATTTGGCGCGCATCCGGCACCGCAGGTGGCTGAGACGGAAAGATTGCGGTGGCACAATCGGCGTCAGTTCGTGGTTCGCTTGTCGAGACGCGAACTGACGCGTTCAGGCGCATAAGACTCTGCAAGCCGCACCTTCGACCTGAGTCAAGGACGTTAAATTTTGTCGCCTGGCACGTCTGATCGCCGATATTCTCCGACAGGCTTTCTAGTCCTCAATAGACCGAGGAGGAAATTCTCTCATTGCCGAGCTTCAATTCGCCCCCGCTGAGGCCTAGGAGCGCTGCCAGAAGCCCGCACGCAGCCGCGAAGGACAACCACAATCCAGGAACGGCCCGGTTCCCCGTGCGATGAATGAGATAGGTGCTGATCGCTGGTGTAGAGCCACCGAAGACAGCCGTGGCCAGACTATATGCGAGCGAGAATCCAGAGGTTCGTACATCGATCGGCATGATCTCCGTCAAGAAGACAACCATGACGCCGTTATAGCTGGCCGTAGATAAAAGACAACCAGAGTTCGACTGTCAGAAAGCGAGTGAACGAAGGCTCGCGCACGAGCCAGAGCATCGAAGTTGTCGGCCGGTGCTTTCGCGCCACAAACTCATCCGTCTCTTGCAGCGACCGCCTCAGCCGGAACAAAAATGGTATGATCCCCACCCTAGTAGCAGTGGAACGCGCCATCCCCATGCTGTCATTTTCTCCAGCGGTAGAATTGAGCTGAGCACCACGCCTACAAGCGCGGCGACCATCACCGCTTCCTACTGGCTGCCCGACTGCCAGCTCACGTAAAGCCTTTGTGCCCCGGTGTAGCAATCTCGGACAAATAAACCGACACTCCGCCCAATTCCATCCCTGCCGAAAATCCCTGAGCAGCCGCCCAATCAGCACAAGAAGTGGATCCAGCAACCCAATCGTCGCGTACCCATTGCACATTGAACGTTTCCGAGAATTTTGGGACATGCGTGTTCTTGAAAATCGAGAAGTCTACTGTCTTGAGGCCTGGTCCATACAAGCTGTTTCTGCCTGCATGGCCGACGAGGTTAGCGCAAGTGCCAGCAAGTCATGGACTTCGTGCAGGGTTAGCGGGATCCGGAGTCAGCGCGCCGAACGCACGGCATTGTGGTCGCTCGCAATCCAGCGGTCCTGCCAATTGGGATAACGCCGAAGACCCTACTCCGTCTGGCTCACTCTTGCGGCGATCGCTGCCCCCAACTCTTCAGTCGTGGCCCTGCCTCCGATATCGGGAGTACCAACTTTCGCTTGCGCCAGAACCTCCGCGATGGCGCCCTCGATGGCATCCGCGGCTTCCGAAGCGCCAAGATGACGGAGCATCATCGCGCCCGACCAAATCTGCCCAATCGGATTCGCGATTCCCTTTCCGGCGATGTCAGGCGCCGAGCCGTGCACGGGCTCAAACATCGATGGAAATTCCTTTTCGGGGTTGAGATTGGCAGAGGGAGCGATACCGATCGATCCAACGACAGCGGGGCCCAAGTCAGAGAGAATATCGCCGAAAAGGTTCGATCCCACGACCACATCGAACCAATCGGGATGCCGCACGAAATGAGCGGTCAGGA
>WNFO01000479.1_pt1 | contig 41616 bp, 47 predicted proteins | sample 5400251 | NCBI WGS metagenome assembly WNFO01 (sample SAMN13153354, study PRJNA577476) | soil metagenome | isolation source: 100 cm saprolite under Madrone tree | place: USA:California | collected 2016-06-14 | reverse complement strand
ATCTACGAGACCCGCACGCAAGACAAGATCCTGTTCCTCAAGGCCGACCAGAACATTGAGTTCGGCCGCGTGCAGCAGGCGATCGAGATCGCCCGACAGGCCGGGGTGCGCGTGGTCGGGGCCATCACGGAGCAGAAGCAGACGCTTACGAAGAAGAAGGGAGAGAGCTGACCCATGGCGATGGGGTCTACCGGCGGCGGCGAGGGGCTCAGCTCCGAAATCAACGTCACGCCACTGATCGACGTGCTCCTGGTGCTGCTGATCATCTTCATGATTACGCAGCCGATGTCGCGCAAAGCGTTCGACGTGCAGGTACCGCCCAAGCAGCAAACCAAGAGCAAGAGCCCGCCCCAGGCCCAGATCGTGCTCGAGCTGCGCGCCGACGGGTCGTTTGCGATCAACGGGCAGCCGTACGCGCTCAACCAGCTCGACCAGGCGTTTCACCAGATCTATGACCCGCGCCCGGCCAAGCTGCTGTTCATCAAGGCGGCGTCGAACCGCAAGTACATCGACGTGATGCAGGCCATGGACATCGCGCACGGCGCGGGTGTCCAGGTCATCGGCTTCACGCCTCCGGAGCAGGCCAAGAAATAGCCGGCGGCGCCGCGGTCGCGCCGTGGGGTAGGGGCGCAGCACGCTGCGCCCCTACGTTCGTTGTCGGGGTATACCACATCCATCGTGAGCCCAACCTCCCCCGACCGCCCACCGCTCCCCGGTCTCCGCTTGCCGCTGGGCCGTCGTCGGCTCGGCCTTGGGGCCGCGCTGGCGACGCTCGCCCACGCGCTCATCGTGTGCGCGCTGGTGATCTACGGGCGTGAGATTCTGGGGCGAGCACAGGGTGGGTCGGCGGCGTCAGGGGAGGCGAGGGTGAACTTCTTCGCCATCCCCGCGGGGGCTCCCGCGGCCGTCGAGATGACCTTGCCGCCGCGCCTCGCCCTATACGATCTGTCCGCGTTGCGTCGCATCAACGTCGAATTGCCGCCACTCGAGCTGTCACAGGCCACGCTGCCCGTGCCGACGACGGCCGCTCTGGGTGGCGGGGGCGGGAACGCGGGCGGGGGGGCCGCCGGGCGGGGGACGGGCCCCGGGGCGGCCACCGGATCCGGCGTGGGGTCTGGAACGGGCGACGAAGCGGGTTACATTTTCCCCGCCTCGCCGCGGACAGCGATTCTGCCGCCGCTAGCGAAGGTTCCCGGCTCGGTGGCCGGTCGCACGTACCGCGTGAAGTTCTGGGTCTCGATCGAGGGCCGGGTCACGCGGGTGGACGTGGTGCCGCCGATCGCCGATGCGGCGTACGGCCGGGAGTTCCAGCAGCGCATGATGGCGTACCAGTTCTACCCGGCCCACACTCGGGACGGGCGGAACGTGACCTATGTCGTAACGGTCCCCCTTCGAATCGGTAACTAGCCCGCGCACGCGCGGGCTCCAAGGAGCCACAACCTACTATGCTGATGGTTCTCGTCCTCGGGCTCTCTGTCCTCGCCCTGGCCGTCGCCTGGGGCCTGCGGGGCTACGTGCTCCGGCAAGACAACGGCACTCCCGACATGCGGAAGATCTCCGACGCGATTCAGGAAGGCGCGGAGGCCTTCCTGCGGCGCCAGTATCGCACCATCGGCACGCTGAGCATCGCGCTGGGGGTCGTGATCTACGTGCTGTACGCATTCTTCCGCAAGCCGCACGCGGACGAGCCGGCTGCCGCGACGCTCGCGCTCACGACGACTCTGTCGTTCATATTCGGCGCCCTGTGCTCGGGCGTGGCTGGCATCGTCGGCATGTACGTCGCCGTGCGGTCCAACATCCGGACCGCGAGCGCGGCGCGCAGCAGCCTCAACAAAGCGCTCCAGATCGCGCTGCGAGGCGGGGCGGTGAGCGGCCTGTTCGTGGTGGCGATGAGCTTGTTCGGCGTCGGGCTGCTCTACACGATTCTCGAGGCCCTGCACTTCGAGCCCACCAAGATCCCCCTCATGATCGTGGGCTACGGGTTCGGCGCGTCGTTCGTGGCCTTGTTCGCCCAGCTGGGCGGCGGCATCTACACCAAGGCGGCCGACGTCGGCGCCGATCTCGTGGGGAAGGTGGAAGCGGGGATCCCGGAAGACGATCCGCGCAACCCCGCCGTGATCGCGGACCTGGTGGGCGACAACGTGGGCGACTGCGCGGGGCGCGGCGCCGATCTGTTCGAGTCGACGGCCGCCGAGAACATCGGCGCAATGATTCTGGGATCGGGCCTGGCGCTCGCCAACCCCGGCGTGTTCACCCCGGCGCAGGTGGTAGGCCTGATGTTGTTCCCCCTCGTCGCCCGGGCGTTCGGACTGGTGGCCTCGATCATCGGCGTGCTGCTGGTGAAGGCCCGGGAAGACGAAGACCCGATGCACGCGCTCAACCGCGGGTACATGAGGACCGCCGTGCTCGCGGCGATCGGCTTCGCGGGCGGCACCTATTGGCTGCTCAACCCGACCGCCTTTCCCGACGCCTGGTGGCACTTCGCGCTGTGTGGCGTGATCGGAATCGCCACGTCCATCGCTTTCGTGTACATCACGCAGTACTACACCGAGTACCGGTACCGACCCGTCAAGACGATCGCCGCCGCTTCCGTCACCGGTCCGGCGACGAACATCATCGCGGGATTCGCCGTGGCCCTCGAGTGCACCGCGCTGCCGACGTTCACCATCTCGGCCGCGATCATCGCGTCCTACAAGCTGGGCGCCTCGAGCGGGCTGGCCCATGCGGGGCTGTTCGGGACGGCGGTAGCCACGATGGGAATGCTGGGCACGGCGGCCTACATCCTGGCGATGGACACGTTCGGGCCCATCACCGACAATGCCGGTGGCATCATCGAGATGTCCCATCAACCCGAGGATATCCGCAGGCGCACCGACCGCCTCGACGCCGTGGGGAACACGACGAAGGCGCTCACCAAGGGGTACGCGATCGGCTCGGCGGCGCTCGCCGCGTTCCTGCTGTTCTCGGCGTTCCTCGACGAAGTCGCGGCGCTCGGGTCGCCGCTCGCCGCCGTCGACATCTCGAAGCCCGAGGTGTTCGTAGGCGGGTTGCTCGGTGCCATGCTCGTCTTCTGGTTCTCCGCGCTCGCCATCAGCGCCGTGACCAAGGCCGCCGTCAGCGTGATCCAGGAAGTGCGCCGCCAGTTCCAGGCCGACCCCGGGATCCTCAAGGGCACGTCGCGCCCCGACTACGGCCGGGCAGTGGATATCGTGACCGTGGGCGCGCTCAAGGCCATGGTGGCGCCCGGGTTGCTCGCCGTCGGTATGCCGATCGCCGTGGGGCTCGTCTTCAAGGTGTTCTTCCATGTCGGCGCCGAGACGGTGGCGTCGTTCCTCATGGTCGGCACGATCGCGGGGATTCTCATGGCGACGCTGCTCAACAACGGCGGCGGCGCCTGGGACAACGCCAAGAAATTCATCGAGACCGGCGAGTACGGTGGGAAGGGGAGCCCGACACACAAGGCCGCCGTGGTCGGTGATACGGTCGGCGATCCGTTCAAAGACACGGCGGGGCCGTCGCTGCACGTGCTCATCAAGCTCTTGAGCACGGTCACGCTGGTGCTGGCACCGCTGTTTGTCTAGCACGCGGCAGCTCTTCCGCCGCAAGCCGATCGCCGAGCTGCTCGTCGAAGGCGAGAGCCCGTACGCGCTGAAGCGGGCACTCGGGGCGGGCGACTTAATCATGCTCGGCATCGGAGCGGTCATCGGTGCCGGCATCTTCGGGGCCATCGGCACGGCCGCGGCGGGGCAGTACGACGCGGCGGGGCACCTGGTGCGGAGCGGGGCCGGACCCGCGCTCGTGCTGTCTTTTCTGCTGCTCGGTGTGTGTTGCGCGCTCGCCGGTCTGTGCTATGCCGAGCTCGCGGCGATGATCCCGCAGGCGGGAAGCGCGTATGCGTATTCGTACGCGACACTGGGGGAGCTCGTCGCCTGGGTGATTGGTTGGGATCTGATCCTCGAGTACGCCGTCGGCAACGTCGCCGTGGCGATCTCCTGGGCGGACTATTTCACGTCGCTGCTCCGGAGCTTCGACGTTCACCTTCCCGTATGGCTCACGACGGGATACCGGACGGCACTCCTCTCGCCCGATCCAGCCGTCCATGATCTCCTGCAGACCGCCCCCCACGTCGCCGGGATCCCCATCCTGGTAAATGTGCCCGCGTTCTTGATCGTCGCGGGCATCACGTGGCTGCTCCTGATGGGTGTTCGCGAGAGCGCGACGGTGAACAACGTCATGGTGACCATCAAGCTCCTGGTACTGGGATTGTTCATCATTGCCGGTCTCACCCATCTCAACCCGACGAACTATCACCCGTTCGCTCCGAACGGCTTTCGCGGCGTCCATCAGGGGGCGGCGATCGTCTTTTTCGCCTACATCGGGTTCGACGCGATCTCGACCGCCGCGGAAGAAACGAGAAACCCGCAACGCAACCTGCCCATCGGGATACTGGGCGGGCTCGCCATCTGCACAGTGATCTACATGATCGTCGGCGCTGTTCTGACGGGAATGGCGCCGTATACCGAGCTCGGCGTCGCCGACCCGCTCGCGAAGGCGCTGAACAGCGCCGGATTCACGACCGTGGGATGGATCGTCGCGCTCGGAGCGATCGTCTCGATGTCAGCCGTCCTCCTCGTGTTCCAGTACGGTCAACCGCGGATCTTCTTCGCGATGGGCCGGGACGGCCTGCTGCCGCCGTGGGCGGCCAAGGTGCATGCCAAGACCCGCGTACCGCATATCACCACGCTGATTACGGGCGTCTTTGTAGGCCTGTGGTCGCTTATCGGGGATGCAGGGGAGACGTACAACCTCACCAATATCGGCACGCTGTTCGCGTTCGTGTTGGTATGCGTGGGCGTGCTGGTGCTCCGCCGCACCGACCCCGACCGCCACCGGCCGTTCCGTGTTCCGTTCGTATGGCTGGTTTCGCTCGCGGGCGCCGCGCTTTGCGTGTTCGTGATGGTCGGGCTACCCGGTGAAACCTGGTGGCGGTTCGCGATCTGGCTCGCGATCGGCCTCGCCCTGTACATCTTCTACGGATTCCGGCACAGCCGCCTGCACGCCCCCGCCTCGGACCCGGGGCGGTGAAGCTCCACACCAAGATCTTCGTTGGCCTGCTGGCCGGCGGGCTGTCCGGCCTCGCGGTCAACTGGTTGGCGAGCGGGGCGCCTTGGGTGAAGTGGGTCGACACGAACATCGCGGGGCCGGTGGGCCAGATCTTCCTGCGGCTCTTGCTGATGACCGTCGTGCCCCTCGTCTTCACGTCCATCACGCTCGGCGTGGCGCAACTCGGGGACATCCGTAGGGTCGGTCGGATTGGAGTGCGGTCGCTCGCCTACTTCTTTCTGTCGACGCTCATCTCCGCCGTGATCGGCATCGTGCTTGTCAATCTCGTACGCCCCGGCGTCGGTGTCTCCCTGGACGTGCGCCAGCAGCTGCTCGACGCCTATCGCGGGCAGGTCGCCGGTCCCAGCGGCGGGGGCGCCCCCGCCTTTGGAGTCGATTTCTTCGTGAAAATCGTGCCTGCGAACCCGATCCAAGCGGCGGCGAATCTCGACATGCTCGGGATCATCTTCTTCGCGTTAGTCTTCGGCGCGGCTCTGACGCTGATCCCTGAGGAGAGAGCGCGGCCGCTCGTCCGGGTGCTCGAAGCCGTCGGCGACGCGATCGCGAAGATCATCGGCCTGGCGATGTACCTCGCACCGGTCGGCGTGTTCGGGTTGATCTTCGTCGTCACGTCGCTCCTGGGATGGGACATCGTGCGGAAGTTGCTCACCTACGTCCTCGTGGTGCTCACCGGATTGCTGATCCACGGCGCCGTGAGCCTGTCGTTGCTGGTCCGCCTTCTGGGGGGGCTGAACCCGCTCGTCTTCTGGCGTCGGATAACGCCGAGCATCATCACGGCGTTCACGACCAGCTCGAGCAATGCGACGCTCCCGACGAACATCGCCGTAGCCGAGGAGGAGCTGAAGATCCCGCCCAAGATCGCGGGTTTCGTATTGTCCCTTGGCTCCACCATGTGCCACAACGGGACGGCGTTGTATGAGGGCGTCACCGTGCTGTTTCTCGCCCAGTTGTTCGGTGTGAACCTCACGCTGGGCCAACAGGTAATCGCGATCGTGCTGAGCGTCATGACGGCGGCGGGCACGGCCGGCGTGCCCGGCGGCTCTCTGGCGCCGCTGATGATCGTGTGTGTGGCGGTCGGCATCCCGCCCGAGGTGGTCGGAGTGGTCTACGGCGTCGAGCGCATCCTGGACATGAGCCGGACGACGCTCAACGTGTGTGGCGATCTCACCGCTGCCGTGTACGTCGCGAGAACCGAGAGCGACTGGGATCCCCGGGCCGTCACGGGTAACGTGGGGTTGGCGCCGGCGGCCTAGTCGGGGCGCGGCATGCTGCGCCCCTACACGAGTTCCGCCGCCAGTTTAAGCGCCCCCACCGCCGAATCGATTTTGTCGGGGACGAGGCGCGCCCGCGTGAGCGCGGCGCCGAGCTGCTCGCGGAACGCGGCGGTGAGCGGCGACTGCGGCAACAGCAGACCTCCGGCGATGGCGACCGAGACGGGGCCGGTGCCCGGAAAATGCCGGGCCAGCACCTCGGCCAACTCCACCAGCTCGCGCGCCGCGGCGTCCACCGCCTGACGCGCCACTCCCTCGCCCTCGCGGGCGGCATTGAGCACGTGGGGCGCGAGGGCCGCCATCTGGGCAGGCGTGGCCGTGGCCGTCCAGCGCACCAGGTCATCGAAGTGCTGCAGTCCGAGCGCTCCCAGCAGGCGCGCCAGCAGAGTGGAGCCTTCGCCCCGGCCGTCCCGCGAGCGGGCCGCGACGTCGAGCGCGCGGCGGCCCAGCCAGTAGCCGCCGCCCTCGTCTCCCAGCTGCCAGCCGTACCCGCCGGCGCGGTGCAGCTCGCCCGCGGGGTCGCGCGCGTAGGCGATCGAGCCGGTGCCGGCGTTGACGAGAATTCCGGGGCCGGTGCCGAACGCCGTGGCGAGGGCCACCTCGCCGTCGGCGAGCACCCGCACCCGCCGAGCCACACCGGCCGCGACGAGCGCCGTTTCAAGCTCGGCCTGCTCCTGGGCGCGTCCCGCTCCCGCGGCGCCCACTACCGCGTGCTCGGCCGGCAGATCCATCTCCGCCTGCGCCGCGGCGCGCCGCGCCGTTTCGGCCAGGACGGCCGCGGATTTGGCCGCGCCGCCGGGGCGCATCGCGGCGCCGGGCCCCTCGGCCCGGCCGAGGATTTTGTTGGGCGAGCCGATCACGACCGTGGAATGGGAGCCTCCGGCGTCGGCACCGAGAAACACGGCGGTCGGGCGGTCGGGCGGACCGGCGGACCGTGGCATCACGCGGCCTGGGCCTTCTGTCCGCCCGCCCGGCTGACCGGCCGTCCCACCAATGAGGACAGCGTTCCCACCAGCACCGTTACCCCCGTCCCCAGCGGCACGTACCACGGCCACGCGAGCCCAGGCAGCACGTGCCACGGCACGCCCAACACGATCGGCGTCATGGCCAGGACGCTCACGACAATCGCCGTGATCACGTCGCGCTCGCGGGCGCGCGGCCACAGCCCACCTAGGACATAGGTGCCGAGCAAGCCGCCGTACGTGATCGACGCGATGCTGAGGGCCAGCTGCACGACCGGGGTGTTCTGGTTCCGGAACGCCATGGCGCCGGCGACCAGTACGGCGGTCCAAACCAGGGTGAGCCAGCGGCCCACCCGCAGGAGATGCAGCGGATCACGACGCCCGGTGAGCGGTGCATAGAAGTCCTGGGTCGAGGCGGACGCCAGGGAGTTGACGGCTGACGCGTGGCTGCTCATGGCGGCGGCGAGGATCCCGGCGATCACGAGCCCCGCGAGCCCAGGGGGGAGCTGGTTGATCGCGAACGCGGGATAGATCGCGTCGCCGCGCACCCTGGGGCCCGGATCCGCGCCGGCGAGCCACAGGCTCGTCCCCACGAGCAGGAACAACGCGAATTGGAGGATGATGAACACGCCGGACCCGATGAGCGCGCGTTGTGCGTCCCGCAGACCCCGAGCAGCCAGCAGTCGCTGCACGATCAGGTGATCTGTCCCATGGGAGGCGGCGGCGAGCAGCCCGCCGCCCAGGACCCCGCCCCAGAATGTGTACGTGACTTTGAATGAGAGCGTGAAGTCGAGCGCGACCAGCTTGCCCGCCTCCCAGGCTCGCCCGAACGCACCCAGGCCCCCCGCGAGATGGGTCGCCACGATCAGCGTCGCGATACCACCCACGAGGTAGACTCCCAGCTGGATCACGTCTACCCACACCACGGCGCGCAGGCCCCCGACCCACGTGTAGATCACGGTCACGATGCCAATGGCGAGAATGCCCGCGGCGAGGCTCCACTGCGTAATAAGGGCGAGCGGAATCGCCGTGGCGAAGATCCTGACGCAGTCGGCGAGGGCGCGCGTGACCAGGAACACGCCGGAGGCTGTCCGCCGCGCGTTCGTTCCGAAGCGCCGCTCCAGCCGCTGATAGGCCGTGTCCTGGGTGCCCTCGAAATAGCCCGGGAGCAGGAACGCCGCGACGCCGATCCGCCCCACCAGGTACCCGAACGACAGCTGCAGGAAGGTGAGGTCGCCGCGGGCCGCGAGGCCGGGAACCGAGATGATCGTCAGCGCCGACGTCTCGGTCGCGACGATCGACAGCATGATGGCCCACCAGGGCAGGCCGCGGTGTCCGAGGAAATAATCGCTCGCGTCGCGCTGGCGGCCGGCGAGCACCAGCCCGAACACGACCACCGCGGCGCAGTAGACCGCGATGACGGCGATGTCGAGGGCTCTCACCGGCGGTGGCGCGCAGCAAAAAGCCCGCGACGGGCGCGGGCTTGGGATGCCGACCAAAGGGGGGCCAACGGCCTCACACCGTGAAGGATGATCCGCAGCCGCAGCCGCCCGTGGCGTTCGGGTTCTCGAAGGTGAACCCCGATTCCTGGAAATTGCTCTTGTAGTTCAGGGTGACACCGTTCAAGTATTGGGCGCTGAAGGCGTCGACAAAGCATCGCACGCCGGCGGTCTCGATGACGAGGTCATCTTCGGCCGGCTTGTCTTCGATGTTCAAGCTGTACTTGAATCCCGAGCACCCGCCCGGCAGCACGCCGATGCGGAGCCCGGCCGTCTCGGGCGACACGTTCTCTTCCGCCATGAACTTCCTCACCTCGACCGCCGCCTGCTCGGTCACCGTGAGGGTAATGGGGCTCGTCCGTTGCGTCGTGGCCATTGCGATCCTCCAATCAGGTGCGAACTTAGACGGTTCCTTCGGGCAAGTCAACTCTCTGCCGCGAGGCCACCGCCCTTATGCGCCTGACGCTCGCCGATTGGCTGGTCATCGCCCTGTACTTCCTGTTCAACATCGCCGTCGGCCTGTATTACAAGAGCCGCGCCAGTCAAAACACCGCGGAGTACTTTCTCTCTGGGAGAAACGTTCCGTGGTGGCTGGCCGGCACGTCGATGGTGGCGACCACCTTCGCCGCGGACACGCCCCTCGTCGTCACCGGTCTGGTCGCGCAGAACGGGATCGCGGGGAACTGGCTGTGGTGGAACCTGCTCGCGAGCGGGATGCTCACCGTGTTCTTCTACGCCCGCCTGTGGCGCCGCTCCGGCGTCATGACCGACATCGAGTTCGCGGAGATCCGCTACGCCGGCCCACCGGCCGCCTTCCTGCGCGGCTTCCGCTCCATCTACCTGGGCTTGCTCATCAACTGCATCATCCTCGGCTGGGTCAACCTGGCGATGGCGAAGATCCTGCAGCTGGTGTTCGGCGTCTCGAAGGGTGAGGCCCTGTGGATCGTGGTCGGCATGATCGTCCTCACGTCCGCGATTTCGACGCTCTCGGGACTGTGGGGCGTGCTGGTGACGGATCTGTTCCAGTTCGTGATCAAGATGGGAATGGTGATCGTGTTGGCGGTCGTCGCAGTGCAGGCGGTAGGCGGGATCGAGTCCATGAGGGTCAAACTCGGGGCCATCGATCAGCTGCGCGGGACGACGACGGGCGGTCAGGGATCGGTGCTCAGCTTCGTGCCCGACATCGGCTCAGCGTGGATGCCGATGATCACATTCTTCGTGTACATCGGCGTCAATTGGTGGGCCACCTGGTACCCGGGTGCCGAGCCCGGCGGCGGCGGGTACGTGGCGCAGCGGATGTTGAGCGCGAAAGACGAGAAACACTCCTTGCTCGCCACGCTGTGGTTCAACATCGCGCATTATGCCATACGGCCCTGGCCCTGGATCCTCGTCGCCCTCGCCTCGTTGATTCTGTTTCCCAACCTCAAGGACCCGGAGACCGGATACATCCGGGTGATGATCGACTATCTCCCCTCGTCGTTGCGCGGGCTCATGGTGGCGGCGTTCGCCGCGGCCTTCATGTCGACGATCGCCACCCAGCTGAACTGGGGAGCCAGCTATCTCGTGAACGATTTCTACCGCCGCTTCGTGCGCCGTGACGCGGCCGAGTCCCATTACGTCCTGGCGTCCCGCCTGGCCACGGCCTTGCTCACGGTGGCCTCGGCGGCGGTGGCCTTTCGCATCGAATCGATCGGCGGGGCGTGGAGGGTGCTGATCATCACGGGGGCCGGTACGGGCGCCGTCCTGTTGCTGCGCTGGTACTGGTGGCGGATCAATGCGTGGAGCGAGGTCTCCGCGATGGTCACGGCGTTCGTCGTGTCGGTCCTGCTGCAGACGGTGGGCGGGCTTGAGAGCGATCGGCCACGCGACTTCGCGTACATCGTGCTCATCACCGTGGCCGTCACAACCGTGGTCTGGCTGGCCGTCACGTTCCTCACGCGTCCCGAAGCCGAGTCTACGCTCGTCGCGTTCTACCGCCGCACCCGCCCCTCGCGGACGGGCTGGGGTCCCGTGGCCGCCCTCGCCCCCGACGTGCGCCCGTCCGCGGACGGCCTCGCGAACCTGATCGACTGGGTCGCGGGTTGTGTGCTGGTGTACGGCGCCTTGTTCGGCGTGGGCACGGCGCGGCTGGCAGACAGTAGTCGAGTAGCGACGCTCTAGAGCTCTGGGTGTGTCAGGGCGTCCGCCACGAGGTCGGCGACGTGTGCCCGGACGTGGAGGATCGCCATGTTCGCCCGCGTCGGGTTTACGCGGTTCGTGAGCAGGACGATGAAGAGATCGCGCTCCGAGTCCATCCACATCGACGTCCCGGTAAAACCGGTGTGACCGAAGGAGCGCCGCGACAGCTTGGCGCCCGCGCTCGAGTACCCCGAGTCCGACGGGGTATCCCAGCCGAGTGCGCGGGTGGAGCCCGCCGGGATGTTCTGACGCCGGGTGAACTCCGCGACGGTCTCGGCGCGTACCAGCTGCAGTGTGTCCCACGCCCCCCCGTTCAACAGCATCGCGGCGAAACGGGAGAGGTCGAGTGCGTTGGAGAAGAGCCCGGCGTTCCCCGAGATGCCGCCGAGGCGTGCCGCACTCTCGTCGTGCACTTCGCCTCGGAGCCAGCGGTGTCGGAACAGGGTATCGTGCTCCGTGGGCGCGATCCGGTCGCGCAACGACGCGGGGGGAAGGAACCTGGTCGCGGACATGCCCACCGGTCCGAACACCCGCCCGGTGAGAAATCGATCGAACGGCCTGCCGGTTACCCGCTCCACCGCTTGCATGAGGACGATGGCACTCAGGTCGGAGTACGTGTAGCTCGAGCCCGGCGGTGCCACGAGCGTCGTCGTGTCCACGGCTGCGAGCGCCGCGGCACGGGTTGCCGTGGAGTCGTACAACGGGAGATCGGCAACGAGGCCCGCCGAGTGCGTCAACAGGTGTCGAACCGTGACGCGTTCCTTCATGGCCCCCCGGAACTCGGGCACGTAGCGGGTGATGGGTGCATCGAGGTCGAGCTGGCCCGAATCGACCAGCAGCATGCAGGCGGTGGTGAGGCCCACCACTTTGGTGAGCGAGGCAAGGTCGTACAGCGTGCCTGCCTCAACCGGCCGGGGGTCGTCGACACCGTAGTGGCCCGCCGGCGCGAGCAGCGCGAGCCGGCCGTGCCGTCCCACCGCGAGCACGGCACCGGGGAATGCACCGCTGTCCACTTCGGCCCGGAGGTAGGCGACGATGTCTGCGAGGCGCGTGCTGTCGAAGCCGAGGGAGGAGGGAGCGGCCAGCGGGATCCCCGCGGTCGCCGGGACCGGCGTAGCCTCCCTGGTGCCTCTCCCGCCACACGCGGTAATAAGTGCCGCGAGCGTGAGCGTGACGCCGCGCCTCATGGCCGTACGGCAGCCACGCTCACTCCCCAGCCGAGCGGGTAGTCCGGCGGGATGCGAGTCGGGAGGTGGCCGCCGATCGGCACGCGGCCGAGCAGCGCGAGCGCCACCGCGCGCTCCGAGGCCCGCACGCCGCTCCACGCGATGAGGTAGGACCGCACCGTGGGCGTCTGGTTAAGGAGGTAAGGGCTGCCGAGCGACACCAGCACGGTGGGGCGGGCCGCGTCCGTCACTGTGATGAGCTGGGCGAGTGAGTCCGGAAGGGCGATGTTTCCCTTCCCCGAGATGGGCCGCACGTTGGCGATGAACACCGTGGTCGGCGCCCGCGCGATGACTGCCCGGGCAGAATCGTACGACAGGGTTCCCGACATGGGCCACAGCCGGAAGAAGTCCACCGTGTCGCCTCCCTGCCGCAACAGATCGGTGAGGAGCGCGCCGACGCTCGAGTTCTGCTCGTCGGCGTACGCGATCAGGGCCAGGCGGCGGGGACGCGCCCGCAGAGCGTGCAGTCGTCCGCCCACGTCGCGCACCAGCGTGAGCGAGCGTACCGCGAGGTCATTGGCAGCGTCTTGGAAGCGCCTGCTGCCGACCACGAGGGGGATCGAGTCGATCGGGACGGTACGGCGCTCGAGCAGGCCGAGCCGACGCTTGATCTCGAGCACCCGGCGCACCGATTGCGCGAGCCGCTCACGCGTGACGCGTCCGGACGCCACGGCCGCGGTCATCGCGAGCACGGCGGAGTCGGCATCGGCGGGGATGAGCAGCAGGTCCGACCCCGCGAGAAACGCCCGTACCGTTGCTTCGCCGGCGCCGTATCTCGCCACGATCGCGCCCATCATCAGGGCGTCGGTCACGACCAGGCCGGGGAAGCGCAGCGAGTCGCGCAGCAGCCCGGTGAGGACGGCCGCCGACAGCGTCGCCGGTTCGTTCGAGCCCGTGAGAGCGGGGAAGGCGATGTGCGCGCTCATCACCACGTCCGCTCCGGCGGCGATGCCGGCGCGGAACGGGACGAGCTCGAGCGAGTCGAGGCGGGCGTATCCGGCGGTGATCACCGGGAGACCGATGTGGGAATCGGTCTCCGTGTCCCCGTGGCCGGGGAAGTGTTTGAGCGTCGCCAGCATGGCGTGCTCGTGCAGACCCCGCACGTACTCTGCCACCAGGCGGGAGACGGTGCGAGGATCCTCCCCGAACGAGCGGATATTAATGATCGGGTTCGCGGGGTTGTTGTTGACGTCCGCATCAGGCGCGAAATTGACGTGGATGCCGACGGCCCGGCCTTCCACGGCCGCGGCCGCGCCGATCGTATAGGCGTCGTGCGGATCGCCGGTGGCGCCGACCGCCATGATCTGGGGGAACGCCGTCGCCCCCACCACGCGCATCCCGGCGCCCCACTCGAGGTCGGCCGATATCAGGAGCGGCAACCGGGATCGTAGCTGCAGCGCGTTGAGCTTGGTGGCGATATCGAGCGGGGAGCCGACGGAAATGATCAACCCGCCGATTTCGAGCGAGTCTACCCACCGAGCCGCCACCTGATAGAGCGAATCGTCCAAAGCGGTGTAGCTTCCCGAGAGCCACGGGATGACGAGCTGCCCGACCTGTTGGCGCACCGTGAGGCCGGCGAGCAGCGAGTCGACGGACACCACGGGGACGGGGGACGAGGGACGAGGGACGGGTGTGGCCGTCGGTCTGACTGTTTGACCGCCGGAACACCCCAGCACGGCGGCAACGACCAGGAGCCTATGCGCTCGCATTCTGTCTCGCTGTTGGTGGTGATTGCCTGTGCCCTCTCCCCGTCGCCGCGGGTAGCGGCGCAGGTACGACCGGGGATCGAGGTCCTGCTGACGGACTCGATCAGCGTCGTCGCCGGCAAGCGCGTCGCGCTGCTCACGAACCAGACCGGCGTGGACCGCCTGGGGCGGCGCGATCTCGACCTGCTGCGTGGTACGCCGGGCGTCCGGCTGGTGGTGATCCTGAGCCCGGAGCACGGACTCCGCGGCACAGAAGACCGCGCCGGGCTCCCCGATGCCGTTGACTCCGCCTCCGGCCTACCAATCTACAGCCTCTACGGTGGCACGCCGCTGTCGGCGATCGCGGCGCTCGATTCGGTTGACGTCGTGCTGGTGGATTTGCAGGACGTCGGCGCCCGCTACTACAGCTACCCGACCACGACGGTTCTCGTGATGCAGGACGCGGTGCGCCGCGGCAAGCCCGTAGTCGTGCTCGACCGGCCGAACCCGATCGGCGGTGTCGCGTCCCAGGGGAATATTCCCGCCGCCCCCCGCCCCGTGGAGCGCGTCCTCGACTTCCTCGGCGTGCCGATGCGGCACGGCATGACGATCGGCGAGCTGGCGCGGTTCGCCAACGACGGGCTGGGGATCCGCGCCCGGCTCACCGTGGTCCCGGCGCTGGGTTGGCGCCGCGCGATGTTTTACGACGACACGGGACTACCCTGGGTGCGACCGTCGCCCAACTTGCCGGATCTGGAGAGCGCGCTCCACTACCCGGGGACGTGTCTGTTCGAAGGCACGAATCTCTCGGTCGGGCGCGGCACTCCGTTCGCGTTCCAGGTGGTAGGCGCGCCGTGGCTCGACACCGGGGCCGTATTGCCGCGGCTTCGGGGTGGGGGACGATGGGCACAGGAGGGTTTGAACGGAGTGGAGCTCTCAGGTGTCGCGTTCATTCCGCATGGACCGACCGATGGAAAATACGACGGCGTCGAAGTGCGCGGCATCAGGCTGCATGTGACGGATCGACGACGCTACGATCCGACGCGCGCCGCCGCCCTGGTTCTCGCGGCGATCCGAGCGGCCCAGCCCGATTCGTTGCGTTTCGATGCGGCACGGTTCGATCGGCTGGCGCAAGGCGCGGAGCTGCGACGCGCGATTTTGGCGGACCGCACGGCGGACGCCATCTGGCGGGAGTGGGACGGACCGCTCGCGCGGTTTCGACGCCTGCGCGCCAAGTACTTGCTCTATTGAGACTCTGGCCGCGTCCGGCTACCTTCCCCCGGCCATGAACCTGATCCCCCAGAGCGTGCGGGATGGCTTCGGGAAATTGATCGATCCCCTCGCCGCCCTGTTCATCCGTCTGCACGTTCGCCCCAATCTCATCACCACCGTCGGTACCCTCGTGATCATCGGGTCGGCGACGGCGTTCGGCCTGGGGTGGGTTCGCTCCGGAGGTTTTCTGCTGCTCGTGTCCGGCATCTTCGACATGGTGGACGGCCGCGTCGCGCGCCGGGCGGACATGACCACGACCTTCGGGGCGTTCTACGACTCGACGCTCGACCGGGTGGGCGAATCGGCGCTGTTCTCAGGGATCGCGGTGTACTTCCTGCGGGGCGGGGTGCCCCCCGAGCGCCTGACGCTCGCGGTGGTCGCGTGCCTCGTCGCGCTGGCGGCGTCCTTGATCGTGTCCTACACGCGGGCCCGCGCCGAAGGATTGGGCCTCACCGCCAAGGTGGGCATTGCGCAGCGGGCCGAGCGCGTGCTGCTGCTGGGCGCTCCGACGCTGTTTTTCGGGGCCGGGAACCACGGATCGTTGTTGTTTTGGATCGTCGTCGTTCTGGCGCTCGCCACCTCACTGACGGTGGTGCAGCGCGTGCGCTACGTCGCGCGCGCGGCCCGGGAACCCTCCGTGAGGCGGCCCTCCCGCCAGCGCGACACACTCCCGGGCCACGCGCCCGCGCTACAATCTCGGAAAGGATCGTAATAGTGGCGGTCGAAGCCGGTCGGGACATCGCGCCCGCCAAAGGAAAACTGGGCGTGATGCTCGTGGGACTGGGTGCGGTATCCACGACGTTCATCGCGGGCGTCGAGAACGTGCGGCGGGGCAGGGGGCTGCCGATCGGGTCGCTGTCGCAGATGGGGACCATCCGCCTCGGGAAGCGCACCGAAAAACGCAGTCCCAAGATCAAGGAGTTCGTGCCCCTCGCCGACCTGCAAGACCTGGTGTTCGCCGCCTGGGACCCGATTCCCGACGACGCCTACACCGCCGCCGTGAAAGCCGGCGTGCTGGAGCGGCACGAGCACCTGGAGCCGATCAAGGATTTCCTCCAGGGCATCAAGCCGCTCCCCGCCGCGTTCGACCAGTACTACGTGAAGCGGCTGCAGGGCACCAACGTGAAGCGCGGCAAGACCAAGCGCGAGCTCGCCGAGCAGCTGCGCGAGGACATCCGCAGCTTCCGGAAGTCCGCGGGGGTGAGCCGCGTGGTGATCGTGTGGTGCGCGTCCACCGAGGTGTTCATCACGCCCGGCCCGGCGCACCAATCGCTCGCCACGTTCGAGAAGGCGATGGAGCAGAACGATCCCGCCATCGCGCCGTCGATGCTGTACGCCTACGCCGCCCTCATGGAAAGCGTGCCGTTCGCCAACGGCGCGCCTAACCTGACCGTCGACGTTCCCGCGCTCCAGCACCTGGCCGAGGAGCGCAAGATTCCGATTGGCGGCAAAGACTTCAAGACCGGCCAGACGATGATGAAGACCGTGCTCGCGCCCGCGTTCAAGGCGCGCATGCTCGGACTCGCGGGCTGGTATTCGACGAATATCCTGGGCAACCGGGACGGCGAGGTGCTGGACGATCCCGAATCGTTCAAGACCAAAGAAGAGTCCAAGCTCGGCGTGCTCGAGTACATCCTCCAGCCCGACCAGTATCCCGAGCTGTACGGTAATGTGTTCCACAAGGTGCGGATCAACTACTACCCGCCCCGCGGCGACAACAAAGAAGGCTGGGACAACATCGACATCTTCGGATGGCTGGGCTATCCGATGCAGATCAAGGTCGACTTCCTGTGCCGCGATTCCATTCTCGCCGCGCCGATCGTCCTCGATCTGGCCCTGTTCTTCGACCTGGCGCAGCGGGCACGGCTCTCGGGCATCCAGGAGTGGCTGTCGTTCTACTTCAAGAGTCCCCAGACGGCCCCGGGACTGTACCCCGAGCACGATCTGTTCATCCAGCAGACCAAGCTCAAGAACACCCTGCGCTGGTTGATGGGCGAAGAACAAATCACCCACCTCGGCATCGAGTACTACGAGAAGGCGTGAGCGTCTCGCAGTACGTCGTCACGGCCGTCGGTCTCGCCGCCATCGTCTGGGTGCTGTGGTATTTTCTACTCTCGAAGGGGTCGGCCACGGAAGCGCCGAGCGTCGCCGGTGTGCAGGAGGTGCGGGTGGTCGTGAAGGGCGGCTATACCCCCGATACGATCGTGGTGCGGGCCGGCCAGCCGGTGCGGCTCCAGTTCTACCGCGACGAGACCGCGGATTGCTCGGACCGCGTCGTCCTCGAAGACTTCGGGATCGACGCCACGCTCCCGGCGTTTCAGACCACGACGGTGGAGTTCACACCCGAGCAGGCGGGCGAGTTCCGCTTTCACTGCGGCATGAACATGCTCAAAGGCCTGCTCGTGGTCGAGCCCGCCGCCGCCGACCGGCGGGCGTCGTCCTCCCCGCACAAGCTCCATGCGTAAGTCCCGCATCGTCCTGCCCATCGAGGGGATGAGCTGCGCCTCGTGCGCCGCCACCGTCCAGCAAGCGCTCGGGAAGGCCGGCGGCGTCACGAGCGCCGCCGTCAATTACGCCACCGGCAAAGCCGCCGTGGACTATGACGAAGCGCAGACGAACGTCGCCGAGCTGATCAAGACCGTGCGCGCGGCGGGCTACGACTGCGGCCGGGCCGCTGTGACGTTCACCGTCGAGCAGCTGCACTACGCGCCGAGCGTCGCGCCGCTGGAGCAGGCGTTGCGGCGCGTGCCGGGCGTTGTCCGCGCCGCCGCCAACCAGGCGACCGAGACCGTCACGGTGGACTATATCCCCGGCGCCACCACCGCGGAGGCGCTCGAGCAGGCCGTGGAGCAGGCGGGTTTCCGGGTCGCGGCGCCGATTGCGGCCGAGGATCCCCTCGAGCGGGAGCGACTGGCGCGCGAGCGCGAGGTCCGCGCGCTCACGTGGAAATTCACGTTGGCGGCGGCCGTGACGGTCGTGAGTATGCTCGGCTCGATGCTCCTGATGGCGCACGATGCCGATGCGACGCTGAAGCAGGTGGATCTGCTCGGGCGCCTGCTCATGCCGGTCGCCCTGCGCTTCCAGGCGGCGCTGGCCGGGCGTGGCGCGCTCGATCCGCAGTGGATCAAGATCGGACTCGCGGTCCTCACCCTCCCCGTGGTGGTATGGTCGGGCGGCCGGTTCTACCGGGGCGCGTGGAGCGGGTTCAAGCACCGCACCGCCGACATGAATACGCTCATCGCCGTGGGCACCGGCGCAGCCTCCCTGTATTCGCTTGTCGCCACGTTCGCGCCCAGCGTGCTAACCGGCGCCGGGCACTCGGCGGACGTCTACTACGAATCCGTCTCGGCCATCATCGCGCTGATCCTCCTCGGGCGGCTGCTCGAGGCGCGCGCGAAAGGACGTACTTCGGAAGCCATCCGGCGCCTGGCCGGGCTTCGCCCGCACGCGGCCCACGTGGTGCGCGAAGGCAAGGAGTCGGACATCGCGGTCGAGGCGGTGGTCCCGGGCGATCTCGTCATCGTGAAGCCCGGCGAACGGATCCCGGTCGACGGGATCGTCACCGAAGGCGCGTCCGCGGTGAACGAATCGATGCTGACCGGAGAGCCGATGCCCGTAGCCAAAAAGATCGGCGACGAGGTGATCGGCGCGACGCTCAACACCACCGGCAGCGTGACGTTCCGCGCCACGCGGGTGGGCAAAGACTCCGCGCTGGGTCAGATCGTTCAGTTGGTGGAGGACGCCCAGGCGACCAAGGCGCCGATCCAGCAGCTCGCCGATCGGGTGGCGGGCGTTTTCGTGCCCGTCGTCATGGCCCTGGCGATCGCGGCGTTCGTGATCTGGTACGACGTAGGGCCTGCGCCGGCCCTCGTGTTCGCGACCGTCGCGCTCGTGACCGTGCTGATCATCGCCTGTCCCTGCGCGCTCGGGCTCGCTACGCCCACGGCGATCCTCGTGGGTACGGGCAAGGCCGCGGAGTACGGCATCTTCATCCGGAGCGGCGCAGCGCTCGATCGCCTCGCGGGGATACGCACTGTACTGCTCGACAAGACCGGCACCATCACCGAAGGCCGGCCCAGTGTGACGCACATCGTGACCGCCAAACGGCCGGACGGTACGCCGCTCGCGCCGGGCGAGGTGCTCAAGTGGGCCGCGTCCGTGGAGCAGCGCTCGGAGCACCCGCTCGCGCTCGCCGTCACCAAGGCGGCCAGGGATCGCCAGGTCGAGGTCCTGCCGGTCGAGAAGTTCGCGGCCATGGAAGGGCGGGGCGTGCGTGGCACCGTGGACCGGCGCATCATCGAGGTGATCTCCCTGCGGCACGCCCGCGAGCGCAGCCTCGAGCTCGGGACGCTCGGGGCTGACGCCGACCGTCTCGCTGCGCAGGGGCGCACGCCGGTGATCGTGGTGGTGAACAACACGGTGCACGCGGTGATCGCGATCGCCGACCCCATCAAACCCAACGCACAGGCGGCGATCGCAGCTTTGAAACGCCTTGGGCTGGTGGTGATGATGGTGTCGGGGGACTCGAAGCGTGGGGCGGAGGCGGTGGCGAAGGAGGTCGGGATCGACGAGCTCCTGGCCGAAGTGCTGCCGTCGCAAAAGGCCGATATCGTGAAGAAGCTGCAGCGGCAGGGCAAGCAGGTGGCGATGGTGGGCGACGGAATCAACGACGCGCCGGCGCTCGCGCAGGCCGACGTGGGAATCGCGATCGGGACGGGCACCGACATCGCCATGGAGGCGTCCGACGTCACGCTGATCCGCGGCGATTTGCGCGGCGTGGCGACCGCCATCCAATTGTCTCGGCGCACCATGGGCACGATCAAGCTGAATCTTTTCTGGGCCTTCGTCTACAACGTGATTGGAATCCCCGTCGCCGCCGGGGCGCTGTACCCGTGGCTCCACCTGCTGCTCTCGCCGGTGTTCGCGAGCGCGGCGATGGCGTGGTCGAGCCTGAGTGTCGTGCTGAACAGCCTGACGCTGCGGCGCTTCAAGCCCGCATGGGAGGGGAACCTGTGAGATATTTCCATCGGACCACGTTGAGTCCCGACGAGGTGCTGGCGCAGGCGAAGGCATTCTTTGGAACGCGCCTCGCGCCGGCCGACGAGGCGCCGCGGCGGCGCACTTACGCGGGCGCGCTCGGCAAGGTGACCATCACCGCCCGTCCCGAAGGCGGGCACTATACGCTGGTAGAGCTGAGCACCGATCAGGTCGGCGAGTCGGAGCTCGACCGACTTGCCAAGCGCTTCCTCGCGGAAGTGCACAAACAGGTGGAGCCGAGTCACCAGCTCCGGGGAGCGTACTAGCCCGCCACCTTCGCGCCGTAGCCCGCCTTCGCCACCGCCGCGATGATCTGATCTGTCGTCGCGGCGTCGTCGTTGAAATCCACTTCGGCTTCGCCCGCCGACAGATCGACCACGGCGGAGTAGACGCCGCCCGCGCCCATCAGCGCCTTCTCGACTTTCATCTGGCAGTGCCCGCACGTCATGCCCGTCACTCGCAGCTTCAACGTCGCCATACGACACCTCCTCGCGCCGGAGCTTGATTTGCCCGCCCCGTCCAGCCAAGTTTCACGCCCACTACAATTTACGTCATGCCATCGCGCGCCGCATCGATCACGCAGTCGCCGCCCATCCCGGCGGGCCTCACCCGCGACCAGCTGCTCGAAATCTATCGCTTTCTGCGGCTCACCCGGACTCTGGAGGAGCGGCTCACCGCCCTGTACCGCCAGAGCAAGGTCATCGGCGGCCTGTTTCGCTCCCTCGGGCAGGAGGGCGAGTCGGTCGGATCGGCGTACGCCCTCTCCCGCGGGCCGAACCCCGACATCCTCTCGCCCTTGATCCGCAACTTGGGCTCGATGCTCGTCATGGGCGCCGAGCCGATTGCGATCCTGCGCCAGTACATGGCCAAAGCCGACGGCCCCACGCGCGGCCGCGAGCTGAACGTCCACTTCAACGATCTCGAGAAGGGTTACCTCGGCCAGATCTCGCATCTCGGCGACATGGTCCCGGTCATGGCCGGGATCGCACTGACGTTCAAGCTGCGGGGCGAGCCGCGGGTGGGGCTGGTGTATGTCGGCGATGGCGCGACCTCGACCGGCACGTTCCACGAGGGCATCAATTTCGCCGCGGTGCAGAAGGTCCCGCTCGTCGTGATCGCGGAATACAACCGCTGGGCCTATTCGACGCCACCCGAGAAGCAGTTCGCGGTGAAGGACCTGGCGGAGAAGGCCAAGGGCTACGGCATCCCGGCCGTCACGGTGGACGGGAACGACGTGCTCGCGGTGTACGAGGCGACCAAGTTCGCGGTCGAGCGCGCCCGGCGCGGTCATGGTGTGCAGTTCATCGAGGTCAAGACGTATCGTCGCAAGGGTCACGCCGAGCACGACGACCAGCACTACGTGCCCAAAGAAGAGCTCGACTGGTGGGCCAAGCAGAACGACCCGGTCGACCGCTACGTGAAGCAGCTGGTGCAGCACGGGTGGGCGGAGGAGCCCGAGCTGAAAGCGATCGACGACGGTGTCAAGATCGAAATCGATCAGGCGACCGATGCGTGTATCGAGGAGCCGCTCCCGCCGCCTGAGTCCGCGTTGGGCGGGGTGTACGCCGAGCCCCCGGCGGCAGCGCGACACTGGTACCGGAGCCTCTGATGGCCGAGGTCACGTATCTCGAAGCCCTGCGTCAGGGGTTATGGGAAGAGATGGAGCGCGATCCCACCGTCTTCATTTTGGGGGAAGACGTAGGGGCGTACGGCGGTGCGTTCAAGGTCACCGAGGGCTTCGCCAAGAAGTTCGGCGACGCCCGCGTCATCGATACGCCGATCTCGGAGGCGGCGATCGTCGGCGCCGCCGCCGGGGCGGCTCACATGGGCATGCGCCCGGTGGCGGAGATGCAGTTCATCGATTTCATCTCCTGCGCCTACGACATGCTCACGAACTACGTCGCCACCGCGCGCTACCGCGCCGGTCTCGCGACCCCGATTGTGGTGCGAGGGCCCTGCGGTGGCTACGTGCGAGGCGGTCCGTTCCATTCGCAGAACCCGGAGGCGGCGTTCTTTCATACGCCGGGCCTGAAGATCGTGTACCCCGCCACCGCGCGGGACGCGAAGGGGCTGATCAAGGCCTCCATCCGGGACGAGGACCCGGTCATCTATCTCGAGCACAAGTGGCTGTACCGCCGGATCAAGGAGACCCTGCCCGAAAAGGAGGAGATCCTCACGCCGATCGGTGAGGCGCGGCTCGCCCGCGAGGGAAAAGACCTGTCCATCGTCACCTACGGGGCCACGGTGTGGAAGTCGCTCGAGGCGGCCGACCAGCTGGCGAAGGACGACGGTCTCTCGGTCGAGGTACTCGATCTGCGGACGCTGTTGCCGATGGACGACGCCGCGATCATGCGGTCGGTGCAGAAGACCAACAAGGTGCTCATCGTGCACGAAGACACGCGCACTGGTGGCCTCGCCGGCGAAATCGCCGCGCGCATCAACGAGCAGGCGTTCGCCTGGCTCGACGGCCCCATCATGCGGGTGACCGCGCACGACGTGCCGCTGCCCTATGCGCCGACCTTGGAGGATTTCGTGCTGCCTCAAACAGATGACATCGTGAAGGCTGCAAGATGGCTTGCGGCGTATTGATGGAGACTCTATGGCACGCGTAGACGTCCTGATGCCCCAGATGGGCGAGTCCATCGCCGAAGGGACCTTGAGCAAGTGGCTCAAGAAACTCGGCGACGAGGTGAAGCGGGACGAGCCGCTGTTCGAGATCTCGACCGACAAGGTGGACGCCGAGATCCCGGCGCCCAGTGCCGGCGTGCTGGCCGAGATCAAGGTCCAGGAGGGACAGACCGTCCCGGTACAGACGCTCGTGGCGGTGATCGAAACGGACAAGGCCGCGGCGACGGCGGCAGCCGCCGCGGCGGCTTCACCCGCGGCGCCCCCGGCCGCAGCCGTCACGGCGCCTCCCGTCGCAGCAGCCCAACGGGCGCCCGCTACTCCGGGAGGCGCCGTTCCTGCTGCGGCCCCGGCACCCGTCCCTCGTTCCTCGTCCCCCGTCCCTCCCAAAGGCGACGGGGCTGAGACCGCCGAGGAGCGCCTGCGCCGCAAGTCTACGCCCCTGGTCCGCAAGATCGCCGCGGAGCATCAAGTCGACATCTCCGCGATCCCGGGGAGCGGCTTCGCCGGCCGGGTCACCAAACAAGACATTCTGGGCTTCATCGAGCGCGGCGTGCCGGTCTCGACACCTACGGGTACCGCTCCCCGCTCCCCGCTCCCTTCCGTGGGCCCCGTCGAGCACCCCGTGGTCGAGGCGTGGCCCGGCGATCGGGTCGAGCCGTTCTCGAAGATCCGCAAGATCACCGCGGATCACATGATCATGTCGCGTCGTACCTCCGCGCACGTGACCAGCTTCTTCGAGATCGACTACAGTCGTGTGGCCGAGCTCCGCCGCAAACACAAGGCCGCCTACAGCGAGCGCGGCGTGAATCTCACGTACCTCGCGTTTATTGCGAAGGTGTGCGCCGAGAATCTGCGGAAGCACCCCGTGGTGAACGCTGCGGTCTCGGGCGACAACATCATCTATCGGGGCGATGTGAACATCGGAATCGCGGTGGCGCTCGACTGGGGGCTCATCGTGCCGGTCGTCAAGCGCGCCGACGAGCTGTCGCTCGGCGGCCTGGCCCGCGCGATCAACGACTTGGGCGAGCGCGCGCGCTCCAAGAAGCTGCTCCCCGACGAGATCCAGCGCGGCACCTTCACCATCACCAACCCCGGCGTGTTCGGGTCGTACGCGGGGGCTCCGATCATCAACCAGCCGCAAGTGGCCATTCTCGGCGTGGGCGCGATCGAGAAGCGTCCCAAAGTAGTGACGCTGCCGGACGGCACCGACACGATCGCGATCCGCACCATGGGCATGGTCTCCATGTCCTACGATCACCGCGTCGTGGACGGCGCCGACGCGGACCGGTTCCTCGCCGATGTGAAGCGCGCGCTCGAGGACTTCCCCGAGGGAGCGATCTAGCCATGCCCAAGGTGCTCACCGCGGCGCGGGTGCGCGTGCCCCCGACCAACGAGGCGGACTACCTCGCCACCCTGCGGGAATTGTGTCAGTTCGCCGACGCGCGCGGCCAGCGGATCTGGGTGTTCCGCAACGCCAAGGACCCGCAGCTCTTCACGGAATTCTCCGAAAGCCAGACCGAGATGTCGCACCGGGCTCAGGCGTCGCGGCTGCCAGAGGAGATCAAGCTCGAGAAACGGCTGCAAAGCCTCGGGATCTATGCCCCGGATGCCTGGGAGCTGTGGACCGAGGTCTCTCTCGCGACCCCCACCGAGGCATAGGGAAGCGGCCATGGCCGGACGAACGATCGTCGTCGACGGGGAAACGTGGGAGGTGGCGCCGTCAGGGCGGGTGACCGTGTACGACCGCGACCAGTTCGGCGTGGTGTTTGAGCTGGGCACAGGACCCGAGCGGCGGCGTCGCTTCACCCGCTACGCGCCCGTGGGCAGCCGCAGTCCCGACGCCGCGCTCGCCGAGCTCTCCGATCGGGAGCTGGTGGAGCTGTTCCGGCAATCGCAGCCGGCCTGGACCGCTCCGGAGGCTGCATACGGCGCGCGTTGATCTGCATTGTCATTCCACGGCGTCGGACGGGGAGTATCCTCCCGCCGAGGTCGCGCGGCGGGCGCACGCGGCGGGTCTGGCGGCGATCGCACTGACCGACCACGACACCACCGCCGGCGTGCCCGAGGCGACTCGCGCGGGTGAGCCGCTCGGCGTGCGCGTTGTGTCCGGCTGCGAGTTCAGCGTGAAGGCGCCCTGGGGCGAGCTCCACCTGCTTGCCTACTTTCTGCCGCCGGGTGATGCCCGGCTCGGGGAATTCCTCGCTGGCACGCGCGTCGCGCGGCACCGTCGCGCCGAGCAGATCGTGGCGCACCTGCGGCGGCTGGGCGTCGCCATCGAGCTCGGGGACGTCGTGCGCGTCGCGGACGGCGGGGCGCTGGGTCGGCCCCACGTGGCTCGAGTCCTGGTGCAGCGTGGTGTGTGCTACGACATGAACGACGCGTTCGCGCGCTATTTGGGCCGGGGCCGGCCGGCCTATGTCGAGAAGCCGCTCCCGACCTTGTCGCAGGTCGCGGAGCTGGTGCATGCGGTGGGCGGGGTCGCGGTCGCCGCCCACCTCGGCGACCACGGCACCGAAGGCCAGATCCGGCAGTTCCACGAGGAGGGTCTCGACGGCCTCGAGGTGCGGCACCCGAGCCATTCTCCCGGCACGGAGCGCCGGCTCACCGGAATTGCACAGCGTCTCGGCATGGCCATCAGCGGCGGGTCGGACTGGCACGGCGACCAGGAGCTGGGCGATTCTCACGCGCCGCTTGGCGGGCTGGACGTTCCCTTCGAGTGGCTCGAGAAGCTTGAGGCGCATCGAGCGACGCCGTCAAGCGAAAACGTTGTGCAAAACCGCAGGGGAATCTCGTGAGCGAGCTCCTGGCCGTCGGCAGCAAGGCCCCCCTGTTCACCGCCGCCGGGTCGGATGGTAAGACCTACCGCCTGGCCGACCTCCTCAAGACCGAACAGGTCGCGCTGGTCTTCTATCCCGGAAACAACACCCCTGGCTGAAACCGCCAACTCTCCGCCGTGCGCGATGAGATAGCGACGTTCCAGAAGGCTGGCATACAGCCGTTCGGTGTGAACCCCGCCGGTGTGGAAGCCCACGCGAGCTATGTGGCGAAGCTGCGCTTCAACTTCCCCTTGCTCTCGGACCCCGACCGCGTGATCGCCCGGGCCTACCACGCGCTGAAGGACGATGACAAGGGCATCCAGCGCTCGGTGTACGTCGTGCAGCGGAACGGCACGGTCGCCTTCGCGCGGCGCGGCACCCCTCCCGTGGACGAGATCGTCGCGCATGCCGCCTGACTTTCGGGGCAAGGTCGCGCTCATTACCGGCGTGGGTCGCCTGGGTCAGATCGGCCATGCCGTCGCCCGCGGGTTTGGCCGCACCGGCGCCCAGCTGGTCATCGCGGACGTCAACGCGGCCAGTCTCGCCGACCGGGCCAAGGAGTTCACGGCCGAGGGCTTCTCCGTCCACGCCGTTGCGGGTGATCTCACCACGCCGGACGCGGCCCGGCGGGCGGTCGCCGGGGCGGGCGAGCGCTTTGGAGGCCTGGACGTCGTGGTGAACGTCGCCGGCGGGCTCGTCAGCTACGGCCCGGTGCTCGACCTCAAGCCCGACCGGCTGGACCTCGAGCTCGCGATCAACGTCAAGACGGCGTTTTACGTGTCGCAGGCCGCGATCCCCGCGCTGCGCGACCGCGGCGGCGGGGCCATCGTGAACTTCGCCTCCGCGGCGGTCCTGAAGCCGCAGAGTCAGCTCGCCGCCTACACCGCCGCCAAGTCCGCCGTGGCCGGGCTCACCCGCGCCTTGGCGAAGGAGCTTCGCGACGACCACATCCGCGTGAACGCCGTCGCACCCGGCACCATGAAAACGGCCGACAATCTCGCGCAGATGCAAAGCGCCAAGGTCCGCTGGGTGGAGCTCGACGAGCTCGTGGCCGCGGTGCTGTACCTCGCAAGCGACGAAGCGCACGGCGTGACCGGCGAAATCCTCGCGGTTACCGGCGGAGACGTTTAGGCGTGACCGGTGCGGTCATCATGCGCGACGTGGCGGTCGTGGGTGGCGGCTGCTACGGGACCTTCTACGCGGGGCAGCTGGCCAAGGCCAAGGAACGGGGCAAAGCGCGTTTCCGTCGCGTGGTGGTCGTCGATCGCGACCCCGCCTGTAGGGCACGGGTGGAGCTGGGCGAGGCACCGGACCGCGTCTTCGTGGCGCGGGAGTGGGACGACTATTTCCGCGAGCTGCTGGGCGAAGCCGCACCGACGGCGGCGGGCGAGCCGCAAGACTACATCGTGCCATCGCCGCTCATGCCGCACCTCATGTTCCAGTGGTTGCTGGACCGTGCGCGCGAGCGGTGGCCCGGCCGCGCCGTGGACGTCGCCCCCGTGCCCGGTACGCCGGGAACGCCGTACGACCGCACCGGACCGGACCGAACCCGGTATGTCTCGTTCGCCGACTGGATCTGCCCCACGCATTGCGTCGAGCCCGCGGTCTGCCCGGCCATCGGGAGGGCGCGGACCTGGGAAATGGGCGATGCCGTGCGCGGGCTGGCGGAGCGGCTGCGGGCGGCGGGCGAGGCGGTGCATGGGCCGGCACTGTTCGTGTGCCGCCATCACGTGTTCGGCGTCGGCACCTTCGCCGTGGACGCCGTGCTCGAGGGCGACGCGCTGGTGCGGGCCGCGGGCGAGACGGGCTCGGCGGCGGCCGTGCTAGTGGGGACGATCAGCTCGTGTCACGGAGCCCTGAACCTGTTGCGGATAGGGGCGGCGTGACTCCGGAACTCCGCCGGGCACACGTCACCCACGCTCGCGACCTGTTCAACGCCGGGGAGTATTGGCTCGCCCATGAAGCCTTGGAAACCGTCTGGCGTTCTATTATTAGTGACGGCGACCAGGTCGCGGCACGCGTTTGGCAGGGATTGATCCAGGCCGCGGCGGCGCTGCTCCATCGGGAGCGGGGGAACCGGCACGGCGTCGTGGTGGTGGGCGGGTCGGCACTCGAGAAGCTGGCGGGTCCGCAGCATACCGATGTCGAAATCGAAACCGTGCGGTTTCGCGAGCAGCTGGCGCGAGCGCTCACCAGCGATGGTGCGCCGCCACGACTGGAGCTGCGGGTGGCCCACGGAGACCTGAGGACGGATGAAGGACCACACTAAGCACGGATACGACGTGATCATCGTGGGCGCGGGGCCCGCCGGGCTGTGCGCTGCGATGTACGCCGGTCGCGGCATGCTCAAAGCCCTGACAATCGAGCGGGGGGCTCCGGGCGGCGAGCTCTTGAACACCGACTTGATCGAGGACTACATCGGGTTCGAGAGCATCAAAGGGTGGGAGCTGGCGCAGAAGATGGCGGAGCACGCGAAGAAGTTCGGCGGGGAGATCGTCACCGATACGGTGGAGAATGTTCGCAAGACCGAGGATGGTTGGTTCGAGGTCGCCACGGCGCGGGGCAAGACCTATCGCGCGCCGGCCGTGATTCTCACAGCCGGCGGCACTCCCGTGAAGCTCGGCGTGCCCGGAGAGAAGGACTACGCAGGGAAGGGCGTGTCGTACTGCGCGGTGTGCGACGGGGCGTTCTTCAAGGGCGAGGTGCTGGCGGTGGTTGGGGGTGGAGACGCCGCGGTCGAGGAGGCCGACTACCTCACGCGCTACGCGTCGAAGGTCTACATCGTGCACCGGCGCGACCAGCTGCGCGCATCCAAGATCCTTCAGGAGCGCGCGTTCGCGAATCCCAAGATCGAAATGATCTGGAACAAGCAGGTGCTGGAGATTGCCGGCACCGAGCGCGGTGTGCATCACCTCGAGCTGGCGGACGCGGTGACGGGAGAGCGGTCGAACCTCGTGGTCGGCGGCGTGTTCATTTTCATCGGGTTCAACCCCAACACCAGCCTGGTCGAGGGGCACTTCAAGCACGACGCCGGGGGTTACTTCCTCACCGATGAGCGGATGATGACCTCGATCCCGGGTCTGTTTGTGGCCGGCGACGTGCGCAGCCAGCTGACGCGGCAGATCACGACCGCCGTCGGCGATGCCACCACGGCCGCGATCGCGGTCGAGAAGTATCTCGCGACGCTCCCCGACTAGCCGGTGCGCATCGTTCAGATTCCCAACGGCCAGTTCGTCGAGAACTGCTACTTCGTGATCGACGAAGCGTCGCGAGAGTGCGCGATCATCGATCCCGGGGAGGAAGCGGGAATGATCGCCCACAAGCTGCAGGCCGAAGGCGTGCGGCCCGTCGGGATCTGGCTGACCCACGCGCACATCGACCACGTGCTGGGCGTCCCGCGGCTCAAGGCCGACACCGGGGCCCCGATCTACCTGCATCCGGCGGACCGCCCGCTGTACGACCGCGCGCCGGACCAGGCGATCGCCTTCGCTATGCGCGCCGAGCCGCTGCCCCCGCCGGACCGCGAGCTGGCCCACGGCGACGAGCTGCGAATCGGCGGACTCGCCTTCCGCGTCCGTCACGCGCCGGGCCATTCACCCGGCAGCGTCGTGTTCGCAGGGCAGGGGGTGGCGTTCGGCGGCGACGTACTGTTTCAGGGATCGATCGGGCGGACCGACCTGCCCGGAGGCGACTTCGATACCTTGGTGAAGAGCATCGAGCGCGAGTTGCTTACGCTGCCCGATTCGACCATCGTGTACAGCGGGCATGGACCGGAAACCACCGTCGGACGCGAGCGCCGCGCCAATCCCTTCCTCACCGGCGCCTACCGCCTCGGCTAGGCCGCGGCCCACCTGCCTGCGCTGCGGCGCCGAGGTGCGACCCAAGCCGTTGGGGTGTAAGAGCCCCTGCCCGAATTGCGGCTTTATCTATCCGTTAGGCGACTGCTCCGACTGAACCGATGAATCATCTGCTCGCGCTCGCGCTCCTGGGCGTGGACTGTCTGGTCCGCGCCTGGCGGATCCAGCTCGCCGTGTGGACCGCGGGGGGACGGCTCTCGTTCAGGGATGCCTTCCGGCTGAACCTCTACGGCGAAGCGGCCTCCCAGCTCACGCCCAACCGGCTGGGCGGCGAGCCGGCTCGCTTCCTGGGACTCCACGAGGCCGGCCTGCGACCGGTCACGGCGATCGTTGCGATCGGCGTCGAGGTCGCCTGCGAATGGCCTGTGTTCGTATTCGCGGCTGGCGCGCTGGTGGCCTACTACGTGCCCGACTGGCGAGACGCGGCACGCGTCTGGCTGCGGCACCATCGGGCCGGCGAGCTCGTGACGATCGAGATTACCGTACTCCTTATCTTAGTGACGGTGTATCTGCTGCAGCGTCTGGTGCGCTCAGGGTTTGTGAGCCACCGCGTGCGCCGCCAATGGCGCGTCGCGTGGGCGCACGTGCGCCGCGCCCCATTTTGGGCGCTCGGCGCGGGGGCGCTACTGACCGTGGTGAGCATCGCCGCCCGCGCGCTTATCCTCCCGGCGCTCGCCTGGGGTATGCCGCACGCTCCTCCCTTCGCCCAGATGTTCTTCGGCGCGCTCGCGCTGCTCCATGCTCCCTTGGTGGTCCCGCTCCCGTCGGGCGGCGGCGGACTCGAGGTGGCCTTCCTCAACGGGTTCGCCGGGGATTTCGGCGCCCGCCAGGTAACCATGCTGCTGTTGTGGCGCTTCTACACGGCCGTTCTGCTCACCATCATCGGCGCGTACGCCCTGGTGCGCTCCGTGGGCTACCACGCCGCGGTGCAGATGTTCAAGATCGGTTGGGGAAAGCGAAAGGACGACCCTCAATGACGACACCCCGGATCAGGCCGCTGACCCCGGACCAGGCCGCCCCCGAAGTGCGGCCGATTCTCGAGACGTACCTGAAGGAGCGGGGCAACATTCCCAACATGTTCCGCACGGTGGCGCTGCGGCCCAGCCACCTGCGAACCCTGATCGCGCACTTCCGTACCGTAATGAACGAGGGCAGCGTGCCCCCGCTTCTGAAGGAGCTCCTGTGGGTGCGTATCTCCCACTTGAACGCCTGTCGCTACTGACTCACCTCCCACACTGTCTTGGCAAGACAGAAAGGCGCGAGCGCCGAGCTGGTCGAGGCGATCCAGGACCGTGGAGGGCGGGGGTCGATCGAGCAGCTGGAGCCCGGGTGGCAGGCCGCGCTCGCGTACGCCGACGTGGTGCATGTTTCGGGGCATCGCGTGACGGACGACGTGTACGCGAAGCTGCGCGCGGCGTGGGACGAGGGTCAGATCGTCGAGCTCACGCTTGTGATCGGTATGACGGAGTACTTCAATCGATTCAACGACAGCTTGAGGGTGGAGCCCACGAAGTGATCAGGGTGCCGGGGCGATCGCGACCAGCACGACGGTCCGTTCCAGCGCGCGCTCGACTCCGTGCGGCACGCCCTCCGGCGCCAGCACCAGATCTCCCGGCCGCGCCTCGATCGTGCGGCCGCCGACCACGAACCTCGCCTTTCCCGACACAACCAAATAGAATTTGTCGGCGCCAGCGTGCGTGTGCGGCTTCTGCTCCTGTCCCGGCTCGAAGCAATTCAGGCCCACCAGGAGGCGGTCCGAGCGGAAGCAGTCCACCTTCGTCATCTTGGTGTCCGAGAAGCGGGCCTCATCGGGCAGATGCTGCAGCAGATCCTGGGTATCCATGGGCGATTCCTGGTTCGAGACCGACGGCGCCGTGACCGAACGGACGGAGGCGATGAGCGCGACCCGCATCGAGCGAGATTCCCTGGGCGAGCTGCCCGTTCCCGCCGACGCGCTCTACGGCGTTCAGACCGAGCGGGCCCGCCAGAATTTCCCCATTTCTCAGCTGCTCCCCCTCCAGCCGTTCGTGACCGCGGTCGTCTGGATCAAGAAAGGCGCTGCCCTCACGCACAAGCAGACCGGGCGTCTCGACCCGAAGCTGGCTGACGCGATCGCGCAGGCAGCGGACGAGATCCTGGCCGGCCAGCACCGCCAGCATTTCGTCGTGGATCCCTACCAGGCGGGCGCGGGGACGTCGCACAACATGAACGCTAACGAGGTCCTCGCCAACCGCGCGAACGAGCTGCTGGGCGGCAAGCGAGGCGAGTACAAGCCGGTGCATCCGAACGACCACGTCAACATGGCCCAGTCCACCAACGACGTGATCCCCACGGCGATCCGGCTGGCGGCTCTGGCGGAGCTGCCCGCGCTGCTCGAGGCCATGGGCCGGCTGGCACGGGCTTTCCTCACGAAGAGCAAGGCGTTCGACAGGATCCTCAAGTCGGGGCGCACCCACCTGCAGGACGCGACGCCCATTCGCCTGGGCCAGGAGTTCGCCGCCTACGGCCACACCATCGAGCGCGGCGCGGACCGCGTCGCCCAGGCCGCCGATGGGTTGCGCGACCTCGGCATCGGCGGCACGGCAGTCGGGACGGGCCTGAACGCCGAGCCTGCGTACCCGGCCCTGATGGTGAAGCAATTGCGGACCATCACCGGCCTCGACCTGCGCGAAGGGAAGGACCGCGTCCAGCTGATGCAGTCCATGGGGGATGCGGCGGCGTTCTCGGGGGCGTTGCGCACCTACGCGATGGACCTCGGCAAGATCGCGAGCGATCTCCGGCTGCTCGCCTCGGGCCCGCGGACCGGGCTGGCCGAAATCGTCCTGCCTCCGGTCCAACCGGGCTCGAGCATCATGCCCGGGAAGGTGAACCCGTCGATCGCCGAGATGGTGAACATGGTGTGCTATCAGGCGCTCGGAAACGACGTCACGATCGCGGCGGCGGCGGAGGCGGGGCAGCTCGAGCTCAATGTCATGATGCCCGTCATCGCGCACAACCTCCTGTTCACGATGCGGATTCTCACGAACGCCTCCCGCGTGTTCGCGGAGCGGTGCGTCGAGGGCATCGAAGCCGACCGCGCGCAGTCCGAGTACTGGCTCGAGCGCAGCCCCGCGCTGGTCACCGCCCTCGCCCCCAGGATCGGCTACGCCGAGGCGGCGAAGCTCGCCAAGGAGGCGGTGGCGAAGAACGTCACGGTGCGCCAGCTGGTGATAGAGAAGGGGGTGCTCAAAGGGAAGGATCTCGACGCCGTGCTCGATCTGCTGGCCATGACCGAGCTGGGCGTGCCGGGCGAGCGCAAATAGCCGAGGGCGGCCGTCTGCAGTGCACACTCTATTCGTGGAGGAGCACGTATGCATTGGATCGTCGCTGGGCTGATCGCAGGCGTCGGTGCATTCTTCGCAGACTACGTGATGTGGGGGAAGGTTTTCACGAAGGGGATGGACGCGTACTCGACGCCAATGTCGCCGGAACAGAAGAAGACGTTCATGGGCCCCGCGATGCTCAAGGCCGCCGCCTTGGCCCTCGTGTTCGGTTTGCTGCTCGCGTGCTCCTACCAACGGCTCAAAGGCGGATTGTGGGTGCAGGGCGGTGGGCCCTTGGCGGGAATGGAGTATGCGACGCTCCTCTGGTTGTCCACCATCGCGTTGTCCACCGTCGGCAGCGGCGTATGGTATGACAAAGTTCGGCCGCTGCTCAAGGCGACGTTCTGGGCGTGGCTGGTCCGGATGAACGTCGCCGGTCTCATCGTTGGACTCCTCGTCAAGTAAGCGCCGTCACGTGGGGGGTCGTGATTCGAGTCACCGAATCCGACCCCCCGCCGTCGTTATCCGTTTGCCATGCGTACCACAGTGTTGCTCGTGGCCGGTCTGTCGCTGATCGGAGCCCCGTCCGCGCCCGCGCAGCGGCGCATCCGCATTGGGCCGATCTACTCGTCGCTCAGCCTGGAGGATCTCTCCGGCTCGAGCCATTCCTTCTCGTCGTTCGGCGGCTCGGCCGCTCTCATCACGGGCGACGACGGCGAGACTGGCCTCACCATCGCGCGCTACAATGACCTCTCGACCGACGGCCGAGTTCGGCGGCTCACGCTGTTCGGGCTCGACTCGTACTACTATCCCGTCGGCGCGCGCGGCGTCGTAGCACCGTTTGCCGGAACGACGCTGGGTCTGGCACGGGTGGCCGAGGCGAAGCCCGGATGCTTCCTGCTGTGCGGCGACACCATCTCCACCACCAACCAACTGGCACTCGCATTCGGCCTCGGCGTGCGGGTGAGTGTCGGCAGCGCGGCCGTCGCCACCCTCGAGGGTCGATTCCTCCAGGTCCCCGGCAGCGACATCCAGGCGCTCGAAGCCGTCGCCAACGCGTCCATCGCCCTGGGGAAGCTCCGCCAAGGAGAGCTGCTCGCGGGCACGCTGGGCCCGTCGGTGAGCGCGTTCATTCCCGTATCCGGTCCGCTGCGCGGGCGCGGCCCGTTCGCGGGAGTCCGGTTTCGCCGCGACACCAAGAAGGCAGGCACCCTGGGTCTGGAAATCGATTTCGCCCCTCTCCAAGTCACGGCCGGCAGCTGCGCGCCTGGATGCCGGCCGAATGCCATCCTGTTCGCGCCGGGTTTCGAGGCGTCCGCCCGACCCGCGTGGGGCCGGGTCTACGCTGAGGTCGGCCCGCTGCTGGCTGGGTTCTATGCCCAGGGGCCCGACCGCGGTATGGCTCAGGGGCTGCACGGCGGCCTCGGTGCCGATTTCTACGGCGTCCTGGTGATGTGGAACGTCAACGGGCGCCTATTGTGGCTGCAGCGCCACTCCGGGGAGAACGTGTTCGGCGTACAGGTGGGGGTGAGCGTGAGTCCGAAAATCGGGCGGCAATAGTTGGCAAAGGCGGCACGGAGCAGCTTTGCCGTCGCTGCCGCCCTTGCCGCCCCATTGAATCCCACAACTCGTTGTGGCATATTGACTCCCATGCGCGTCACCACCTGGGCCGAGTACGGGCTGATCGTGTCCGTGAACCTCGCGAAGCGCGCGGGGCAGGGGCCGGTCGCGGCGCGCGAGCTTGCCGAGCAGGAGCGGCTGCCACACGACTATGTCGAGCAGATCCTGCTGCGTCTGCGGCGCGCCGGCCTGGTGGACTCGGTCCGCGGCGCCAAGGGCGGTTATCACCTCGCCCGGGAGCCCCACGTCATCACCGTCAAAGACGTAATCGAGGCCTCGGAGCACGTCACCTTCGAAGTCAACTGCGATCTCCATCCCGTCGACCCTCAGCGATGTAGTCCGGAGGCTGCGTGCAGCATCCGGCCCGTCTGGCGAATGCTGGAGCAACGGATCAACGATCTGTTGGCCGGCATCTCGCTCGCGGACCTCACGCACGATGAGCCCGAGCTGTACCACATCGCCGGGGCGCTGGCCGGGAACTAGTCCCGCCATCCCAACTGTTTTTTTTCACCTGAAACCCGACTAGTGCTGTCGGGTTTAACCTGATTGGAGGCAAGCGTGGCATACGCGCATCCCGAGGTGCTCGTTTCCACCGAGTGGGTGGCGGGGCACCTGACCGATCCAGGCATCCGCCTGATCGAGGTGGACGTGGACACGACGGCGTACGACTCCGGGCACGTCGGTGGGGCGGTCGGCTGGAACTGGCAATCGCAGCTGAACGATCCGGTGCGGCGCGACATCCCGGACAAGAAAGCGTTCGCGAAGCTCCTATCGGACGCGGGTGTGACGCCCAAGACCACGGTCGTGCTGTACGGCGACAACAACAACTGGTTCGCCGCGTTCGCCTTCTGGCTGCTGCAGCTGTACGGGCACACCAATGCGAAGCTGATGAACGGGGGTCGCGCGAAGTGGGTAGCCGAGGGACGGCCGCTGGTCACGGAGCGCACCGCCGTACGCGCAACCACTTACCCGGTGCCCAAGAAGCAGAACGCCGCGATTCGGGCGAAGCGGCCCGAGGTCGAGAAGGCCCTCAAAGCCAAGAAGACCAAACTCGTCGATGTGCGATCCACGCCCGAATTCGTGGGGGAGATTATCGCGCCGCCCGGGATGACGGAGACGGCGCAGCGGGCGGGCCACATTCCCGGCGCCAAGAACGTCCCGTGGAGCAAGGCGGTCGCGACCGACGGCACGTTCAAGCCGTTCGAGGAGCTGCTGCAGCTCTACAAGGGCGCCAAAGTGGTCGACGGCAGGGACGAGGTCATCGCGTACTGCCGCATCGGCGAGCGGTCGAGCCACACGTGGTTCGCGCTCAAGTACCTGCTGGGCGTCAAGAAGGTGCGTAACTACGACGGCTCGTGGACTGAGTGGGGCAACCTGGTCGGCGCGCCGATCGTGAAGGGAGCGGAATGAGCACGGCGGTGAAAGGCGGTGAGGGGCGGTGGCAGGCGGTGGAGGCGACTACCCGCGAACCTGCCTTGTGGGGTCTCGTGGGTAACACACCGCTCATTCCCCTGCCGCCCTCCACCGCCCTCCGCCCTCGTCCGCCCTTGCTTCTGAAGGCCGAGTGGCTGAACCCGGGCGGCTCCGTGAAGGACCGCGCGGCGCTCTACATCATGCGGGACGGGATTGCGCGCGGTGAGCTGCCCGCCAAGCGGGTGCTTGATTCCTCGAGCGGCAACACCGCCATTGCCTATGCGATGCTCGGCGCAGCGGCGGGGATCGGCGTCACGGTGTGCGTCCCGAAGAATGCCAGCGCGGAGCGCAAGGATCTGCTCGAGATGTATGGTGCGGAGGTGATCTTCACCGATCCGCTCGACGGCTCCGACGGCGCCATCCGAGCGGCCCGCGAGCTCGCGGCCACACGGCCCGACGAGTACTGGTACGCCGATCAGTACAACCACCCGGCCAACGCGCGGGCCCACTACGTCACGACCGCGGAGGAGATCTGGCGGCAGACTGGCGGCCGGGTCACGCATTTCGTCGCGGGGCTCGGCACGACCGGGACGCTGATGGGAACCGGCCGGCGTTTAAGAGAGTTGAAGCCCGCGATTGAGCTCATCGCAGTGCAGCCCGACGGCCCGTTCCATGGATTGGAGGGGTTGAAGCATCTCGCGACGGCGATCGTGCCGGGCATTTACGATCCGGCGCTGCCGAGCCGGACGGAGTTCGTGGCGACAGAAGATGCGGAGGAAGCCGTGCGGCGCCTGGCGAAACAGACAGGGTTGTTCGTGGGGTGGTCGTCCGGCGCCGCGATCGTGGCGGCGGAGCGGGTGTCGTCCGCCCGTGGAGTGGTCGTCGTGATCGCGCCGGACGCCGGCACCCGCTATCTCAGCGAGCGCCGTTCATGACCCTGGTGCTCGATGCCCGTCACGTTGCGGCGATCAGTCGGCATGGAGAGGCGGATTACCCCGCCGAGGCGTGTGGCTTGATCGGCGGCGCGGTCGAGGCTCATCGCAAGGTCGCCGTCCAGCTCGTGCCGTTAGCGAACCAGCGTACCGACTCGGCTCGCAACCGCTATCTCATCGATCCGGAGTCGTTCCGGCGCGCGCAGGAAAAGCTGGAGCGCGACGGGCTCGAGGTGCTCGGCGTGTACCATTCGCACCCCGACCACCCACCCGCGCCATCCGCGTTCGACCGGGAGCACGCCTGGCCCTGGTTGTCCTACGTGATCGTCGGTGTGGAACGCGGGCGGGCGGGCGAGATGAAGAGTTGGGTGCTCGCGGAAGACCGCGGGTCGTTCGACCAGGAGCCCATCACCACCGAGGAACGGAAGGTCGTATGGCAGTGACAGTGTTGATTCCGACGCCGCTCCGCCCGTTCGTGGGCGGACGGGACGCGCTCGAGCTGGAGGGGGGCAGTGTAGGCGAGCTGCTCGATCGGCTCACGGGCGAGCACGCAGCGCTCAAACCGCACCTCTTTGCCACCGACGGGCGGTTGCGCAGCTTTGTCAACGTCTACGTGAACGACCGGGACATCCGGCAGCTCTCCCAACGCGAGACGCCGGTAAAGCCGGGTGACACGGTTTCCATCATCCCGAGTATTGCCGGGGGTACGGCTGTGGCGGAAGAGCTGCCCAAGCTGTCGCACGAAGAGATCTTGCGCTACTCGCGCCACCTGATTCTTCCCGACGTGGGTGTCGAGGGACAGAAGAAACTCAAGGCGGCCCGCGTGCTGCTGGTGGGCGCGGGCGGGCTCGGGTCGCCCGCGGCGCTGTACCTCGCCGCGGCCGGCGTCGGCACCCTCGGCCTCGTCGACTTCGACGTGGTCGACAAGACCAACCTGCAGCGTCAGATCCTGCACGGCACATCCACGGTCGGGGTTTCGAAGCTCGAGTCCGCAAGGGCGCGGATCAACGATCTGAACCCGAACGTACGGGTGGAGACGTTCGAGACGCATCTCACCTCCGAGAACGCCCTCGACATCATCCGCGAGTTCGACATCGTGGCGGACGGCACGGATAACTTCCCGACCCGTTACCTCGTGAACGATGCGTGCGTGCTGCTGGACAAACCGAACGTCTACGGCTCGATTTTCCGCTTCGAGGGCCAGGCGTCGGTGTTCCACGCCAAGCGGGGGCCTTGCTACCGCTGTCTCTACGCGGAGCCGCCACCACCGGGACTGGTTCCCTCGTGTGCCGAGGGCGGCGTGCTCGGCGTGCTGCCGGGCATCATCGGGTCGATCCAGGCGATGGAGACCATCAAGCTCATCCTGGGAGCGGGTCAGCCTCTTATCGGACGCCTGGTCCTGTTCGACGCGCTGAAGCTCGAGTTCCGCGAGCTCAAGCTGGAAAAAGATCCCGATTGCCCGGTGTGCGGTGCACATCCGACCGTCACCGAGCTGATCGACTACCAGGCGTTCTGCGGCATCGGCGCCGAGCCCTCCTACGACGGCGCGGAGATCACCGCGCAAGACCTGCGCGATGAGTGGCAGGGCAACCCCGATCTGCTCGTGGTCGACGTGCGCGAGCCTCACGAGTACGAGATCGCGCACATCGATGGCGCGGTGCCGATTCCATTGGGGGAGCTGCCGGATCGCCTCGCAGAGTTGGATGGCCACCGCGAGATCGTGACGCACTGCCACCACGGAGCGCGCTCGCTCAAGGCGCTCGAGATCCTCAAGGCCGCAGGCTTTTCCAAAGTGCGGAGTCTGCGGGGCGGGATCGACGCGTGGGCGGTGAACGTGGACCCGAGTCTGCCGAGATACTAGACGTCGAGACGTCGAGCGGTCGAGGAATGCCGAAGGGGGGACTCGAACCCCCACGGGCTTGCGCCCACTGGCTCCTGAAGCCAGCGCGTCTACCAGTTCCACCACTTCGGCTGGTTCGCGGAACGGCGAATATAGGCGGCGGTATAACATCAAGTCAACTCTTGGCTTGACCGCTTCCACCCCGATTTCTATCTTGCGCTGGCCCGGTGGACAAAGTCTCCATCGCCCGCAACCCGCGGGCGCGACATGACTACCATCTCCTGGAGACGTGGGAGGCCGGCCTCGTGCTCACGGGAACGGAAGTCAAATCGCTGCGCGCGGGGAAAGCGAGTCTGGGTGAGGCTTACGCGCACGTGCGCAACGGCGAAGTTTGGCTCGAGGGCCTCTCCATCTCCGCGTATCTGCCGGGCAGTTACAACAACCCGCCGCCCGCACGGTCTCGCAAGCTGCTGCTTCACACCCAGGAGATCCGCAAGCTCATCGGCGGCACGAGCCGCAAGGGGCTCACCATCGTGCCGCTCGAGCTGTACTTCAAGGACGGCATCGCGAAGGTGGCGATCGCGCTCGCCAAGGCAAAGAAACAGCACGATAAGCGCGAAGAGCTGAAGCGGCGCGTCGCCGAGCGGGAGCTCGCGCGGGGCGTCAAGGGGAAACGCACCTGAGCGCGCTCCTCTGGGTCGTCCTCGTGATCACGACGCCTCCGCCGCAATCGATTGTCATCGCGACGCCCCGAGGCGAGACGAGTGTGCCGGTGACCACGGAGCGGGGCACCGCCGCCGTGGCGGCCTCCCGAGTCGCCTCACCGCTCGGACTCACGCTGGCCCTCGATGGATCGCGGGTCACCGTTGGTCTCTCCGGTGTCGTGTTCGTATTCCAGCTGGGGGCGCCGTTCGTACGCGCCGGCGGCGTGGTATATGGGCTCGTGGGCGAGCCGTATGTGGCGCGCGACACGGTGTGGGTGGCCGCTACCGCTGGGAGCCCGCCTCCGCAGGAGATTTGGGACGACTGGTGGAGCTGCCTGTGGCGAGCCCAGTGGTAGCGACCGCGCCGCCTTCTCCACCTGCTCCACGTGGCCCCGCTTCCGTACCGAACCCGATCACCGGGCTGCGTCTGCGCCATACCGTGGTGATCGATCCCGGTCACGGCGGCGTCGATCCCGGCAACCCCGGGCGTTATTTCCCGAGCCACCTCGTGGAGAAGGACATCACCCTGGCCGTCGGCCGGCTCTTGCGGGCGGAGCTGGTGCGCCGCGGAATCGGTGCGTCGCTCACGCGCTCCACCGACACCCTGATCGACCTGGCGGATCGCGGGGGATTCTGCAAGGCAGACTGCGATCTGTTCGTGAGCATTCACGTCAACGCGATGCCCGATGGAAGACGCGCCGACCGCGTGAGCGGCGTGGAGACCTACTTTCTCTCGGACGCGAAGACGGAAGATCAGCAACGCGTGGCACAAATGGAAAACGAGGTGATCCGCTTCGAGACGGGTACGTCGAGCGCTGCGACGGGTCCGCTGGGGTTCATCCTGCGGGACCTCCAGTTGAACGAATACCTGCGGGAATCGGCACAGCTCGCCCGCTTGGTCCAGGACTCGACGGCCCGGATTCATCCCGGCGGTGATCGCGGCGTCCAGCAAGCGGGTTTCACCGTGCTCACGACCGCCCGGCGGCCGGCGATTCTCGTCGAGACGGGGTTCGCGACGAATCGCACCGACGGCGCGTTCCTCGCATCGAGCCTCGGCCAGCACAAGATCGCGAGCGCGATCGCCGACGGCATCGTCGCCTATCTGCTCGAGTTCGAGCGCAAGCTCGCGACCGCGGCACCGGCGAGGGGCCGGTGACGGCCTCCCGATCCCCGATCCCGCTGTTCGGCGTCTCGTTCCAAAATCCCGTCCTCCTGGCCTCGGGTACCGCCGGATTCGGGCGCGAAGTATCGCGCGTCATCGATCTGGAAGCCCTGGGGGGGATCGTAACCAAAGCGGTTACTCCCGAGGCGCGCCGCGGGCACGCGGCTCCGCGCGTCGCCGAGTTCACGGGAGGGATGCTGAACGCCGTTGGACTGGCGAACCCGGGACTCGATGCCGTGCGGGAGCACGAGCTCCCCTGGCTCGCCGGCGCGACGCGGCGGGCGCGTGTTCTGGTGAACGTGGCCGGCGCGACCATTGATGACTATGAGAAGGTCATCGCAGGACTCACCGATCTCCCGGTGATCACCGCGTTCGAGATCAATGCGTCCTGTCCCAACACCCGCGCCGGCGGGCTCGAGTTCGGAGCGACACCCGAGGGCTTGCGCGAGCTGGTGCGCCGGTGCCGCGCAGTCTCCACCCGCCCCCTGACGGTGAAGCTTTCCCCCGTGCTCCCCGACATCGCGGGCATGGCACGGGTGGCGGAGCAGGAGGGGGCGGACGCCGTCACCCTGGTCAACACGATTCCTGGCATGCTCGACCAGCGACTCGGGAACGGGGCGGGAGGCGTCAGCGGTCCGGCCCTGCTCGCGATCGGCGTCCTGGCCACGCGTAAGGTCCGCACGGCGGTCGCGATCCCGGTGGTCGGAGTGGGGGGGATCCGCACCGCGCGCGACGCCCGCGAGTATCTCACCGCGGGCGCGGCGCTCGTCGCGATCGGCACGGCGGCACTCGCCGATCCGCGCGTCCCGGAGCGCGTGGCCCGAGAGCTCGAGCGTGGCTGAGCTCATCGTCGCGTTCGATCTGCCGAGCGGCCGCGAGGCGCTGGACCTCGCGGCGCGGCTACCCGGTTTGCGCTGGGCCAAGATCGGTCCCGTGCTGCATGTGCGCGAAGGGCCGGCCCTGGTGCGCGAGTTCACCGCCCGCGGGGTGCGCGTGTTTCTCGATCTCAAGTGGCATGATATTCCGAGCGTGGTGACGGGGGCGGTCGAGGCGGCGCGGGCCCAGGGGGTCGCCATGGCCACGGTCCA
>WNFO01000457.1_pt1 | contig 41737 bp, 36 predicted proteins | sample 5400251 | NCBI WGS metagenome assembly WNFO01 (sample SAMN13153354, study PRJNA577476) | soil metagenome | isolation source: 100 cm saprolite under Madrone tree | place: USA:California | collected 2016-06-14 | reverse complement strand
TTCTTTAACAAGCTTCGCTGGAATTTCCATAGCTGTCGGTTGTGTACTCATCCTTTTTTCTCTTTGCTGATTGGCAATTTCTTGTTTGGCGCTCTTAGCTACAAAACGGCCCGCACCGATTCACTCGGCGCGGGCCTCAGAGAATCTTCACCCGCGCAATCTATTTAGTGTTTTTCGTCGTCGGGAGGAACAGTGGCTTCCGCGCCTTCTCCAGACTCAACAGGAGCATCCGGCGGGGGTTCAACAACCGCGCCCTCAAGGAAGTCGCCTTCCTGTTTCTCGTACTGTTCGTACGCGCTGGTATCCACGTACTCGACGCCTTCGACCAGGGCCTGATCCTCGGCGGCTTTCTGATCCGCCACCTGCGACTGCTGGTAGGCGTTGTGGCCTTCCTGGACGGAATCCGCAATCTTCGTGGTGAACAGGCGAATGGCGCGCAGCGCATCATCGTTCCCCGGAATAATCCAGTCAACCACATCCGGGTCGCAGTTCGTATCCACAACGGAAACTACCGGCACGCCCATGCGGCGCGCTTCCTTGACGGCAATCTCTTCCGCATTGGAATCGATCACGAACATGGCGTCAGGCAACTGCGCCATGTTCTCGATGCCCTCGAGGTTCTGTTGCAGGTGCTTCATCTCGCGGTCCAGGCGGGCCTGTTCTTTCTTGGAGAGCTCTTTGATGCGGCCATCTTCGTTCATGGCCTTCAGCAGTTTCAGCCTTTTGATCGACTTTTGCAGCGTCGCCCAATTTGTCAGCGTGCCACCCAGCCAGCGGTGGTTCACGAAAAATGCGCCGCAGCGTTTGGCCTCTTCGGCGACCGCTTCCTGGGCCTGCCGCTTGGTGCCCACAAATAAAACCGTTCGGCCTTGTGCGGAAAGCTCGCTCACGAAGCGGCTCGCTTCGCGGAACATTTTGAGGGTTTTCTGAAGATCGATAATGTGGATGCCGTTGCGTTCCCCGAAAATGTACTCCTTCATTTTCGGGTTCCAGCGCCGCGTCTGGTGACCGAAGTGGACTCCGGCCTCCAGCAACTCTTTCATCGTAATTTCTACTGCCAAGTTACCTCCTAATAGGATAGCTGTTTGCGATGGCGCTTTCCTCTTACGAAGTCGTCGCCACAGAACAGCCTCTTGCCGGCTTCTTGCCGGCCGTGATCTCACTCCGACCAGGTCGGAGTGGAGCTCTGTGCAGCTCCGGTTTGCCGGAGCCGCAAAAATTAACGCTTCGTGAACTGGAAGCGCTTGCGCGCGCCCTTCTGTCCGTACTTCTTGCGTTCCTTCATTCGCGAATCGCGCGTCAAAAATCCGTTCTTACGCAGCGCCGGCCGCAGCTCCGGATTGAACCGCGAAATGGCCCGCGACAATCCCATGCGCACCGCGCCCGCTTGTCCGCCCACGCCGCCGCCGTGAGCCGTCACCACCACGTCCACCTGGTCGGCGATATTGGTGAATTTCAGCGGCTCGACCGCGTCATGCTTCCAGGCGTGATTCGGAAAATACTGTTCGACCGTCCGGTGATTGATGGTGAACTTGCCGCTGCCCGGTCGCAGAAACACGCGCGCCACCGATTCCTTGCGCCGTCCCGTTCCTAGAAACCAAGTTTGTGTGCCCGTGATGGGCGTGCCCGTAGAACCCAATGTTCCTCCTCGCGATGGATGACTCCCCGGCAGTTAACTCGATACCGGTCCGCGCAGCAGCAAATTTCCCCACGGCTGCTATGCGGATGAATCTCAAACTTCACGCCTGCTTATTCCCCGCTAAGGCACCACTTAGAAGGAACAGCTACGTGCGGAAAAAAACAAATCTTGCTTACAGCGAAACAGCTTGCGGCTTCTGCCCCGCGTGCCGCGCCAAACCCGCCGCATCCCGGTACACGCGCAACTTCTTCGCGCGCCGCGCGCGCAGCTTGTTCTTCGGAAGCATGCCGAGAACGGCTTCGCGGATCATCCAGTCGGACTTCGACTCGCGCAGCCTCTTCGCCGGCACCTGTTTCAACCCGCCCGGATATCCGCTGTGCGAAAAATAAACTTTCTGCTCGACCTTGTTTCCGGTCATGCGAACCTTGTCGGCATTAATCACGACGACGTGGTCGCCCGAATCGAGATAGGGCGTAAAGGCCGGTTTATCCTTGCCCATCAGAATGCGCGCGACTCTGGTCGCCAGGCGCCCCAGCACCACGTTCGTTGCGTCCACTACAAACCAGTTAGCGCCCACCTTCAGCGCCTCGGCCTCTTCGCCCTTGGCTACGTACGTCCTCATTGCGCTCAGTCACACCTTTCCCCATAGAGACAAACTCCAATCTTAGGGTTTGCCCTCCGCTTTGTCAACGAAGAGTTGCTTGCGGAATATGTCCTCCGAAAGCGGAAATGAGTTCGCCGGACAGGCAACAATTTGTTGAACAGATACCTATGCCGAGCGCGGAGTACCCAAAATTTCACTTCTCAAAAGCCGCGTTTTTTGATAGATTTCTTTCACAAGCGGTGTCCCCCCGTGGCCGGCTTGCCATGCAACGAAATGATCTCGACACGCCCTTGTTGACCATCCCCTTGAGCACCGAGAGGACCTCGTCTCGTTTCCTGCGGCTCACGTGCTCCGGAATTCTTATCATCTCCTGCACGGTTTTTGGCTTTACGCAATGTTACGCGCAAGATGTTGCCGAAGCGGCGCGCCAAGAAAAAGCCCGGAAAGAAAATCAGCAGAAAAAACCAAAACACGTCTACACGGATGAAGATCTGAAGCGCGCGCAAATCCTCACGCCCGAGGATCGCGCGGAACTGGAAGCAAAGAAAAACCGGCAGCCGGTCCCGGGCGCGGATGCACCTCCAGAACCCGTCGATGCGCAGGCTCTCCCGGCCGACCTTCCTCTCGGTGACGTCGCGCGCCAGTATCGCAGAATGCGAGAAATGCTCCGTCTTGAACAGTCGGCGGAGTACCATCTGCCGTTTGCGCACGAGCCGGTGTTCGCTACTCCCAAGCCTGTGGAAGTCGATGCACATAAAGCTCCCGCGCCTGTCACGCACAAGCATCCGGTGGTGCCAGCGCGCCCGGTCATTGTCATTCCCGCAGAGCCACGAATCGAGCCGTTTCAGCCACCGGTGAAGCGCTCGCCGTTCGAGCGTCCGCGCATTTATTTGTCAGGGACCTCGCGCTCGTCTGTGAATCGCGCGACGGCGCCGAAGGCTCCTGCAATTGGTGAAACGCTTTCTCAACCGTCAACCACCCTCGCTGCGCCATCGAAACCGGCCGCGCCCGCGCCTGACCTTAGCGTCATGCCGTCGCCACGGCTGAGGCCTCACGCGACGCCGGCTCGGCCAGATGCGGCCGTCGTTCCCAATGTGCCTTCGCCCGCAACTGTACTTTCAGCAACGCCTTCGAAGCCGGCCGCCCCGAAGCCGGACTTTTCGGTTATGCCCGCCCCCCGGCCGACCCTTCACACGACGCAAGCTCAACCGACCGCGCCTATTGTTCGCATGACGCCTTCGGGCACATCCGGTTTCTTAGCAACACCCTCGAGCCCAGCCGCGCCAGCGCCTGACTTCAGTGTGATGCCATCACCGAAAGTGGCCGCGCTCGCTACGCCAGCGCAGCCTGCGGCGCCTGTTGTTCGCATGACGCCTTCGGGCACATCCGGTTTCTTAGCAACACCCTCGAGCCCAGCCGCACCAGCGCCTGACTTCAGTGTGATGCCATCACCGAAAGTGGCCGCGCTCGCTACGCCAGCGCAGCCTACACCCCCTGTCGTTGAGGCGAAGCCTTCGCGCCCACCAAAGTTTGCCTCAACGCCTGCGAAGCCAGCAGCAGCCATCGCCCCTGCGACACCAGGTAAACTGAATGTAGTCGTCGTCAAGCCCGGAGAGTCTCTGTGGAAACTTGCAGAGGAAAACTTGGGCAAGGGCATCCGCTGGCACGACATTCTCGACGTCAATCCAGCTATCGTTGACGCCAACCACATCGAGGCAGGCTCGCAAGTCTTCCTGCCTTCGATAGCCTCCTCCTTCCGAACAGCAACAAGAATCATTGTCCGCAAGGGCGACACGCTATCCCAGATCGCGCAAACCCGGTTCGGCCATGCTTCCTTGTGGTCCTGCATCGCAGAAGCAAACCCCGCCGTCCACGATGCCAACTTAATCTATGAAGGCCAATCGCTGCTCCTGCCGACCCGTTGTAATCCCTAAGCAACCTTTTACTTTCTGGCGGAAAACAGCACCGGCTCGATCTTAGCCCTTCCGACGATAACTTGGTTTTCAAATGCAGAGTCCGGCCGCAAGACGGTCATTAAAATACTCTTGCATTTCTACGTTCCCCCAAAAAAAACTTATAGCGTTTTAGTATGTAGTTGGAATAGGATGCCGCTGACTGCTCGCACAGAGTGACGGGGAAGCGCTCTGGACTCGATCTCCCAAAAATCGTTCCATTGAACGCGCATTCCGTGGACGAGCAGGGTCTCCGTTGGCATGCTGGATTATCAACATCAGGAGGAACCATGTACCGCTCGCTAATTTGCTGTCTCTCATGTTTGATCCTTTCGGTGGCCGCAATCGCCCAGCTCCCCACTTCCACGCTGAACGGCACAGTGACGGACCCGCAAGGTGCCGTGGTCGGGGGGGCAAAAGTTACGATCACAAACCAGGCCACCAGCGTCACGCGAGAGGCTGCTGCAGACGCTTCGGGTTTCTACACTTTCGTCAACGTGGTTCCCGGACTGTACACGCTGAAAGTGGAGAGCACGTCCTTTGCGGCCACGGAAGTGAAGGATATCCGGCTGGACGTCGGGCAAGCCGTAACGCAGGACATCAAGCTCGCGCTTGCCGGCCGGGGTGAAACCGTGAAAGTGGAAGTCGGAGAACTGCGAGTGGACCTGACGCAATCCGAAGTGCAGGGCTTGATCACGTCTACCACCATCGAGACCCTCCCGCTCAACGGCAGGAACTTTCTCGAGGAGGCGTTCTTGATTCCAGGGAACCGCCCGGCGACCAATTTCGACCCGACGAAGACCAACACCCTTGAGGTTTCCTCGGCGGGCGCCTTTGGCCGCGGCGGCAATATCAGCGTGGACGGCGGCGACAACAATGACGAGGTCGTCGGGGGAACGTTGGCGAATTTCCCGCAGGACAGCGTGCAGGAGTTCCAGATTGCCACCAACAAATTCACGGCGGAGGTCGGGCGATCGGGCTCAAGCATTATCAACATCATTACCAAGAGCGGAACAAATGAGTTGCACGGTTCTGGATTCATCTTCTTCCGGCAGAAGACCTTCCAGGGTCTACCGGCTACGTTCAGCCGCGCAAATACCACGCCGCCGTTCATACGCGAGCAGTTTGGCGGCTCCCTCGGCGGGACCATCATCAAGGATCGCGCATGGTGGTTCGTCTCTTCGGAGTACCGCAATCAGGGATTCGCCGTGCCCGTCGGGGTGCGCAATTTTACGACGAACGCGGTGACGGGCGGATCAGCATCCGCTTTTCTGCACGATACCCTGCTGTCTGGAAGGGCTGACTTCAAGGTCACGGACAAAGACAATGTGATGGTGCGTTATACGTTTAACCGCTCGCTGGATGTTGCCAACGGCAGCTTGCGCCGGCCGGAGGGGACTGCTGCGAACCGGCAGTTATCCCTGAACCGATTCAATTCTTTGTTGGCAAACTGGAATCGGCAGATCTCGCCACGGTTGATAAACAGCCTGATGTTTCATGGCGACTGGTTCCTCAATTCCATTCCGGTGTTCAGTCCCGATAACCCTGTGACCAATCCCGCAGGCCTCGCCACTGGAAATGAGATTCGCTTTCCGAGCCTGCAGGACGGAGCCAATTTTCGGATTCCGCAGAGCACCAAGTTCAATCGCTACCAGTTCCGTGACGTCCTGGCCTGGGTTGCGGGCAGCCACACGGTTCGCTTCGGGGGCGAGTGGCAGCATTTGAATACCTTTGCGCTCTTTGATCTCTTCGGCAGTGGCAGCATTTTTACCACTGAAGATTTCGCTTCTCACGTCCGTTCGGGCCATACGGGCCCTCCAGATGATCGCGATATCCCCATCGCGGTTGCACTCCAGAGTGCTGCGCCCACACGCCCACCGGTCGTACCCTTCTATCCCAACAAGTTTTTCGGAGCATTCGTGCAGGACGACTGGAAGGTGCGGTCGAACCTCACGCTGAACCTCGGCTTGCGGTGGGAATATGACGATGTCGTCGGCGATGCCAGCAACTTGCACCCCTGCGCAACGCTCACAACGGCGGATAATACCTGCTCCTTCATCGAGAACATCGTGGGCACCCACAACGGGCCGGACCTCAAGCAATTTGGGCCGCGCGTGGGTTTTGTCTGGGACCCTCTCAAGCATGGAAAGACCGTATTCCGCGGTGGTTACGGGATTTATTATGATCGCGTCGTCACGGAAGTGCCGTTGCTCGAACTGTTGCTCAACGGCCGCATCTTGCCACTTGCGGCATTCAACGGCTCGACGTGTCATGCGCCCGGAGGAGCAGCGGAAGACTGTTCGGTAGCGGGCTCGCTCTTCGATGCAGGTACACCCACTCTTGCCAATCCGTTTTCAGGAGGGAAGGCTGTGTTTGGCATCGGCATCAACCGCATCGACAAGAACGCCAAGCATCCCTACACCCAGCAATTCACACTCGGCGTGCAGCAGCAGTTTGCCCAGAACTGGCTCGTCTCCGCCGACGGAGTTCACGATTTTGGCCAGCGATTCATCCTCGGCCGGCTGCTACGCTCCACGACCAGCACTTCGCCGGACATCGTTTGTCCGAATGGCTTCGACCCTTGCACCGTGACCGACCCGCTCACGGGCCGCAGCGATCAGGTGACGAACATCGAGTCGTCCGCCAAGAGCTGGTATGACGCGCTGCTGGTTAGCCTCCAGAAGCGGCCCACCGGCTGGCATAACTTCCGATGGGGCTTCAACGTGAACTACACGCTCTCGAAAACCTTTAATTTCTCGAACGATGATCAGATCCCCTTCAACGGCGCGGAAGACCAGGTCAATCTTATCTTCCGGAGCAACAATCTGAGGCTTGAAAAGGGTTACTCGCCGACCGATGAGCGCCACCGCGGCGTGTTCTACGGACTGTTCGAAGTGCCCTGGAACATCAGCATTTCACCCATCTGGACGATCGCTTCTCATTTGCCGATGGATTCGTTTGTTCCTGCTCTCAACTCGCGGCTGCCCATCCTGCCACGCAATGCACTGGGGCGGGAGATTTCCAACAGCGCTCAACTGAACACGGCGATTGATGTCTGGAACGCGCTGCCGGCATGCACTGGTCCGAACCAGTCGCCCTGCCACTCCGGGGCTGCGCTGGCGCATGTGGCTCCTGGCTTGAAGTTCGGACGCGATTTCAATTCGCTGGACCTGCGCGTAACCAAGACCTTCACGGTGTTCAACGAGCAGAAACTCCAGTGCATCGGCGAGGTTTTCAACCTCTTCAACATCACCAACATCCGGGGCTTCAACAACAATAATTACTCCGGATTTAACAACGACATTACCTCGCCCAGCTTCAACCAGGCGCTGAGCACGGCAGGCGGGTTCTTCGGTTCTGGCGGGCCGCGGGCTTTCCAGTTCGCGCTGCGCTATTCCTTCTGATCCAGTTGTTTGGGCGGCAGCGACGAGCACGAACTCTGACTGGGGGGAGGACCGGATTGGTTCCTTACCCCGGTCAGGTTTTCCACTGGGAATCATGTTGCGCGCACTTCATGTGCGTCTGCATATCTGTCGCTTGCCTTGATCTCAAGAAGCAGCTATCAAGCACGGTTGCGGCTGTTCCCTCTCCACTGGCCTAGGACAAAGCGGCCACTCCAGGCCTGCTTTCCGTTACAATATTGACGAGAGGGATCGACGATTGATTCACCCGAACGTCTTTCATAACGACACCCTTCTACCGATCGGGAGAGTCCGCCTTTCTCCCGGCCAAGCGGGGCTGATCTGTGGCTGGGGCATCTTCACCACGCTGCGCATCTCTCGGGGTGAGGCTTTCGCGTACGAGCGCCACTGGCGCCGCCTGGAAAAGGACGCCGCCCTCACCCGCCTTCCCATGCCCTACACGGCGGCCAAGGTGCGCGTGCATCTCCACGAAGTGATTCGCGCCAACCAGGTTAGCGAAGGCTGCGCACGCATTTATCTGGTCTACAACACGGTGGGCTTCTGGCAGAGCGACGAAAAGCAACCGCAGGTGGATCTCATCATTTACTCGGCCAGTCTCCCCGAACATCGCGAAACTGTGCGCCTGGCCCTTCGCGAACAGGGCCGCCACGCTACGTCACCCCTGGCCGGCGTAAAGAGCATTTCCTGGCTCAATAATGTTTGGGCTGTTTCGGAAGCTGCCAGAGAAGGATTCGATGAGGTCGTCATGCTCAACGAGCGCGGCGAAGTGGCCGAGTGCACGTCCGCGAATATTTTCGCCGTGAAGAGCGAGAAAATCCTCACGCCGCCGCTTAACTCCGGCTGCCTCGAAGGCGTCACTCGCGGCATCTTGATGGAAATCGCGCCGGAGGCTGGCGTTTCCGTGGTCGAGCAGGCGCTTCGTCCCGAAGACCTTTACTCCGCGGACGAAGTCTTTATCTCTTCCACAAACCGCAATCTCATCAGCGCCGGCGAAATCGCGGGCAACAAGATTCCTGCTCCCGGACCCGTCTGCGAACGCCTGAACGATCTTTTCGACGCTTACGTCACCGATTACGTTTCGCGCCGGCTCGCCTCGGCGGCAAGGTAAGACAATGCGGCCTTTAACTTGGAAAGAGAAATCACAAACTTGACGGCGGTTCAAGCCGCGGCTCCGGCAAACACTGGCGAGAAGACCGTCTTCAAAATTCTTCTGACCATCAGCTTCTGCCATCTGCTGAACGACACGATTCAGTCCTTGATGCCGCCGATCTATCCGCTGCTCCAGAGAACCTTTCATTTTAACTACTGGCAAGTTGGCCGCATCGCTCTCACGTCCCAGCTGACCGCTTCGATTCTCCAGCCCCTCGTGGGGCTTTACACCGACCGCCGCCCCAAACCCTACTCTCTGGCCGTCGGAATGGGTATCACTATGATCGGTCTGGTGGCCTTCTCCATGGCTCCCAGCTACGGCACCATTCTTGCCGCCGCGGCGCTTGTGGGCATCGGCTCCGCTGTGTTTCACCCGGAGTCTTCGCGCATCGCGCGCATGGCCTCCGGCGGGCAGCACGGCATGGCGCAGTCGCTATTTCAGGTGGGCGGCAACGCCGGCTCCGCAATGGGCCCGTTGCTGGCCTGGGCGTTTATCAGTGGGCAATCCAGCATTGCGTGGTTTTCGCTCTTAGCCCTTGTCGCGATCGTTTTGTTGACCAACATCGGCACCTGGTTTCGCAATCATCCGCTTCATCTACCAAAGCCAATCGCCGTAGATCCCGTACGCTCAGTGTCCCTGAGCTCTGCTTCGCCGCGCGCGGCCATGGCCCTCGCCAAGCTTGTATTCACGGTGGCTATTCTCGGGGCTCTCATGTTCTCAAAGTTTTTTTATCTCGCCAGTTTAATGAACTACTACACGTTCTATCTTATGGGCAAGTTTCACCTTACGATTCAAAATGCGCAGTTGCACCTCTTCCTGTTTCTCGCTGCTGTCGCCGCGGGAACGTACATCGGCGGCCCGGTCGGCGATAAAATTGGCCGCAAATATGTCATCTGGGTTTCCATTCTCGGCGTTCTGCCTTTCAGTTTGCTCCTGCCCTATTCCAACCTCTTCTGGACGAGCGTTCTCAGCGTGGTGATCGGGTTCATCCTAGCTTCCGCATTCTCGGCCATTCTTGTCTATGCCCAGGAACTCATGCCGGGAAGAATTGGCCTGGTCTCGGGATTATTCTTTGGCCTGGCCTTTGGATTGGGCGGAATCGGCGCTGCGCTCCTCGGCAAACTCGCCGACCTCAGGGACATCAACTTCGTCTACCACGTCTGTTCGTTTCTCCCCGCCATCGGCATCCTCACCGCTTTTCTTCCCAACCTGGAGCACGCCAAAACTAAGATGCCTGCGCAGCAAACATCCACCGTCAGACACCATGCCCCGGAACCCTCCTCCCGTATCCATACTCCCTGACACGCTTCCTTCCTACCCGCCTTTCGCGTGCTACAATTCCCCACCAAGTAGCTGTGTCTGATACCGTACCTATTCTCGGTGAAGTAGTTCTCGAAGTCGTCTCTCCGGACGGCGCGCGCCGCTATGCCCGCATCACACAGACGCCCTTTATGATCGGCCGAGGCGCCGAGACTGGCAACCACTTGCAGCTCTCCGATCGCCGCATCTCCCGCAATTGTGCCGCTATAGTTATCGAAGCCAATCGCTTCTACGTCGAGGATCGCGGTCAGCGGCGCGGCCTTTTCGTCAACGGCGAAAAAGTGGATAGCCGCGAGTTGCAGGATGGGGACTCCATCACCTTCGGCCTCGAGGACTCTTACGAGGTCATCTTCCGCTCCGGCAAGGGTACAGAAGTCGATTCCCTTCCCCAGCTGCTCACGCGTATGGAGCACATCACCAGTTCCGAGCCGACGGGCGGTGGTTTGTTAAAGCTCAAGCGCCTCCTGGAAGCAACCTCGTTGCTTCATTCCCAACTCCCGCTCGATGTTGTGCTGGGCCACATGCTGGATCATGCAGTTTCCGTGACCGACGCCGATCGTGGCCTGCTCCTCGAAGCCGATGCCGGCGGCACTCTCAAAGTGAAGCTCGCTCGGCGCAGCGGCGGTCTTCGTCTTCCTCCCGAAAGCCTCACGCCCAGCCAGACCGCCATTCAGCTCGCGCTGAAGCAGCAGTCTCCGGTCATCACCGAAGACCTGGCCCAAGCCGACGTGGACTTGCAGGCGGCGCAGAGCATCGTGGCGCAGCGCCTGCGCGCCGTGGTGGTGATCCCTCTGTTCGGCATGTCTCGCGCCAATACCCAAGAATCCATGATCAATATAAAGCGCGGGGATTTCCTCGGCATTCTCTACCTGGATTCGCGTCGTCCCGCGGCCTTCTCGAAACTGGACCGCCAGATCCTCGACGCTCTCGCCGCCGACGCCGCCAGCATTCTCGATAACGCCCGCCTCGTCGAACGCGAGCGCGAACGCCAGCGCCTTGAGCAGGAGATCAACATCGCCCGCGACATTCAGCAGGCGCTTCTTCCGCGCGATTTCCGCGAATACCCGCATCTCTCCGTAACCGGATTCAATCTTCCTTGCTTATCAGTGGGGGGCGATTACTTCGATGTCTTCCCGCTCGGTGAGGGCCGCACCGCGTTTCTCATCGCCGACGTTTCCGGCAAAGGGCTCGGCGCCGCGATTCTCACCACCATGCTTCAGGGTGCGCTCTCCGGAATGACACTCGGCATCGATCCCGCACGCGTCGTCAATCATGTCAACCGCTTCCTCTGCGATCACTCGGAGGTTGGACGCTACGCAACCATGTTCTTCGGCATCCTCGATCAGGAAGGCCATCTGGAATTCATCAACGCCGGCCATCCGTCGCCCATCCTCATTCGCCGCGGCGTGGCTGAAGAAGCCTTCACCGAAGGCTCCTACCCCGTCGGCCTCGTTCCCGAAGCCCAATACACCGCGGTTTGCCTGAAGCTCGAGCCTGGGGACACGCTGGTGCTGTTCAGCGACGGCGTCACCGAAGCCGCGGATCCTGACGAACAGATGTTCGGTACCGCGCGTCTCAAGCAACTTCTCACCGGGCAGCTCGAATGCCCTCTCGAGCAGATTCAGAAATGCGTGTTGGAAGCCGTCGAAAACTTTGCGCGCGGCGCGCACCAAGCAGACGATCTGACGCTTCTCATCGTACGCTACCGCGCCGCAGCAGCATCCCAGGAGACCATCGTCCCGGTGTCCACTTCCTCTTCATCGTCCGCCTCAGCCGCCGGTTCCTCCGCGTCATCGCCGTTCTCTACTCCCCCCTCTTCCGCCGCATCGCGCTAAATGCAATTGTGATGTGCTCGTCGCAAGGTTGTACGAAGACCGTGCCGAACCTCCAAAAGTAAGGGCGAAAGCCGCAATCAACGGCCTTCGCCCTATTCAGTTCTCTGTATCTTTTTCGGCCTTCGACTAAGAATCGATTCAACCGTGTTTGGATCTTTTCCTGGCTTCGGTCTTACGCTCTGAGATCCTTGAGATCGTCCTTGGCTTGTTGCTCGGCGTTTTTGGTTGCTCCCTTGGCATCCGCATCGGGGTTCACTGCATGGATCGCCTTGTTCAAGCTCAGGGCCTTCTCACCATCCGCGACCTTACAGCCGGACATGTCGGCGCTCGCATGCACGCCTGTGACGCTGGCGCGTAAGCAATTGAAGTCCAGACCAAGATTGTGGCTGGCATGGAGCGTAGCAAGGCACTCATTCAGCGCCACGAAAGCTGCGCAAGCTTCTGTGAGGTTCGAACTGGCCGGCAAAACACCCTGGGTTTGCAGTTTCGGAGTCAGCTTCTTCTCGACGTCGCTTCGCGTTCCGTTCGCATCAGGAGAATTCTTGGAATCCTTGTCTTTCTTCACCCACTTGATGGGATTCAGGGAATGGGAGCCATGCGAGCCTGACGAATTCGAACTGCCCTTTGCAGCGGTGGATGCGCCTGCGCCCGCGGGACCCTGCGCCCCTGCTCGCTCCGCGCCAATGGTCAAAAGAGAAGCGCTTACAATCAGGACTGCCACAACCAACAACGATTTCTTCATATTGACTCCTCAGTCGAAGATCTTGGGACAAGGCTGGGGATGCGGCCTCACTAACAGTAGGCCACAGCAGGTGAGTGGAAGCGTGCTCCCGAACGTCCCGTACTCCCCCAATCAGTCACACTGGCCTTTCGAACAGGTTCCCTCGCTGCGGAGCATCTCTTTCTGGATTCGCAGGGCTTGGCTGGTTCGGAACAGGCAGGTCAGGATCTGTACTTGAGAAATAGGCCGTAGAGAGTCATACCAAGGCCACCGAGGAAAAGCAACGGCGTGAGGTATTGGGTCACCAGTGGAAGAGTGGGAGCCGGCAAAGGAAGCCTGAAGGGAGCGCCGTAGCCGGCACCGAAATAATAAATCACACCGGCGAGAAGCATGTAAAGGAGCCCGCGGCGAATCTGTTGCCGCCCGTCAGGTCCGGTGCGGCGGGTCAGTTGCACCTGAGGAACCGCCTCGCGGCAAAAAGGACACTGCTTCAAATGCGCCGCCATATGCTTGCCACAATATACGCAGCGCAACTTATCCGCGACCGGTCTTGCCATTGCTCCCATACTGCTTCCCAACCGCCTCTCTCTCTAGGCTAGATTCGCTGCCCTTGAATCGTCAAGGGAGTTCGTGCGGAAGAGTAAATCCCTGCTTCGAAAATGGTGTTGACCACTTAGGCGAGACTTCCCTTCCGGGCGAGATGCAGGTCGCGGCAGGCTAGTACCGTCTGGGGGCCGGTTCTGGTTACAGCTCGCGGAGAGCGGTGGCTACGGGAAGCCGCGCGGCGCGGACAGCCGGAAAGAGGCCCCCGAAGACTCCCATGACCAGAGCGAAAATAATCCCCTCCACGAGCAATCCGGGGGTGATCTTGAATGCGAAGGCAAGATTGGAGAATGTCTGAAAATTTATCGTGCTTGTGGTCAAGCCGTTCAACCTGAGAACGGCGAGACAACCCAAGACACCGCCAACAAAAGAAATCAAGAGCGCCTCAATGAGGAAAGAGACAACCACAGAAGGCCCGCCAAAACCAAGCGCCCGCATGGTAGCAATCTCCCGGCCGCGATCCGCGACGGCCGAATACATGGTATTGAGCGCGCCGAAAACCGCTCCGATGGCCATGATACCTGCGACGAAGCCGCCGAGACGAGTTATGAGTGTAGTCATGGCCGTAGATTGCTTGGCGTAATAGTCGATTTCGCGCGTAACGTCCACATTGAGACGCGGGTCGGTCGTAACGGAGTCCTTCACTTGATTCAGCGCATCTGGGGAAGTGAGGTGAACCGTGACGGACTGAAAATTCGTGTCGGGCCGGTTATAGGCTGCGGAAATCAGATGAGCATCTGCCCAAACTTCAGAATCGAAAGAGCTGCCGCCAGCGTCAAAGATCCCCACAACTTGCCAGCGTACCGTGCCAAGCCCAATCGTGTTGCCAAGCGTCAGTCCCGAGTAGGTCGTGTTCGCGTTCTTCCCCACAACGACCTCAGTAAGGCCAGGTTTGAACATGCGCCCCTGAACGATCTTGACCTGCTTGCGAATCTCGAGCACGTTGGGTGAAACACCACGAAGCTGAACATTCGCGTCGTCGCCCGTGGAAACCATCGGAATGGGAGCCATAAGCACTGCCTCCGGACTCACCAGCGGGCCGTCGGCCCCACGCGCAATTCCGGGTGCGTCTTGAATAATTCTCACGGAGTCGAGCGGAACGCCACTGGTCATTTCCGAGGTTGCACCCGCGCGAACAATCAGCGCGTTGTCCGGCGAGCCGGACGCCACCAGCGTGGCTTTGAAACCGCGAGAGAGCGACAGCATCGCAACGAAGACTCCCACAGTTCCGGCAATCCCCAGAACCGCGACGATGGTCGATGTCCAGCGAGCTCTGACGCTCCGCACGTTGTAAATGAGTGGAATCGCCATTTCAGACCCTCCGCAGTGCGTTCACAACACGCATGCGCATGGCGCCAACACCAGGAATCAGCCCGCTGGCCACGCCGACGAAAACAGCGAACACCAGGCCGAGCAACAGCATTGTCTTCGACAGAAGGAGCGGCGGCAGCATTCCGGTCAGCGCAGCGCTAATCATCGGAATTGCAGCCCACGCAAGCAAAAGACCCGCCACGCCGCCGACGAGCGCGATGGCCACGGATTCAGCAAGAACAAGGAAGAGAACGGAAAGGTCCTTCACGCCGATGGCTTTTAGGACTGCCAGTTCACCGGTACGTTCGCGGACAGAAATGGCCATCGTGTTTCCGGTCACGAGAAGGAGCGTGAAGAAAACGACGCTGCCGATCGTCAGGATGAGGAACTCGATATTTCCGAACTGCTTGGCAAAATAGGCTTGGAATGCAGACTCGGTCTCCGTTTTGGTTTCGTAAGAGGAATTGGCAAACTTCGCGTCAATCGCCTTCGCGACGCGCACGGCGTCGTCCGGGCTGTCGAGCCTGAGGATGTACCAGCCCGCCGTACTCTTCAACCGATCTTTCATGCTATCGGGAATATTTTCGTCAAAGTTTTTCCATTGAAGCCAGAATTGGCTTTCGTCGCCATCTGCTTTCTCGGTATGGTAAATCCCATCGAGATTAAATTCCCAGGTTCTCGTAGGGCCATACAAAGTGTTCTTGATGGGAATTCGGTCGCCGACCTTCCATCCAAACCGCTTCGCCGTCTTGGCGCCTGCAATCGCGCCCTGCTGATCCTTCAAGAAGGCATTCCACTGGTCATCGGGCACGATAAATTCCGGATATACCCTGCGATGGTTTTCCGGGTCGATAACGAACTGAGGAAAGAAGTTTCTCTCTTCCTGATAAACCCCGCCGAACCAGTGATCGTGTGTGACATACTTCACGCCGGGAATCGCCCGCACTTGGTCCGCGTACGATAGGGGCATGGTCAGCATCAACCCAACCCGGTTTTCAATCACCAGCCGGTCCGCACCGGCAATCTCGATGCCTCGGCTGAAGGCGCTCTTCACCACCGCAAGAAACGTGAACAGCACCAGCGCGATGGCGAAGGAACCGATAGTAAGGATCAAGCGAACCTTTTTGCGGAACAGATTGGCGAAGATCAAGCGGCTGAATTTCATGCTGCACCTCCGGCCATCACTGGTTGCTTGGATTTTCCGCCTTCGATGAGCACGCCCTTCTCCAGATGCAGGGTCGTGTGCGCGCGCGCGGCGACAACCGGGTCGTGCGTGACCATCAGGATGGTTTTGCTGTACTTGCCGACCAACTCGTCGATGAGGGCCATGATTTCATCGGCGCTCTTGCGGTCCAGGTCGCCGGTAGGCTCATCGCACAGCAGGAACGTCGGGTCGGAGACGATGGCGCGAGCAATGGTAACGCGCTGTTCCTGCCCGCCGGAAAGCTGGCGCGGGTAGTGATGCATGCGATCGGCCAGATTGACGACGCCCAGCGCCGTTTCCACATGCTTGCGGCGTTCCGACTTCGAGAGTTTGGTCAAAAGCAGCGGAAGCTCGACGTTCTGGAACGCGGTGAGCACGGGGATGAGGTTGTACATCTGGAAGATGAAGCCGACGTGGCGGGCACGCCATTGTGTCAGCTTGCTGCCCGACATATGCGTGATCTCGTCGCCGTCGACGGTGATGCTGCCGGCCGAAGGCACGTCGAGACCACCGAGAAGATTGAGCAGGGTGGTCTTGCCTGAACCGCTAGGGCCCATGAACGCCACAAAATCACCCTTGTCCACGTCCAGATTGAGGCCCTGCAACACCTGAATCTGCTCTCCGCCTCGTCTGTACGTCTTATTTAATCCGCGCACCTTGATGAGGCTGGAAGAAGCGCCATTTCCATCGACACGAATCATGCTTGGCTCCTACTGACGGATTTCGACTTTGTCACCATCATGCAAATTCTCGGGGCCCTTGACGACCAGCGAGTCGCCGGGCGTGACGCCTGCTAGCACGGCGACATCTGTTCCGCGGTCCAGGCCAAGGTTAACGGCGTGGCGCTCGACTTTCCCATCGCGGATCAGGAAGACGAAAGAAGCATTCGCATCGGAGCGCACCGCGCCCTTGGGAATGAACGCCACGGCTTGCGGCCCTTTGTCTTTGTTCTTGTCCTTTGCGGCAGGCTTCTCATTCTCGAGAAAAGCGACCTTCACGCCCATGTCCGGCAAAATGAAATCGTATTTTTCCAGATTCAGGATAGTGATGCGGACTTTGACGGTGGCCTTCTGCCGGTCGGCTGTGGGAATGACGGTCCGAACTTTCGAGGGAATGGGCTTATCTGGGTAGGCGTCCAGCGTCGCGGTGACCTGCTGGCCGTTCTCGACGCGCGCGATGTACGACTCATTGACATCGACTTCAATCTCGTTGGATTTCATGTCCACAATCGTGGCAATACCCGTCCGCGTGAATCCGCCCCCTGCCGAATTTGGAGACACCATCTCGCCAACCTGAGCGTCCTTGGACACGACAATCCCCGCAAACGGGGCGCGAATCGTGCAATTGTCCACCGCTTGCTGGGCAACGGCGATGCGTGCTTCAGAGGCGGACACCTGCTGTTTGGCGAGCTCGATTTTGGCTTTCAGGCTGTCCGCGTTGGTTGTGGCGTTGTCGAGCGCTTCTTGCGTCTGGACGCCAGCCTTTTGGAGCTGCTCGGCCCGGTGCAGCGCAATTTGAGCATTCTTGAGCTGGACTTCGTAGTCGGCGATCGCCGCTTGTGCGGCGTCCCGATCGGCCTTCGCCGAATCAAGGGAGCGCTTCACGTCGGCATCATCGAGGGTAGCTAGCAGCTGTCCTTCGGCAACGCGCGTGCCTTCATCGAAGAAAACCCCAGTGACGCGGCCGGTAATCTTGGCGGCGATGGTGGCGCGGCGGCGGGGGGTGATGTAGCCGCTGGCATTCAACAGCGCCTGAGGTCCGCCCACATTGGGCTTCGCGGCAGTAGCTACCTCCACTACAGGCTTCTGACTACGCAACGCGTAGGTGCCCGCGACAATGCCTGCGAAGATGAAGACAGGAATCGAGGCATAGAAAAGGCGCTTGCCCATCTTCGACTGGCTACGCTGCCCATCGTGGATGCGCAGGGAGCCAAGGTCAGGTTTTGCCGAAATCTGTGGACTAGCCATCAGCGGTCCTTTTTCCTCTAAGGACGAAAATTCGCACTCGCCTATGGATACCTACGGATTACACTCTCTAAAAATAACAGATGATGGAGGCAGACCCGAGGTGACATTCATTGTATCCCGGAGGGGCGCTTTTTGGGGAGTAGAGTGGCCTCTTGGGCCGCGGTAGACGGGAACGGGCCAGTTGTACTGGCCGGAGGCCGCAGTTCGTGAAGCGATTATCCGACCTACGAAGGCATCCTCTTTCCTATTGACATTCTATATGTAGATCCCTATCATCCCTATAGAGAGTCGATAGGAGACGCAGATTGACCCCTGAACCAACAAGCCTTTTGCAAGGGACTTTGGATCTGTTGATCTTGAAATCGCTGATCGCTGGCGAGATGCACGGATTGGGAATCTCGCGCAGGATCCAGCAAATCACCGGCGGCACTTTTGTTGTTAAACCAGGCTCCCTCTTTCCCGCCCTGCACCGAATGGAAGAAGAAGGCTGGATTTCCTCATTTTGGGGCGAGTCCGAGAACAACCGCCGCGCGAAATACTATCGCTTGACGAAAGTTGGAACAAAGCAACTCGCAGTCGAAACCAAGCGATGGGGCCGCGTCTCCTGGGCTATTGCTCAAGCGTTGGAAGCATCGTAGAGAGGTCTTCAGCATGCCGCTCTTTGTGAAAGCCCGAAGTTTCCTGAGAAATCTCTTTTTATTCCGGCGTGTGGAGGCTGACCTCGACGAGGAGGTTCATTCCCACCTCGAACTGTTGATAGCGGAAAACATTCGCGCAGGCATGCCGCCGCACGAAGCGCCACGCGCCGCCCGAATCGAACTTGGCGGTATCGAACAGATGAAAGAACAGGTTCGCGAGGAACGGCTGGGCAATTGGCTCCACTCCGTGCTCTCCGATTGCCGCTATGGTCTCCGCCAACTCCGCAAAAACCCCGGCGCCACCTCCGTTATGGTTTTTACGCTTGCGCTGGCCATCGGCGCGGCCACAGCCATCTTCAGCGTGGTGTACGGCGTGTTGCTGCGCCCGCTGCCGTACAGTGATTCGAGCCGCATCATGGCCGTCTTCGAAGTCAACACCAACGGCGGGTGGTCACATCTTGCCGACCCCAACTTCGACGACTTTCGCGATCAAAACCGCAGCTTCGAGACGATCGCAAAGTACAATTCCAACATCGTGTCCGTTTCGGGAGCTTCGCAGCCGACCCGTACGGCGGTCGCCAGCGTTTCCCCCGACTTTCTCAAGGTCTTCGGAGTTCAGCCGATCCTCGGGCGGGATTTCAGAGCCAGCGACGCGAAAAAAGGAGCCGGCCCCACCGTTCTTGTCAGCTATGGATATTGGAGGCAGCATCTTGGATCGCCGACGAATCTCTCGCAGTCTCACCTGAAGATTGATGGCGCCATCTACTCCGTTATCGGTGTGCTCCCCGCTGGATTTCGTTTCCCAGCAGACGTCGATCTGTGGCTGCCAGCCGATTTGGGCGGCGAAAATCCAAGCAGGACGTCGCACAACTACTACGCTGTCGGGCGCCTCCACGACGGTGTGACTGTCGAGCAAGCGAATCAAGACATCAGCGCGATCGCCCGGCGCATTCACGAAACCTCGAGCGAGCAAGGCGACTACCTCCTCAAAGATGGAATCGTCACGCCGCTACAGGACTCGATCACGGGCAAAGCTCGCCCTGCGCTGCTGGTCCTGCTCGGTGCGGTAGGATTTCTGTTGCTGGTGGCGTGCGCGAACGTGGCGAATCTGCTCTTGGCGCAAGCGGCGGTCAGAGAGCGCGAGCTTGCCATTCGCAGTGCTCTCGGCGCCGCGCGCGGACGGCTAATCCGTCAATTCCTTACCGAAGCCTTCCTGCTTTCGCTGGTTGGCGGAGGTCTTGGCGTGCTGGGAGCGTTCTGGGGAGTGGCGGGATTAGTCGCGCTGGCGCCACAAAATCTCCCACGGCTAGAGAGTGTCTCGATCAGTATTCCAGTACTTGTGTTCGCGTTCGTGCTTTCCACAACGGTCGCCGCCGGCCTCGGAGTGTTCACCGCGGCACGCGCGACATCTGGTGACCTGCGCAAGAGCCTGGTGGAAGGCGGGCGTGGACAAGCGGGTTCGCAAGGCAGCCAGCGCGTTGGCCGCGCGATCGTGGCGGCGCAGATCGCGATCACCTTGGTTCTCGTGGTCGGAGCGGGTTTGCTCGGCCGCAGCCTGATGAAAGTGCTCGAAGTGAATCCCGGGTTCCGCGTGGAGAAAATTGTCACCATGGACGTCTCACTTCCGTGGGAGGGGTTGGACAACCCCAAAGCGAAGGCGGGTGAGGCGATCTTCTTTTCCAACTTAATTGACCGGCTCAAACAAATCCCAGGCGTGCACAAGGTTGGCGCGGCTAGCGCCCTGCCGATGGATGGCGGTCTTCCCGACGGAATGTTTCTGCTGATGACCCAGAACGAGGTCCCCAAGACCACGGATGGTTTTGACGCGCTGTCGCAGCAAAAAGAACGCCTTGGCAGTGCGGATTTCTGTGTCGCCAGCGATGGTTACTTCCAGGTTCTCGGAATTCCTCTGATTCGAGGGCGAATCTTCGACGAGCGCGACGGCGCGAATTCTCCGCATGTCGCCGTGATCAGCGAATCGCTTGCGCGCGACCGGTGGCCAAACCAGGACCCCATCGGCCACATGATTGAGTTTGGAAACATGGATGGCGACTTGCGTTTGCTGACGATTGTGGGCATCGTGGGCGACACTCACGAATACGGTCTCGATGCGCCGCCGCGACCGACCGTTTACGTGAATTTGTTCCAGCGGCCGCGCTCGGCGATCACCTTAACGATGCTGAGCGATGCCGACACGCGCTTAGTCACTTCGGCAGCGCGAGGAATCCTGCAGGACCTCAACCCGGAGATTCCGGCGAAGTTCCGGACCCTTTCCCAGGTTTATTCCGCTTCGTTGGGTTCGCGGAGATTTAACGTTATCCTTATCGGATTCTTCGGAATCGTCGCGCTGCTGCTCGCAACGGCTGGCGTGTTTGGCGTGATGGCCTATTCGGTCAGCCGCCGCACGCGGGAAATCGGAGTCCGCGTCGCTCTCGGCGCGGGCTCCGGCGACGTTCTTAGGATGATCCTGAGCCAGGGATTGCGCACCATTTTCATCGGTGTGGCGATTGGGATTGCCGGTTCGCTGGCCCTGACACGCGCCGTCGAGTCGCTGCTCTTTGGCGTGACTGCCACTGATCCGCTGACATTCGGCGGCGTGACACTGCTTCTCGTCGGGGCAGCGCTGCTGGCTTGTTTCATTCCAGCGCGGCGCGCCACGAAAGTAGACCCCATGGTCGCCTTGCGTTACGAATAGATTTCGTCTCTGGCCGTTTCGATTGTTGGGGAGTGCGCCATACCGCTCTTTGTGAAAGCTCGCGAGCAACTCGCGCATCACGCCAGGTCGATGAGTCGGAATTAGATGCATCTGCCATGCTCCCGGATATCAATTATTTACGAGCTTCGGCGACTTCCCTGGCACTTCTAAATCACTCTTGACACGCGGACTCGCAAGCCGTATGAAGGAGGTTCCGCGGGGGCTTGTTCCCTACCTTATCCCCCGCGGCTGGGGGTTTTCTGTATGAGCCCAACCCGCCGTGATTTCCTGAAGTTAACAACCATAGGTGGAGCCGCAGCCGCTGTTTTCGGCTTCGATTTGAAGCCCGCGTTCGCGCAATTGCGCACCCTCAAGATTGCGCGCGCCAGCGAAACACGCTCGACCTGCCCGTACTGCGCCGTGGGTTGCGGCACTATCATCTACACGATTGGCGACCGCGCCAAAAATGTGACCGCGCAGGTAGTACACGTCGAGGGCGATCCCGATCATCCGACCAACCGCGGCACGCTGTGCCCCAAGGGTTCCTCGCTGCAACAAGAGATCATGAACGACCGCCGCTTGCTGAAGCCCCTGGTGCGCCGGCCCGGCGGCACCGAATGGCAGGACATTTCGTGGGACGACGCCATCAATGAAATCGCGGCGCGGGTGAAAAAGACACGCGATGAGACTTTCATCGAAAAGGATGCGGCGGGCCACACCGTGAACCGGCTGGAATCCGTCGCCTGGATCGGCGGCTGCACAGACACCAATGAGTTTAACTATCTGGTTGTGAAAGCAATGCATGCCCTGGGGGTCGTGCACCTGGAAAACCAGGCCAGGGTTTGACACGGCCCCACGGTCTCAAGTTTGGGACCAACGTTCGGACGCGGGGCGATGACCAACGGCTGGGTGGACATGAAGAATACCGACATGATGCTCATCATGGGCGGTAATCCGGCCGAGAACCATCCTTGCGGGTTCAAGTGGCCCATCGAAGCCAAGCGCACCCGGAACGCAAAAATCATCTCCGTCGACCCGCGCTTCACGCGTACCTCCGCGGTCGCCGATCTCTTCTGCCAGATTCGCGCCGGCACGGACATCGCCTTCCTCGGCGGCGTCATTCATTATGCTATCGAGAACAACCGCATCGCCAAAGAATACCTGGTCAACTACACGAACGCGGCGTTCATCGTCAAAAGCGATTTCAAGCTGCCCGCTGATACCGATGGAGTGTTTTCCGGCTTTGACGCCAAGTCGCAGAGTTACGACAAGTCCACTTGGAACTATGCGGGGACAAGCGCAGGAAGCTCTGCGGCGCCCGCTGCAAGCGGAGGCGCGCCGCCCGCTCCCCGGTTGCCGGAAAAAGTCGAGTTCGATCTATCGCTCCAGAACCCAAATTGTGTGTTCCAACTCCTGAAGAAGCATTACTCGCGGTATACGCCGGAGATGGTCGAGCGCATCACTGGGATTCCCAAAGAACAGTTCCTCAAAGCCGCCGACCTCTATACCTCGATTCGCAAAGACGGCGACATGAAGAAGGCGGGTACCATCATTTACGCCGTCGGATGGACGCAACACTCGTTTGGCACGCAAATCATTCGCACAGCGGCGATGCTGCAACTGCTTCTCGGCAACGTGGGCCGCGCGGGTGGTGGCGTCAACGCGTTGCGCGGGCACTCCAACATTCAGGGCGCCACAGACATGGCTGGCCTTTTCGACGCCTTGCCCGGCTATCTGAAAGTTCCCACGCCCGCGGACACTTCCTTCGACTCCTGGATGAAACGCATTACGCCGACACCCTCGAAGCCCGCCCCGTGGGATTCGTTCAACTACTACAGCAACACGTCGAAATTCGCGGTCAGCTATCTGAAAGCCCTCTACGGCGACGCGGCCACGAAACAAAACGGCTGGGCCTTCGATTATCTGCCAAAGGTGGATCGCAACTATTCGTGGGTGCAGATGTGGGACGACATGTACAACGGCACCTTGAAAGGGATGCTTGCCTTTGGGATGAACGGCGTAGCGATTGGTCCCAACTCAAAGAAAAACATCGACGCGCTGAAAAAAGCGGACTTTCTGGTGGTGGGGGAAATTTATCCGGACGAAACCAGCGAGTTTTGGAAGTCGCCCGGGATCACCACGGACGAGATGAAGCAGATTCAAACGACCGTGTACCGCTTGCCTTGCGCGGGATTTGCCGAGAAAGACGGTTCCTTCACCAATTCCGCGCGCTGGGTGCTATGGAAGAATACGGCCTTGCCAACGCCCGGAGATGCGCGGCTGGACCATGCCATCGTGGCTCAAATTTTCTTGAAGATCCGCGAACTCTACAAGAAGGACGGTGGCAAGTTCCCCGATCCAATCTTGAATCTGACGTGGAACTACAGTGTTCTTACGAGCCCGCCTCTGGCCGAGGTATTGAAGGAAATCAACGGCAAGGCGCTGGCGGATCTGGAGGATCCGGCGACCAAGCAGCAAATCAAGACCGGCCAGCAACTTCCTGGCTTTGCCTGGTTGAAAGATGATGGTACGACGTCCTGCGGCAACTGGATTTACTCCGGTTCATTCACCGAAGCGGGAAATCAGACGGCACGGCGCGATCCTTCGGACCCGTCAAATTTGGGTATACATCCTGGCTGGGGCTGGTCTTGGCCGGCAAATCGGCGCGTACTCTATAACCGCGCGTCGTGCGACGCCGACGGCAAGCCCTGGGATCCAACGAGAAAGCAAGTCTGGTGGAACGAAAGCACCCAAAAATGGGTCGGCAACGACGTGCCCGACTTCAAGGTCGATTCCAAGCCCAAAGATCACATGGGCCCCTTCATCATGAATCCGGAAGGCATCGGGCGGATCTTTGCGCCGCTCTCCGCTTTTGCCGATGGACCGTTCCCCGAATTCTACGAACCTATCGAGAGTCCGATTGACAATCCACTCCATCCGCAGCAGACCCACAATCCCGTGGTGAAGCGCTTCAAGACGCCGGAGGATAAATACGCCACGCCGAAGGACGGCTACACGATTGTCTGCACAACCTATCGCATGACCGAGCACTATCATTACTGGACGAAGAACAATCCAATGAACGTGCAGCTCGTGCCGGAACCCTTTGTGGAAATCCCCGCTGAGTTGGCGAACGAGATGGGGCTCCGCGGCGGCGAAAAAGTAAAAGTCTCCAGCATCCGTGGAGATTACATCGCGAAAGCCATGGTCACCAAGCGCATCAAGGCCATGATGATCGATGGCAAAAAGGTCTACCAGATCGGCTTCCCCATTCATCAAGGCTATCGGGGAATCACCGAAGACGAGGGCAAGGACGCGAGGACCCTGGCGAACCTGCTCACGCCCACGGTCTTTGATCCCAACGCGTACACACCGGAATTCAAGGGCTTCCTGGTGAAGCTCGAGAAAGCGTAGGGGATGCCATGAGCCAGGAAGCATTGCGCATCCAGAAAATTTCAGGTCACGCAGGGACTGTACCCGGCGAAGACACGCAACGCGAATTTCAAGTCTGCAAACTCATCGACACCACCACATGCATCGGCTGCAAAGCGTGCGAAGTCGCGTGCATGGAGTGGAACGACCTGCCGTTCGGCGAAACCGTCTTCGACAATACCTATCAGACCATGCCGGAGACGCGCTGGAATTACTGGAACCTGATCCTCTTCAACGAGCACGAGCGTGAAGACGGCACCCTGATGTGGCTGATGCGCAAGAACCAGTGCATGCACTGTGCGGAGCCGGGTTGCCTAGCGGCGTGTCCCGCGGACGGGGCGATCGTGCAGTACACGAATGGCATCGTCGATTTTCAGCAAGCGAATTGCATCGGCTGCGGTTACTGCATCACGGGATGCCCGTTCGATATCCCCAAGATGAACCCCAAGACCAATCGCGTTTTCAAGTGTACGCTGTGCACCGATCGCGTCAGCGAAGGCCTCGAACCTGCGTGCATCAAATCTTGCCCGACGGGCTGCCTGCACTTCGGCAGCAAGGACGATATGAAGTTTCTTGCCGAAGGCCGTGCGAAACAGCTTCGCGATCACTCCAACTTCCCGAACGCCGGCGTGTACGATCCGCCGGGCGTTGGCGGCACCGGCGTGATTTACGTGTTGCATGACGCGGAGCATCCAGAGCTTTACGGCGGTTTGCCGAAGGATCCACACATTCCTTGGACGGTGAAGCTGTGGAAGGGCCCGCTGAAGTGGCTAGGCAACGTCGCCATGGTCGGCGGACTGATCGGCCTTTTCGTGCACTATCTGCGATTCGGCCCAAAGGGCCACGAGGATGAGGATGTCCATCCGGGAGGAGAAAAGTCGTGAGTTCATCCGAACAAGTCGTTCCTCCCGGGCATGTCCTCCGCTACACATTGAAGGAGCGGCTGACGCACTGGGTGGCTGCGGGCGCATACATTTATTTGCTGTTGACCGGGCTGGCGTTCTGGTCGCCGTGGTTGTTCTGGGTGGCCGTGATTCTCGGCGGCGCGCCCGTTTCGCGCATGCTACATCCGTGGGCCGGGCTCATTTTCTTCGCTGCGGTCTTGAATATGTACGCGATGTGGGCCCCGCAGATGAAGCACACCGATGTGGACAAAGCTTGGTGGAAAGCGGTCCGCTACTACAGCACCAATCAGGACGACAAGATGCCGCCGGCCGGCCGCTATAACGCGGGGCAGAAATTTCTCTTCTGGGGATTTTTCTGGGGCGCGGTGGCTTTGATGGCCAGCGGCCTTGTTCTGTGGTTTCCGGAAAACATTCCGTGGAATCTCCGCTTCTTGCGGTACATTTCCGTTATCATTCATCCCGCCGCCGCGCTCTTTACCATTGGCCTGTTTCTGATCCACATCTACATGGGCGTTTTTGCGGAGCGCGGAGCCTTCGGCTCGGTAATCCGCGGGGACGTTTCCATCGCCTTTGCCAAGCGCTACCACCCCGGCTGGTATAAAGAAATCGTCGGCGATTCCTCCACGCCGCGCAAATGATCGCCACACAAACGGGAGCAACCGAATACGATGTGCGAATTCGGCGCGCCGAGCGGCTTTCTGCGCAACACTCGTTTGCCTCTGAATTTCTCGATTTCTACAAGCGCATCGCCGCCTTCCAAAAAACGCTTCGCGCCAACATCACCGCTGCGAGTGGTGTGAAATCGAGCAGCACGACTGCTGTGGAGCTGCGCGCTCCGCTCGACCTCACGATTCTTCTTCCCCACTTCCGCGGATTTCTCTCCACGATCGAGCAGCACGCCCCTGTGGCGCTGGCGAAAGCCGCGAATCAGATGGCGCTGCTTCCCTCAGATTCTTGGATTGCCAGCCTGGAAGCCTATTGGCAACACGCTGGCAAGTACGACCAGCAAGTCGGTGCATTCGCGCAGTTTCTTCCCCGAGCCTTTCTGCAACCGTACGCCGAGTTTCGCGCCGCGCAGATGCCGCAGGCTCCCATGGTTATAACTGTGCGGGTTTGCCCGCTGTGCGGCTCGCGCCCGCTCATGGGCGCGCTGCGAGTGGAAGGCGACAGCGGGAAGCGTTTCTTGCTTTGCTCATTTTGTTCCCAGGAGTGGGAGTTCCGCCGGATTCATTGCCCTACGTGTGGCGAACAAGCCGAAGGCAAGCTCCCCGTCTACGTTGCAGAACAGTTGCCCCACATCCGCGTCGAAGCCTGCGACACCTGCAAGTTTTTCCTCACCACGGTCGACCTGACCAAAGACGGCCACGCCATCCCGCTAGTGGATGATCTAGCCGCGATCCCCCTCACCCTCTGGGCCCACGAGCACGGCTACTCGCGCCTCCAGCCCAACCTGTTGGGTACGTGAGCTTTGTGAATGACTTCTAATCCTTCTTGCTGGTAGGTTATTCTCCGGAGCCCGGCGCGGAGAATATCTCGTGTCGGATTGCATAGTGAATGAGTTCGGTGAGGGAATGCAGGCCAAGCTTTAGCATGATTCTCGCCCGGTGCGTCTCTACCGTCCTGGTAGTAATTCCCAGCTCCCCAGCAATTTCCTTATTCGCTTTTCCCTCGGCCAGAAGCCGAATAATCTCAACCTCCCGCGGAGTCGGCCTAGGCCGCGAATTTTCCGTTGGGCCCGGTTGATTCCCGGTCTTGAGGAATCCCTTCAGCACGATGTCCGATACTCTTGGAGTCAGAAACAGCTTACCTGCGGAAACGTTTTTCACCGCTTTTACAAGGTGCTTTGCAAGGTCAGATTTCAAGACGTAGCCAAGCGCTCCTGCATCCAGAATGCGGCGCACCATCTGGTCGGACTCATGCATGGTTAGGACAACAACCGAAGTACCCGTAACTGTCTCTCGAATCTGGCGCGTCGCTTGAAGCCCATCCAAGTCCGGCATGCTGATATCAAGGATTGCTACATCCGGTTTCAGCTCGCTTGCCTTTTCTACTGCTTCCCGGCCGTTCACGGCCTCGGCGACAACTTTCCAGCCGCGTCGCGCGCGAAGGAGTTCCTGGATGCCGCGCCGGACGAGTTCGTGGTCGTCCGCCACCAGGATACGAAGTCTCTTCGTGCCTCTAGTCATCTACCGGTATCGTCACCCTCACCGCGGTGCCGCTGCTGCTGGATTCAATATCAAGTTGGCCGCCGATCAGCTTCACTCGCTCATGCATGCTCGGGATGCCCACCCCAAGTCCTAAAGACAATTTCCCGTTTTGCCTCCGAAAGTTCCTGGAAATTCCGCTGCCCTTGTCGCTGATCTCCAAGGTGATCTTTCCCGGTTCGCGCTCAATTCGTATCTTGGCCTGGGAACTTCCCGAATGCCGCCGGATGTTGGTGAGACTTTCTTGCACCACGCGGAACAGAGCCATCTCGGCGTCTGGCTTCATCCTTCCGAGACGCGGCGAAATCTCCAATTCGACTTCGATTCCAGTTCGCTCCGTGAAGCCGCCCGCGTAATGACCAATCGCATCTTCCAGCCCGGCCTCGTCCAGCATCGGGGGGTGCAACAAATAGGAAAGCGTGCGGACTTCACGGATGCATTGATCCGCCAAAGCTTGGCTTTGCGAAGCGAGCTTGCGCAACTTCCTGCTGGAGGAAGGAATGGAAGCGCGGAGTTGACTCAGCGTGGTTGCCAGCGCGACGAGGTCTTGGCCCGTGGAGTCGTGCAAGTCCCTCGCCATTCTCCGCCGCTCCTCTCCTCGGTTCGTACACGTTCGCTGATGTCACGGCAAGTCCCCGCAACACGGACCGGTTTTCCTTCTTCATCACGAAAAGCTTGCCAGTGCTCCTCGAGAATCTTGACGCGGCCATCCGGCATAACGATTCGATATTCGACCGTGCTGGGCGAGCGCTTGTCGAGGGACGCTACAAAGGCCGCATCCACTTTTGCGCGGTCCTCTGGATGAATGAGTTCGCGGAACGTCGGGCGGGTGGGGTGGAAACGAGACGGATCAGTCTCAAAAATGCGGTGTGTTTGGTCCGACCAAATCACGTTCAAGCTCTGCAACTCCGCTTCCCAGCTTCCTATTTTCGCCATCTCCTGAGCCTCGACCAAGCGAGCGCGCTCTCTTTCCAATTGCGCGGCTATGTGCCGCTGTTCCCGCTCGCTCGATCTGAGAGCTTCTTCCGCCTGCTTGCGGTCCTCAATATCGATGGATACTCCGTACCACTTAACGACGTTTCCGTGCTCGTCGCGCAAAGGCACGGTGCGAATCAAGAACCAGCGATATTCTCCGTCAGCCCGCCGCATGCGCATTTCATCCTCGGAGGCCTCCCCAGTGGCCAGGTCCGCGAGCCACTTTTCCATCACTCTTGGAAGATCTTCGGGATGAAGTGTGGACGTCGGGTCTGCAAGTTGCTCCTCCAAAGTGAGGCCCGAATAGTCCAGCGAACGCTGATTGACGAAATCAACGGTGCCGTCCGGCCGAAGCGTCCAGACCATCGTGGGAATAGTGTTGATAACCAGCCGAACGCGATCCTCAGCCCTTTTCAGATCTCCGATGTCAACGGTTAATCCATACCATTTGACGATGTTTCCCCGCTCATCCTTTAGCGGCACAGCGCGAATTAGGAACCAGCGGTACTGCCCGTCAGTCCCTCTCCATCAAACGGTCGTCAGGATGGAACGCATTCATCCATCCCCAGCCCATCCCCTCCTCTAAGGAAAGACCTGTATATTCCAGAAAATGCTTGTTGAGGAAATCAGCCGAGCCATCAGGCAATTTGCGCCAGACTATCGTGGGAATTGTGTCAATGATGAGCCGCAGGCGGTCTTCGATGACATTGGTTGCTTCGTCAGCGTCGCTGTGGTTCGCATTAGCCCCGTTTTCGTTCACGGTGCCTCCACCAGACCCGGCCTAGCAGTTGTCAGGGCATTTTTGTTGCTTGTAGCTGAAGCTCCTGTTTTCAGAGGTGACTGCTTGCAATGTCGCTATGTTGTTGCGCCGATACTACTCCAATCCCGCCGAAATGGCTCGCAGTCTTCTGTCACTGAGCCCTTGCATCCGCGGGATTCCAATGGTCGAGCGGAAGCCGGTGGCGCCCGCCGGAGAGAGTGATAGGCAGCCAATACGTGATTGCCGGTACGTAGTTTTCGGCATTGCCGGCAACGAACGTGAGGTTCCATAAAAGTGTCAGTACACAACTCCTAAACGCACCCGCGACACCACTGATTTTGCAAGGGGAAAGACGGCGTGGAAGAATTTTTGATCTGCACGAACGAAAAATGTCGGTTTCTGCTTTCCCTTCGAGAAGGTAACAAACTCTGGCGCCGGTCGGAAGTGATTCTCAGCTCATGCCCGGAGTGCAATCACAGATGGTCAAGCCGCTGCCCCTTCTGTGTTCAACCTCTAGAGGTCTCTTGGCAAAACAAAGTTCCCTGCTGCTCGCATTGCAGTAGGCCGATGCAGCCAGAGGCGCGCGCGGAGTAAATGCTTGCCAAAATCTTTTCTGTGGAGAACGCGCATGGATAAAGACACGAGGCTCCGGTGAACTTTTCCTGATGGCTTGTCCTGGAACGTGGCAAAAGATGCCTTCCGTGCTTCTCGTCGATGGCGATAAAGCTTTCCGCAAACAACTTCGCGCGCTTTTCGACAATGGCGCCGGCTTCGAGACTTGTGTGGAGACTACAAATGGTCTCGAAGCCCTAAAAAAAACGGAACGGCTGTTGCCTAGCCTGGTAATCCTGAGCTTTTCGTTACCAGGCATGAACGGGTTGGAAGTGGCTCGGAAGCTCAGGGCCATCTCGCCGGAAATGCCCATCTTTATGCTAACAACGGACTACTGCGTTAAAGCCGAGAAGGAAGCTCTGTCTTATGGAATAACTGCCGTCTTTTCCAAGCTCGATGATTTGCCAGCACTCGTCGCCAATGCCCGCGCCGTCTGCGGCATCGAATGACCCGCGCAGACGCATTCTTGAGGATCGACTGCTGGTCTTCTGCACCCGGGGTCATGGCAGACGGCTTGCATTTGACAGCTCGCGGCGGGACGATCTTCATGTGGGCGCGACATTCCAACCCGGACAACTCGTGCGTGTGAACCTCGCCGGCCTGCAGGCCGAGGGCGTCATGTTCCAGGCCGCGGTTACCGACGCGGTTGCCCACATCGTGAAACAAACCTCCGAACAGCCACCCAAGTACCTCGTAAAGCTTCTGTTCTCCTTCCGCGGCGTCACCGAAGTCGAAGTCCCCGCCGACCGCATCCACGCAGGCACGTGACCGCCCCCCCTGGTTGCACTGGTGTCGTTCCCTTGTTGCGCCCGCCGATGCGGAAGGGGGTGCGGCACTGGGAGCACGGGCGAGCACAACGAGCACTGGTGAGCACATGCGAGCACAGGGAGCACCGTGTGAACAATAACCTTCGTTAAATCAACACATGTCCCGCGAAAAATCGCAGGCTCATAGAGGGACTCGGCTCATCCCTGCCACATCGCTTCCTTCGAACGTATGCGTCAGCGGACCCGCAATCTGAGCTAACCGAATTGCGTCCTTGCCTTCAAAGTCATCGAATCGCAGAATAGCTACGTTGTCATGAAATTGCCCCTTGTACCGGCGAGCGTGGCAACAAGCAGGCTGTGGGGCGCCCCACGGCATCGTGATAGACGGTATTGAATAAGGAACGTCCGATGAAGACGGCAAAACTACAAGTCGTTACAAAGCCCGTAACCAAGGCGGCGACAAGGCGTCTCCAACTCCGGGACACTTTGTGGCCTGGGATTGAAGCGCAACTGTGGCACCGCACAAAGGAAGATGGATGGTCCACGATACCGCGGACCCTTCCACTCATCATGACTCTAATTGACTTGCTGAAACCTGGCAAAGATGCCTCTCGCGTGTATCTCGAACTCTGGTGCCGGCAGTTTGATGATTCTTTTCTCCAGATCGATGACGAGGAAGCCTTGGCTTACTCTTGCGGCTACATGACCCCAACCCGCAATGTCAGGTCCCTGAGAGAAAGGCTCGAGCTTCTAGAAGAGCTGGGATTCATTGAGATCAAGCCGAACGGCAGTAGGAAGTACGGGTACGTCCTACTATTGCATCCGCACAAAGTGGCCAAGAATATTCGCGAAAGAAATTCAAATCCCGAGATTCGGGACAAGTGGTGGGGCGCATGGACCAAACGGGCGCTCGAAGTCGGCTCCTTAATTCCTTAGGACAGATCGGCGGACACCAGCTAGACGCCACTCGAAAGACTTCACAATGGCGAAAAAACTTGACGCTTATCGAGGCAGACTTACAACAGCCCAAATAGCTCAAGGGATGAACGCGGCAACTGAGAACGCCCAGCGGCTGGCGGGGGACGCTTCGGCTCTTCTCGAGGTGCAACGTTTTCCCACGGCGGCCTCACTGGCAATTCTCTCGATTGAGGAGAGCGGAAAAATCTCAATCCTTCGCTCCTTGTCTCTCGCCACGACAGGCGACCAAGTCTTGGACGCGTGGAAAGACTATCGGTCCCATACCCGAAAGAACGTGGCTTGGCTATTGCCTCAACTCGTTGCTGCTGGAGCTCGGAAGCTCGATGATCTAAAGCCGCTGTTCGACAAAGATTCCGATCACCCCTACGTTCTCGATCAGATCAAGCAACTTGGCTTTTACACTGATTGTTTGGGGCAAGCGCATTGGTCGACTCCCAGCGCCACGATTGACAAAGATCTTGCTCTCATGCTCGTCAAAGTAGCTACAATCCTCGCCGGCAAACATGAATACACAAGGACCGAAGTCGATCTCTGGGTCGAACATATAGGCCCGGTCTGGAAGAAAGACCACGCTTTGATGAAGCAAGCGTTGGTGAACTGGTACGCCGCGATGCAGAAGAGCGGCCTCGTGCCTGAGGGCGCAAACGAAATGGAACAGTTCGTCCGTGAGGGTTTACCGGGCCCGATGCCTTAGGCGCCGGGGTTTGCGCCTGGGGCCTTTGACTTATCCATCGGTCGGCGATATGGATATTCAAGCACGAGCTTCACATACCCGCAGCGTGCGACCGAAATCTTCACAGTTTGAAAATCACCTCCCGTTCGCACCTTCCGTCCGCCTTCCAGCATTTCCCCCGCCACCAGTGAGCTCTACCCCTTTGTTTTCTTCACTTTACGCGCCCATTCGAACGCTTCCGTAACCTGCTCAATATAGGCACTTTATTTATACTATAATAATAGTTGACAGACTAAGTATTACATGCTAGCATGGGTCGTGATTTATCGACGACACTTTACCATGAGCGACCTGCGCGAAGGGCATCGCCAAACCGCCCCGTTCACCTTGCTGCTCACCACTCCTTTATCTCCTTTATCTCCTTTACCTCATCTATCTCCTTTACTTCCTATCGTTTCCGCACTCCTCTTCACTTTTTTGCACCCAACAAAAACTCAACCCTTTTATTTCCAATCGTTTCCACACTCTGCGTCAAAAAACACAACTGCCGGGCGTATACCCACCCGCATTAAAGGACCAAAATGAAACCACAATCCGCTGATCCCGTTGTTCTATCCGTTCGCTGTACCCATCGCTCTGCAGGCGGACGCCGTTGCCGCCTCTCCGTCTCCGATCCTCGTTCGGTTTTCTGTCCCCAGCATCGCTCTGAGCATCTGGAAGAGGAAGCCGCCGACCACTACCCTTACCTCAGCAGCAATTTCCAAAACTTCCAGACCGCTCAAGGAATTAACTATTCCCTCGGCAAACTCTACCAGTTGCTCGCCGAGAACCGCATCTCCCCTCGTCGCGCCGCCGTTCTTTCTCACATCTGCGGCTTACTCCTCCGCACTCTCCCGCAAATTGACGCCGATCAGGCCGCCGGAATCACCGACTCCGACGAAGACGCCGAAAAACACGAAAACGCTGTCCTCGACTTAGTGTCAGATTCCGACGCGCACACAGAAACGCCGACCGAATCAGAAATGGAGGCGCACCCCGATTCCGCCAGCGCTTGGGATTCCGCCCTTCCAGAGCCCGACCTCAGGAAGAAACCCTCATGAGTGTTGGCCCAGTGCGGAATGGTTGCAATCAGCCGTCTCTTTGCGGCAAGCTACCGGACGCTGTTGAGGAGCTCACCATGCTTCGTTCCCTTGCCTGTTTCACACTCGCGCTGACTCTATGCTCTGTCGGCGCGTGGGGTCAGTCCGGGCCTCCGGCGCCGGCGCCCCTCTCGATCATCCGCGCGGGGACGCTGATCGATGGCGTGAGCGACGCGCCCCGCAAGAACCAGCTCATTTTTGTGCGCGGGCAACGCATCGAGAAAGTGCTGGACGCTTCGGTAGCGATTCCCCCAGGAACGAAGGTGATTGATCTCTCGAGTGCCACCGTGCTCCCAGGGCTGATTGACGCGCACACGCACATTTTCCTGTGGGGCGAGGACCCCAATAAGGGCGGCTACGACGCGAATATTTTGAAGGCGGGAATCGCGCTGCGGGCGGCGCGGGCCACTTACGCGGCGCGGCGCGCCCTGGAGCAAGGATTTACAACTCTTCGAGATTTGGAAACGGAAGGCGCTGGCTTCGGCGACATCGAAATCAAGCAGGCCATTGAAGAAGGCACGATTCCCGGGCCGAGAATTTTTGGCGCGACCCGGGCGATCTCCACGACCGGCGGATACAACCTGGAAGATTATGCCCCGGAATTGGAAATGCCCAAAGGCGCGCAACTTGTGGATGGACCGGTGGAAGCCCGCAAGGCCGCGCGCCAGCAACTCGAGCATGGGGCGGACTGGATCAAGGTCTACATGACGCACCGCTCGTGGGTGGACAAGCAAGGCAACCTGGTCTCGCAACCCACGCTAACGGTGGAAGAGTTGAAGGCCATTGTGGATGAGACCCACGGATGGCAAAAGAAAGTGGCGTGCCACGCGTACAACGGAATCGGTTTGCAGCGGGCGCTCGACGGAGGGTGCGATTCCATCGAGCACGGACTGGAAATTACAGATGCGCAGATCGCGCAAATGCAGCGGCAGGGCACGTGGTATTGCCCGACCATTTCAGCCTACTACGGGGATTGGGCGCCGGCGGATACTCCGGCCGGAAAACGGGACCGTGCGCGGGCGGCAGTGCATGAAATCAGTTTCAAGAAGGCCCTTCAGGCGCATCTGAAAATTGTTTTTGGGACGGATATGGGCGGGATCCCTTGGACCGATCCGATGGCGCAGGAGTTCCAGCAAATGGTGAAGCTGGGAATGTCGCCGATGGATGCGATTCAATCGGCGACCTCGCGGTCGGCCGAAATGCTGGAAATGAAGGGAGAGATTGGTGTAATCGCAGCCGGCGCTTATGCCGAAGTGATTGCCGTCGCAGGAGATCCCCTGAAAGGCATTGGAGAATTGGAGCATGTGAAATTTGTCATGCACAATGGCTCGATCTTCAAGAATGAGCTGGCAAAATAAGAGCGCGCGAGGCTCGCACCGCTACAGAGGAAAAAGAACGTGTCTAACAGGCACGTAACGACAGGTGATCAGGCCTCAACGCGGACGCCTTTCCAGAAGGCGATGCGGTTCTTGATTTCGGCGGCCGCGGGCTTCGGGTCAGGATAATACCAGGCGGCGTTGTCGTTGCGAATGCCGTTCACCTCGAGATGGTAGTAGTGGGCGGTGCCCTTCCACGGACAAACTGAGGTGTGATTGCTGGGTCTTAAGTTTTCCTTTTTCACGGCTTCGGGCGGGAAATACTGATTGCCCTCGACAACAACGGTGGCACTGCTTTCTGCGATGATTTTTCCACCCCACGATGCTTTGGCCATTTCGCGCTCCTCCGGCGCAGAACGATTGTTTTCGAACAGCATACCGCTGCACTGTTAGGTCCAATAGATTGGATGCGCCAGCGGCGGGATCGGTTCGTAAATCAGTCTGGTACGGAAACGGTGTTCTACAACGAAGCAGGGGAATCGCCGTCGGGTGATCCTTAGGGGGAGGCAGCGCGGGTTTGCTACAATCGGCGGCACGGGAGGAATGGAAATGAACGAACAGAATTTTGCAAATCACACGCGGTCTGTCCCAGCATTCCATTTTTTTGTACTGCCGGTATTCGTGGCCAACTTTGTTTGGTCGCTGTTTCGGCTGAAGCAGCTGGAGTTTTCTTTCGCGGGAATATTTGGCGTCGTGTTCGCCGTGGCACTCGTGATTCTGGCGCTTTACGCACGAATGTTTGCACTGGCGGTGCAGAACCGCGTCATTCGGCTGGAAGAGCGACTGCGTTATGAACGCGTGCTGCCCGGGGATCTGCAAGCGAGATGCAGCGACCTGACGATCGACCAAGTTGTTTCGCTGCGGTTTGCATGCGACGCGGAGTTGCCGGCGCTGGCGCGAAAAGTCTTGGATGAAAAACTCACGGAGCGCAAAGCCATCAAGCAGCTGATTAAGAATTGGAAGCCGGACTACCAGCGCGCCTAAGTTCGGATCGATCTAGAAAATGCTGCGAATGACCCCGCCTTCGGCGCGTACGGCGGAACCGTTGATTGAAATAGCCTGCGCGCTGGCGAGGAAGGCGGCCACGGCGGCGACTTCTTCGATCGTTTCAAAGCGCTTCAAAAGCGAAGAAGGGCGGACCGTCGAAAAGAATTCCTTTTCGATTTCCGCTTTGGTCACACCCTGCTGCTTGGCCATGCTCTCGACAAAAGCCCCGACGCCTTCGGAAGCAGTGGGACCGACGAGAATGGAATTCACGGTGACGCCGGTGCCCGCGACGGATTCCGCCATGCCTCGTGCGATAGCCACCTGCGCGGTCTTGGTCATGCCGTAGTGAATCATCTCCGCGGGAATATGCTGAGCCGATTCGCTCGAAATGAAAATCACGCGGCCCCAGTTTTTCTTGAGCATGCCCGGCAAATAATGGCGCGAAAGGCGAACACCGCTGAGCACGTTTACTTCGAAAAATCGAAGCCAATCGGAATCCGGAATTTCGAGAAACGGTTTGGGTTCGAAAATCCCCAGGTTATTCACCAGAATGTCCGTCTCCGGTACTCTATTCAGAAAGGCCTCGACGCCCGCGAGAGTGCCAAGGTCCGCGGCGACGCCGCGCAGCTGCGCACCCGGGACGCGCTTGGCAATCTGTTCCGTCGCTGAATTCACACGCGCTTCGGTGCGTCCATTGATGACGGCGTGCGCGCCCTCGGCGGCCAACGCAGCGGCGATCGCAAAGCCGATTCCGGCGGTCGAACCGGACACGACGGCTGTCTTCCCTTTAAGGCCCAGGTTCATGTTTCCTCTCTTTTTGTGAGGATGCTTACCGCGCGGTGGCGAGGGCTGCGGCGCCTTCGATTTCAACGATTTCTTCGGTGGTGAGTTTTAGCTCGCCAGCACGCATAACGCCCTCCGCTTGCTTGGCGTTGCGTGCGCCAACGATGGCGCCCGTGATCGCCGGATGGCGCAACGTCCAGCCGATGGCGACTTCGCCGGGAGTGCGCCCGTGGCGCGCGCCGACTTGGCGAAGGCGCTCGACGAGTTCGAGATTTTTTGTCAAGCGTGGCTCGCTGAACTCCGGATTGCGGCTGCGAAAATCATCGGCGGGCAGTGCGGCGGCGCGCTCGCGCGTCATGGCTCCAGTGAGTAAACCGGAGGCCATGGGCGCGTAGGAAATCGCGCCGATTCGCTGCTTCTCGCAATAAGGAAGGATCTCGGCCTCAATTTGCCTTCGAATGATGGAGTAGGGCGGCTGCAAGGAAGTGACCGGGGCAATCTTTTCGGCGCGCTGGATTTGCGCTGCGTTGAAATTCGAAACGCCGATCCAGCGGACTTTGCCTTCGGCTTTCAATGCGGCAAGAGTTTGCCAGGCTTCTTCAATGCCGGGTTCTCCGTCGTCGGGGGGCCAGTGCATTTGGAAGAGATCAATGGTGTCGACTTGCAGGCGGCGAACGCTGTCTTCACATTCGCGGCGGATGGATTCGGAGCTGAATTCCTTGTAAACCTTGCCTTTTTCGTTCCAGCGCAAAATACATTTGGTGAAAACGTAGGGGCGCGGGCCGCGCCATTCTTTCAGCGCGCGCGCGACGATTTCTTCGGAGTGGCCCAGACCGTAAACAGCAGCAGTGTCAATCCAGTTGACGCCCAGTTCCAGCGCGCGATGAATGGCGGCGATGGAATCGGCGTCGTCCTGCGGTCCCCAAGCAAATTCCCAGCCAGAACCACCGATAGCCCAGGCGCCAAAACCCACGGGCGTAATTTTGAGATCGGAGTTCCCTAATTTTCGCGTTTCCATTCCAATCCTCTTCTTGAGTCGCGCGGTGGGCGAACGGCCTTCGCGGCGAATCTGGTCATTTTATCTTTCTTAAATTGGATGAGACTAAGGCAAAAAGGTTAGAAGGCATTTGGCGAATGCGAAGAGCGGCGCGCCCCGGAAGGCGGACCCTACGCAGGCCGGAGAATGGAGAAAAGATTCCGGTTAGTTTGCGATAAAAGCAGCGTCCAGAGAGACAGACTCGCCGTCGGGATTTGTAAAAGTGATTTGCTGAGGGCCGGGACTGAGGCTGGGCGTTGTCACGAGAAGAGTGTTGGCATCCTTGAAGGTGACGGTGGCGGATTTTCCGTTGATGGTAAGAGTGGTGGCGTTCTGGAAGCCGCTGCCGCGGATGGTCAGGGTAGCGCCACCGGTAGCTGCAACTGTGGCGGGTGCAATGGCGCCGATTCCCAGGGGAACAGCGTCGAGTTGAACAATGGTCAAGGCAGCGTTTTGGGGCGTGCCATCCGAGGAGGTGATGGCGAAGAGCCGCTTGCCATTTTCGTCCGTAGCGAGGAAGTCGCCGTGAAGGCCATCGACATCGGTGAGGAATTGCTGAGGAAGATAAATTCGCAGACGTAGCGCGCCCGAATGAGTGTCGAGAATGTCGACGCCGCCTTTGACTCCCGGGCTTGCGGGAGCGCCAGTTAGAAAGGGTTGATAAATCAACGCACCCGAGGGATGCAGCGTGACGCCGGGGACCGATTGACGCCCGGGGATTTGCCCGAGTTCGGCAGAATTGGGAATGGAAGCGAGAGAAAGATCCGCGGCGCGGATTTCGGTCACGCCTTGCGCCTGGACGGCAAACATGGCGCCGTCGGAGGCGACGCCCAGATCCGTTATGGAGGGATTGGCCGGGGAGGTGACGAACTGATTTGGAGCGTTCGAATTCCACACGGCGACAGGACCGCCCGGCGAAGCGCCAAAGGCCACGAAAACTTGATCGCCAGAAGCAGAACCCTGAACGAGCGGCGCCCCCGTGAGGGTGGTGACCTGCGGCTGCGGAGCCGGCTGAATGGTTGGCGGACTCGCGGTGAGATTCATCTGCGCGAGACAGGCGGAACAAGCGCCAGAGGAGCCACCTTCGCCGCTAAGGCCGACGAAAACCGTTTGCGTGCTGGTGGCAGCGACGCGCGCAGGACCAGAGTTGGTGAAACCGGGAATGCCGCCGACGGGGACCGTTGTGCCGGTTCCTTTTACAGGATCGAGGAGATAAATATTTTGCGCGCCAAAATCGGCGACGACGAGCTGAGAACCATCGGGCGTCAGGGCTAAGCCGCGCAAACCGATATTCGGAGCCGGGCCGCCGGGAGGCTGGAGCGCCGTGAGAAAAGTATTTTGTTGAAGACCGAAAACATCGACGTGATCGAGGTCCGTCAAGTAGATGTGCTGGCGCCCTTGGTCGTAGAGCAGGAACCTGAGAAAACCAGCTTTCGAATGGACCTGAACACTCTGGAGATACTGGAATGATTTGGCAGCCGTAGTGGAGCCCGCAGTGCCTGAAACAAAGACATCGGCCTTACCTGAAGAACCCGCAGGCGTTTGCAGGGTGATGCGCTGGAGCGAGAACGGATAGGTGGCATCGAGACCGAGAGAGGAGGCGATGCCGGTAACGCTCTCCACTTTTTGCACAGTGGCGTTTGCGCCGCCGATTTTCACGGTGATTTTTGTTGCATCGCTGCCAAAGCCGTAGCCGTAGATTTGCACGGAATCGCCGCCGGTATTCACGCCGGCGTTGGGGAGGAGTTGCAGGATTTGCGGACCGTAGCTGAAAGCGTCCGGGGCGATGGCGAGCCAGCCGTTCTGGAAATAAGAGGTCAGATTAACGGCGCCGTTGGAAACACTTGGGGGAGAGCTTGCTTGGATTTGAGCGGGGCTTGAAAGACTGACGTTCGGGGCGGATTGAGTACCGAAGTTCAGTTGAGTGAGAGAAGTGAAGTTCTGGCCTGCAAGAGTGACGGCAGTTCCGCCAGTGAGGGGGCCTTCCGATGGCTGAAGACTCGGCGCGGCGGCGATTGCCGGAACGGCCGAAGGCAAAGTTGCCGGCGCTGCAGCATCGATAAAGCTGACGCCACGATTGGAAAGGCCGAAGAGGAGTCGGGTTTCGTCGGCTTCCTCGATTTCCGAGGAGATGCCTTGAATAGCGGCGTCTGGGACACGACCGATGAGTTGCGCATTCTGACCGTCAAGAACGGCAATGAAAGACGCCGCGGAGTTCGACTCGCTAAGGTACAAATATTTTCCATCGCGAGAGAAGGCAATGCCATGGGCGCTTGTTGGAACGTAGGCACCGATCTGTTTGAGGGTGCCGTCGAGCAAGAGAAGTTGCGTGCCAGCGCTTCCCGCGAAAATTGAGGCAAAGCGGCTTCCGTCAGAGTTGACGGCGAGGACGCGGTTTAAACCAGCACCAAGTGTGAGCGGACCTGCGAGGATGTTGCCGTTCGAATCGTAAAGCGCTATTTCCCCGCTGAAATCGTTGGCAGCAGCGAGAACCTTTGTATGATCACCGGAGCGAGCGAGAACGCCGACACCCTGCTGGAAAACAGCGGGAGCGGTGGAAGTAAGATCGGTGAACGAATTCGACGCAGGGTCCCAGATTGCCAGAAGGGCTTCCGAGGAGACGGGCTGGCGGAGCCGCACCATCGCTTTACCGTTCGAAAGTGATAGGACTTCAACTGGACGATTGAAGATCGTGCCCGGAAGGGGGGTTAGTCCCGCGAAATTGTAGCGATTTCTGATTTTGAGAGAGGACGTATCGATGGCAACAATTTGCTCGATCACGGTGCCGATCCAAACGGTCGCGCTATCGAAGGAAAGATCCGCGCTGGTTGCGCCTGGTATGGAAATTTGCGCGACGCTGGTTTGGCTAGTGGTGGAGAAGACTTCCACGCGATTCATGGCGCGATTGGCGATAAAAACGTGCTTGTTCGCGGGATCGTAGGCGATGTGACGATGATGGGGTTCACCAAAGGGATCGTCTGAAGCTGAATTCGAATCGGTTCGGGCATACGAGGTGCGCGGAAGCGCGGAGTTGACGGCGCTTTGAATGGCAACAGCCAGGCTGGCGGAATGAGACAGATTGCCGCTGGCGCCTTGCACGGAGATCGTGAAGTTGCCGGTAACCGCATTCGGGGAGGCTCCAAAAATGACGCTCGTGCTTGCGCCCGCGGCAACACTGAACGGACTCGTAGGGTTCGAGGTGACGCCAGCGGGAAGCGCGTTGAGCGTTACCTGAACGGGATCGGAAAAACCGTTCAGCGAATTGACGGAAACAGTGACGGCAGGACTTGACGCGCCTTGGGTAAGGGAAATCGAGTTCGAAGACAGGTTCAGTGTGAAATCAGCAACAGGCGGGGGAGGCGGAGGGCTTGAAGAAGAGCCGCCGCAACCTTCACAAATCAATGCGATCGAGAGGAGAACCGCAAAAGGGACGCCGTAACGAAACCGTCCCATGAGATGACTCCGCGTACATTCCGCGCAGAAGACTGGTGCTGCGAAACGAACAAAACCCAAGACCGGCCAGCGCGCTACTCCGAAAAGGCACCTGAGGCCACGATACACTTACATTTCTAATTGTCAAGTTAGCAGATACTTCAGGAGAGAGTAAAACAGGTAGCTAACAAACGAACGGCGCCCCGGTTAAGCGAGGCGCCGTTGACGAAAGCAAAGTTAAGAAAGGGTCGAAGTCAAATGGTCTTGGCCGCTGGTGCGCCCGCAGAAGCGGAAGAAGTACGGGCAAAAGCGTTGCTGCCGGATTCCTTTTCCGGACTCTTGTCGATCTCGATGGAACCTTTGAAGTAGGCGCCGTCTTCGATCATGATGCGGGAAGTGGTCAGGTCACCATTGACCGAACCATCCTTCTTGATTTCAATTCGATCCTTGGCGCGAAGGTTGCCCTTCACGTTGCCGTAAACCACCACCTCGCGGGCAATGATATCGGCGGTTACTTTTGCTGAGGGCCCGACAGTCAGCTTCCGCTCATCGAGGGTGATCAGTCCTTCGACCGATCCATCGATCAACAGATCTTCGTTGCCGGAGATCTCACCTTT
>WNFO01000513.1_pt1 | contig 41741 bp, 60 predicted proteins | sample 5400251 | NCBI WGS metagenome assembly WNFO01 (sample SAMN13153354, study PRJNA577476) | soil metagenome | isolation source: 100 cm saprolite under Madrone tree | place: USA:California | collected 2016-06-14 | reverse complement strand
AGTTTTCTTGGCCGTCTTCTTTGCCGGTGTTTTGGCTTTCTTCGCCCCGCGTTGGCTGGTCTGGGCGCGCTTTTTCAACGCCGCCACCTTCGCGGTGCGGGCGCGCGACGACTTGCGGGCTTTTTTCGCGCTTCGTTTCTTGACAGTTCTCTTTTTAGCCGTCGCCACCACGATTTCCTTTATTGCTCAAAACGCGACTGTCGGGAATGATCGCCGGCGCAGCCGTCTACCGCGTAGCTTCTGAAAGCAGCCCGAACACCGAGAAAACCAGCGGTTTCCGTTCAAGATTATACTCTGCGGTGTCGCGCGCGGCGCGGCTGATCTTCTCCCACACCTCCGCCAGCCGTGCAAGACGGGGCAGATTCGCGTTGGCGTTGGCGTCGTCGGCCCGCAGGCGTTGGCTGACCCAGCGATCGACGCTGTCGATGAATGCGCCGAGTGCCACCCGGTCGCTGCCGCCGAGCGCATCCCCCAGCGCATGAAGTTCGCGGGGATCGACCCGCGGCAGGGTCGCCAGCAGCGCCGCGGTCCGCTGCTGAAGTTTTAGGGCGTCGCCACCCAGCAGCGTCAGGGCGCGCGCGACACTGCCCTCGGCCGCCTCTGCGGCCTCCGCCAGCGCGGGATCGTCGATCGCGATGGTTGCGGCCTCTGCCGCGGCGCGGATGACGTCGGAGGCAGCGAGCGGCCGCAACGCCAATTTGCGGCAGCGTGACTGGATGGTCGGCAGCACCCGCGCCGGAGCATGGCTCACCAGCAGGAAGAGCGATTGCCGCGGTGGCTCCTCGAGAATCTTGAGCAGCGCATTGGCGGCGCTGGGATTGAGTTCGTCGACGGTATCGACAATGCAGACCCGCCAGCCCTCGACGGCCGCGGTCGAGCCGAAAAACGAAATCGTCTCGCGGGTTTCGTCAACCGTGATAACGGTCCGCATCACGCCCTTGTCGTTGAGGCTGCGTTCAAGCGTGAGCAGGCCGCCATGGGCGCCCGCCGCGACATGCCGAGCGACCGGATCGGATGGATCAACCCGCAGCGTCTCGGCGTTTTGCACATCCGCTGCCAGGGGGTCGCGATGGGCGAGCACGAACCGCGCCATCCGATAGGCCATTGTCGCCTTGCCGATGCCTTGCGCCCCCCCAATCAGCCAGGCATGCGGAATACGGCCGCTGCGGTAGGCGTTCAGCAAGGCCATCTCGGCCTCGCGATGCCCCGTCAGCGCCGTGGTTTCGCGCGGATGAACCACGGCAATTTGCGGCTCGACCTGACGGGCGCTCATGCCGGACTGACCATGGTGTCAACACTGGCCGCGAAAAAGCGTTCGCGCAGCGCGGCCCACACGCCTGCGGCAACCGCGCCGGCGTCGGCATTGGCGTCGATCAGGACGCATCGCTGCGGTTCGTCCGCGGCGATCTGCCGGTAGGCGTCGCGCAATTCCTGATGAAATCTTATGTCTTCGGCTTCGAATCGATCCGGCGCACCGCTACCGCGGCGGGCGGCCGCGCGCTGCATGCCGACCTCCACCGGGACGTCGAGAATAACCGTCAAGTCGGGCTTGAGATCGCCGATCGTGACCCGCTCCATCGCATTGAGAACCGCAGGCGCGACATGGCCCAGCCTGCCCTGATACACTCTGGTCGAGTCCGAAAACCGGTCGCACAGCACCCATACTCCCTTATTCAGGGCCGGCTGAATCACCGTACGCACGTGATCGTCGCGCGCGGCGGCAAACAGCAGCGTTTCCGCGTCGGGGCCGAGCAGCTTGCCCATTCCCGACAATACGACATGGCGAATGATTTCCGCCCCCGGCGACCCGCCGGGCTCGCGGGTGACGATGGCACGTAACTTTGCCGCGCCGAGGCGTTCGGCGAGCGCCTTGATTTGCGTGGATTTGCCGGATCCCTCGCCGCCCTCGAAGGTGATGAATCGTCCGCGCCCGGGAGATTTTTTGACCACTGCTTCGGCCATGATCAGAGTTTCTCGGCGCCGGCGCGAAACACTCCGATCACGAGCTCGCTCGCGCCATCGATCGCCCGTCGCATGGTCGATCCCCTGGCAATCGATTCCGCCGCATAAACCGGCGCCTCCACGGCGACGTTGGCGCCGCGCCATACCCTGACGACACCGATCGGCTGACCCGGTTCGATCGGCGCACGCACCGGCCCGCTGTAAATCACGCGTGCGATCAACTTATCCGAGCCGTTTTTCTGCACCATCACCTTGATCGGCTCGGCGCTGGCCAGCTTGACCGAGCGGCTTTCGCCGCCGAACACCTTGGCGTAGCCGACCGGCTGCTGGGCCGCGAATAATGTCCGCGCCTCGAAATTGCGAAATCCCCATTCCAGCATCTTCTTCGCTTCGGAAACACGATCGTCCGGATCGTCGAGGCCGTTGATGACGACGATCAGCCGCATGCCATTCTGCACGGCGGAGGCGACCATGCCGTAGCCGCCCTCCTTGGTGTACCCGGTCTTCAGTCCGTCGGCGCCCTCAAGCGAGAGCAGCAGCGGATTGCGGCTCTGCTGCCGGATCTTGTTCCAGGTGAATTCGCGCTCGGCGAACAGTTTGTAGAAATCGGGATAGGTCTGGATGATAAAGCGCGCGAGCTTTGCGAGTTCACGCACCGTCATCTTGTTGCCGGGATCAGGCAGGCCGCTGGCATTGGCGAAGGTCGACTGCGTCAGGCCGATCTCGCGCGCGCGCTTGGTCATCATGTCGGCGAAGATGCGCTCATTGCCGGCGAAGCCCTCCGCCAGCACCATGCTGGCATCGTTGCCGTTCTGGATGATGGCGCCGTGCAGGAGATCGTCCACCGAAATCTTGCTGTGAATGGCAGCGAACATCGTCGGCCCGCCCGCGGGTGCGCCGCCCTTGCGCCACGCGTTTTCGCTGACATGATATTCGTCGGTCAGCTTGATCTCGCCCTTTTTGATGGCGTGGAACACGGTTTCAGCGGTCATCAGCGTCATCATGCTGGATGGCGCCCGCAACTCGTCTGCGTTCTTTTCGAACAGCACGCTGCCACTACCGGCTTCGATCAGTATCGCGGTTGGCGCGTCGCCGTCGAAACCGCCCTCGTCCTTCTTGGCGCCCTGCACGCTGTTGTTGGCGGCATACACCACGCCGCTGCACCCAACCGCAACCACGACAAGGGCTACGATCAGGCAGCGCCAGGCGCGCCCTGATCCGGCTGCCGGCTTGCGGGAAACTGATATTTCGACTGCCATCGGCGATGCCCTGAGCCGGCTTTTCCGGATCATGATCTAACAGCTGGAAGTATCGCAAACAACACGGGTTTTGGCCGCTGCCACGGAGCCGATCGGATTGCGGCGCCGGTCAAACGCCCCTATCGTGTCGGCCGCTCGGATCCCCCTCGAAATCCCCGAAACAAGGCGGAAAAGCGATGCCTTCCTCACGCACGGTTTCCGCCAACGGGATCGAGATATTTCTGCTTGAGCAGGGCGAAGGTCCGCTGGTTCTGTTTTGCCATGGCTGGCCGGAATTATCCTATTCCTGGCGGCATCAAATCCCGGCGATTGCGGCGGCGGGCTTCCATGTCGCAGCGCCAGATATGCGGGGTCTTGGCCGCACCAGCGCCCCCTCCGATATCAATGCGTACAGCATTTTCGATCACGTCGGAGATATGGTCGCGCTGGTGGCCGCGCTCGGAAAGGACCAGGCCGTCATTGTCGGCCATGATTGGGGCGCACCCGTCGCCTGGCACGCGGCGATGTTCCGCCCGGATATTTTCACAGCCGTCGCCGGCCTGAGCGTTCCGCCGCCGTTCCGTGGCCGTGGCCGGCCGCTCGATAGCTTGCGCGAAAGCGGAATCACCAATTTCTACTGGCAATATTTTCAACAGCCCGGCACAGCCGAGGCCGAGTTCGAGCGCGATGTCGGCCTGACAATGCGAACCCTGCTCGGGCGCGGATTTTCCGATCCGGCGGCCTCGCTGTTCGTCGAAGAAGGCAAGGGATTTCTCGGGGAGCCGTGCGCGGACCGGCCGTTGCCGGATTGGCTTGGCGAAACCGACCTCACCTACTTCATCGAGGCCTACCAAAAATCCGGCTTCCGCGGCGGGCTCAACTGGTACCGCAACATCGATCGCAACTGGGAACTGACCGCGCCGTGGCAAGGCGCGCAAATCCATCAGCCGTCATTGTTCATTGCGGGTTCGAACGATTCCGTCATCACCGGCCTGATCGGCGCCAAGCGCGTCGCCGACATGGAACGGGTGCTGCCGAACTTGCGACAAAAGCTCATCATCGGCGGCGCCGGCCACTGGATTCAGCAGGAATGCGCCGACGCCGTCAACGCAGCCTTGATCGCCTTTCTCAAGGACAACACAGGCGCGGCTCAATAGAGCCCACGGCCGGCCAGCAATTCACGGGGACCCCGCGGGTCGATCGGCGCGTAGGCGGAAACAGGCCTGACATCGGGCGCATCGGCGCCGTCATTTTCATAGGAAACCGCGTGCGGATTGTCGATGATGCGGCCGCGCGAACGCACGCGGCTCGAGGCGGACATTTCGGACGTCGCCGACATCGACGCCATGTCTGCCGAGGTATTGCCGAGGCTGTAAGGCCGCCCCTCCGGCATCGGAACCTCACCCCGGATCGGGCGGGCGGAGGAGGAAATTTCCGGAATGAACGCGCGGGCGGACGCTACCCGGACCAGGGACGGCGATGGCGCCGGCTCGCCGGTGCGCAAGGTCGCCACGAGCTGGCGGTCGTCGGAACCTTCCAGCGGTGCCCGGGCGACATATTCAACCCGCACCCGCGCGACCCCAACGCCTTTGAATTCAAGCAGTTCGGCGGCTTTGTTGGAGACGTCGATAAGCCGGTTACCGTGGTACGGCCCCCGGTCGTTGACGCGGACGATCAGCGATTTGCCGTTGCCGAGGTTGGTCACGCGTGCGTAGCACGGCATCGGCAGGGTCGGATGGGCGGCGGTCAGCGACTCCATGTCGAACACTTCGCCGTTGGCGGTCAGCCGGCCGTGGAAATCATCGCCATACCAGGAAGCCATGCCTTCCTGGCGATAGTTGGTGTCTTCTTCCGGGACATAGATTCGCCCAGCGACGGCATACGGCTTGCCGACCCGGTAGGTGCCCCCGCCCTTCGGTACCGGTTCGCCGAGCTCGACCACCCGGGGGCTGGAGGAAACGCCATATTTGGGATCGACCCGGCTGGCAAACTTGCCCGACGAGGCACAGTTGGCGAGCACCAAGCACGCGGCCACCGCGGCAGCCCGCCGCGCTATCAGTAAAACCGGATCTGATCGCCGAATCCCCATACGCCCCAATTTACCATTCCACCGGCCGCACGCTACTTCAAGACGTCAACCACCAAACGCCCCCAATGCGGCCCATATCCGCATCACGGTAATGAAAAGATATCGCAACCCGAACACGGCGGAAATGGGGAAAGTACATCGGTATGGTAAATCGATGGTTGCCCGGCGCACCGTTGAATTACGATCGACGCCCAGACGCGCTCGTGAAGACAATACCATCCAATTTTGGTGATGAACTCGAAGCCGGCGATCAAGCCCGCCAGTTCCAGCTTGCCCGTCAGGAACCAGCTGATCACGAAGGTATCGAGCGTTCCCAGTGTCCGCCAGCTGACGGCTTTAAGGACCGACCTCGTATGTGTCTCTGCTCCCTGGAATAGAATCACCCGGTGCGCCTCCCTGCTTGACGGTCATCGACAATTTCACGCGGGCATCCTGCTGTCTGCCGTCGTTCATCGGGCTAATCACAGCTCCACCACTTGCCATGACGCCCCACCGGGAAGATGCTGCTTACAGGGGAAACAGAGGAGCGCAGCATGAGCAAGCCAAGCCTCGACGGACGCCACCGCGACAAGAGCGGCGAAATCAGCCATAAGCACGGCAACACACTGATCCGTACCTTACGCAAGATCTACGGACCGGGCTTTGCGGCCGGTTATCCCGAAACCGAAAAACTGAGCGAGGTGCTGCTCCAGCTCAACGAGACATCGCTGAGCCAGCTCCGCCGCGATCACGAGACCGGCCATCTGGAACACAAGATCGCCCAGGCTTTGAAGTAACAAGCCTCGAAGTAGCAAGCTCGAAGTAATAAGCTTCGAAGTAGGACGCCCTCGCCCCCCGGCGCGCGTTGACGAAGCCCTGTGGGCTGCCATAAACAGGCGGACCTGGAGTGTTGGATAGCAAAGTAGTAGCAAACGGCCTTGTGGGCCTCAAGCGCCTCTCAAGTCGCTAAACAACTTCAATGGTTTGGAAGGGTGGCCGAGTGGTTTAAGGCACCGGTCTTGAAAACCGGCGTGCCTGCAAGGGTACCGTGGGTTCGAATCCCACCCCTTCCGCCAGTATACTGTTCTTCCATGTTCGCCATTGTTCGGAAGACTCAATAAAATCAACGTGTTATCTGGCTGAGTGTATTTACTTGTTCACCGGCGTTCGCCAGAATTGAGAGCGTTGACCGTGGTTTTTTCCGTGGGTTTGGCGGACGGTTTTGTCGGAGAACAAACATGGCTGGGAAGCTCAAACCCTTGGAAGTCGCCCGACAGGTCACCCCCGGGAAATACCCGGACGGCGATGGTCTCTACCTCATCGTGGCCGGCCCGACATCGAGGAACTGGTCCTATCGGTATTGGATCAAGGGCAAAGAACGGCTGGCACGGCCTGGGCTCCTTGGACCTGTCGCTTAAGGACGCCCGGATCAAGCGCGACGCGGCGCGCCAGGAAGTGGGTGCCGGAGTCGATGTCGTTCAAACGAAACGATTGGCCAGAGAGGGCGCAGGAGCCGAAGCGGCCGTCGCCGCAGCGACTACGTTCAAGGAGCGCACGGAAAGGTACATCAAGGACAATGAGGCCAAGTGGAGCAAAAAGCACGCTGCACAATGGCCGTCATCGCTCAAACAATACGCCTGCCGAGCCACATTTTCGAGCTGCTCAAGCCGATTTGGATCGAGAAGCGCGAGACGTCGAACCGCGTCCGCGGGCGCATCGAAACGATAATCGCCAAGAATGTCGACATCGACGACAATGGGTTTCTGCCGAACTGACAAAGCAGCTTCGGGAAAGCTTCCGAAGCGTAGGCCTCGTCACCACCCCGCCCTGCCCTACGCCGAAACACCCCAATTCATGCCTGAATTGGCCAGCGTCGCTGCCGCCGCATGGCAGGCCGCTACGGCCCGGCAAGAATCCCGCTCTCTCGCCGGCCAGACAATGAGATGCTGAGATGCCGGATAAAGCCATCGCTCGGTTTGCCTATCCAGAAGCGATCAGCTCTTGCGTTCGCTCATCAAGCTCAGCTTCGGTGTCACCGATCACACGGTGCCGACGCGCGGGGCGGCCACCGGGGTATGAATTTCCTCAAGCCGATCTAAGCGGCGAGAATGGTTTGAGGCCATTTGCGGGCCTCGTTAAGTTCTGACGCAGCTAGGCAGGAGTCACTCCTTTCTCACTTTCATTTGGGTGGAGATGCCTCCTTCACCGTAAAGATCTGAAGCAACGCCTCCTTGGATTTTCCTTGCAGTTGCACGGTCATCACCTCTCCGGCGTTGACGGCCCATGTGTCGCCGGGCTGGCGTTGTGTCTCCTTGCCCGCGATGCTGGTTATAACTTCGCCGGCAACCAAAGTCGCGACATAATAGCCTATCGACGGCGCTTCTATCTGCCGTCCACCTCGCAAAGACAGAGATCCAAGCGACACATCGAAAGATTGCGCAGCTCCATTTTCGGCGGGCGTTGTGACCGTGGCAGCAAAGCGAGAAGATATTGTTTTGCCCGCGCTGGTTCTATTTTCGACGGACCCAGTCGGCGACTGCGCCAGCAATGAATATGGCAACAGGCAAAGCACCAGCGATACCAACAATGATCTTTGCTTCATCACGAAGCTCCTCATTTCTCACGGAGCCAGCATGTAAACGTGGCCGCCCGTGGTCGCGACGAACAGACGGCTGTCAGAAATCGCAACTTCGTTGCGCAAGCCGGCGGCGTTCGAATGATCCGGCAGCGCGACATCCGCCAGCACCGCCGGTGCCCAGACTATTGAGTAGCCGCTCGCCACGCAGTTCGCGAGAGGAATCAAAACCTGCGAACATCTCGCAAAAGCCGGCGGCGCCACGGAGGGATCGGCAAAAGCTACAACATGACCTTGATCCGTGCCAATATAGAATATCCCTCGCGTCACTGTTGGAGAACCCAGGGAATAGCCCCCACCGCTGCTATGTGGCACATCGGCGATCCAGCGCACACGCTTCGATGGCGAAGATACGCAAGCGTTGAGCGCGTGGAGCCGACCGTAACCTGCCCATACTCCCAGGCTTGTCACGAGCGCTTCGCCCCCGGTCGTTATCGCCAACACGTCACCCCATGCAGCGCCGGGCCGCTTGTAATCCGTGTCGCCATGCACATGCGCACCCGAGGGTGGAAATATGCAATGCGCGGAATGAGGCAAACTTGCCGGGAATTGCCATCTGCATTCACCGTCATGCGACCTCAACGCGTAAGTCCATCCATCTTTCATCACCGAGGCGGCGATCTTTCCGCAACTCGTGGACATAAGCGTGACGCCGGCAGCCCAATCCGGGTCGTCGTCCAAAGCAAAGGGCACCGGCTGAAACTGCCAACGGATCGAAGCCGACTCGTCGTCGATGCGCAACATACTGAGGCCACGGTTGGGCACCGGTTCAGTCACTACGCCGTCTGCAGTGTTGCCTGTTGTAAACAACACGCCATCGCCATCAGCCGCAGGCGAATTCCAGATACCGCCGCCGCGATTGCTCGTCGCGAGAAAGTAGAATTTTGGGAGGAGCACGCCGGTGTCTGCGTTTACGGCGAGCAATTTCCCGTTTTGAATCGGATCATCTCCGGCGTCGTGCACACCAACGTATATTTTGCCGTCATGAACGAGTGGTGAGGAATAAGCGAGGCGCTCATGCTGTTCGAAGGTACCCGCCGTACAGCCGTTGACTCGCGCGAGTACGTCGCTCTTCCACACCAGTTTACCCGTCGCCTGATCCAACGCATACAGGCGACCGCTGCCACGGCCTCCATCCACGGTTGGGTCGGGGTCAGGCGCTCCGAAAATTACCCGTTCGCCGTGCTGGCTTGCGCTGGATAGGACGCCATAGGCGCCAAATGACTGTCTGTCGCCCACCGCACCACAGGATCCAATCAGCGGCGGTTGTGCGGGTGCTGGAAATTGCCATAACAGCGCGCCCGTTTTGGCGTCGAGCGCGTAAAACCGCCCACTACTGCTGCCGATGAAGACCCGGTCTTCTATGACGATTGGCGATGCAAAAAAGAATCCGCCTTCGCCGGCGGCGCCAGGAGGCCATTGCCAGCGAACAGCGAGACCAGGGACTCTGGCGGGATCCGAGAGCGCGCTTGTCTCTCGCTGAGCGCCTGAGCGACGTGTGTCATGTCTGTAGTTCGGCCAGTCGCCCGCATCGGCCCACGCAGGCGTCATCGCACTACAAATGACAGCGGCGCGCAAAAAACTCATCGTTCGAAATCTGAACATCTAGCGACCCTCCACCACATACATCATCATGACGAGCGGCACGTCACCTTGGTTTTGCACCTCAATTTTCCCATTGACGGCAATGGAAGCCACGTTGGTCGTGTCGAGTGTCGTGGAAAGGTCACCCGTCTTGGCCAGCCCCTCACCCGACCGCGTGTCGATGACAACCTGCCCTTTGATCGGGTCAAACCGGATTGACGCATCTGGAGCTACAATGACGTCACGCACTTCGATTTTCGCTCCGCCAGGGCCGGTGCCCTTAAAAGCGATGCGGACGGAGCCATTTTGATCTTCGATGCGCCTGAATGCGACGACGGGCGCGCTTTCCACGAATGGCGCAGCGCTTGGAGGTGGCGGCGGCAAAGGGCCGGTGTTTTCCTGCGACCCTTGCTGCGCCCACGCCGTTTGACCGGTCGCCAAGGTCACGATGAAAACCGAGCAAAAGCAAACTATGCGCAACATGCGGTACGTCCAGCCTGACGGCGGCCTTTTAGGGCCCCCGAGTTTGGCCCCATTCCGAAATTGGGTAAGGAACCTTACCATTCGGATGACTCCTCTGGTCTTCGGTTTGACAGCAAAGGGACCGTTGGCGCCTCCCAATTGATTGGACGGGTCAACTATGATTCCTTGACGAGCATGGCCGCAGTCCACGAGTGCGCGACGGGGTGTCCGAGAGATTATCGCTAACGGCAGTAGAGCCGAGACATGATTAAGACGTGAATGAGAGCGGGCTTTCAGGTGAACTTGTATCTTGCCGATCTTCATTGAAGCCTCCTTACTGGTGGAAGGCCTACTTATCCTTTCAGCGGAAGTAACGTGTGCTCGGACGTACGCGACTTCAAGTTGATCTTATATTGATTAAAGGGCTTCTAACTATGAAATGAATTACACTTCGCGCTACTTCATGCGCTCGCGCTTCGCGCTTGCCTGTCTATTCTGATTGCTCCGCATCTCTGCGCCAGATGCATTACCCGAGACCAGCACGTCAACGTCGGCAAGATCGCGAGTAAGCCGCCACCAGCGCGCTCGAATAGCGCTCGGCAAGCGGATCGCGGTTACCACCCCAAATGTCGGGTGTTTTCACTCCCATGGGGATATAGACGAGATTGAGTTTAGGATCGAACGAGGCCGTGATCCAGGAGTTCGGCGAGATTCCCTTATCCGCTTCAGCGGTCAGCCATTTTTTCAAGGGGTAAGAAGCAATGACCGATCAAGAGTTGGCTCTTCAGGCGGTCAGCGAAGCGCAACGAATATTGGAAGAATACCTTCAGCCTCTCCCCAGAACAAACGAGCGGCGTATTCTTGACCGGTTGGTGGAGGTTCTCGAACGGCCCGATTTGGTAGTTGCTGTAGGCCGATTGCAGCAACGAAGTAGTCTCTGAGTTGCTTCAATGATGACGAGACCACTTGCTTCCATCACTCTCGCCGCTTTCTTGACCGCGCTATCGTCAATTGAGGTTTCAATTGCGCAGGCGAGACAACAGTGCAGTGCGGCTATGCCATCAAACCCCAGTAGCGCTCGCGGGCTCTCGCCACGGCATCAATCGCAGATTTGCCGGGCCGATAGCCAAAGGAGTCCGTCGGATTATCGAGTATCCGAGTCAGGGATGTTTCGGTGCTCGAAGTGCGTATAGTCGCTGGTAGATCATCGACTCTGGTATCCAATCAAGCAAGGTGTATCCAAGCGGCAGCTTGATCAGGTTAGCGATAATTCTGGATGAAGGCGGATGCCAATAAACCGACAGGTTATAAAATCTAAGCGGAGTGAACCCTAAAGTCGTGAACTCGTGCATCAATCGCTTATGACTGAAGTGCCTTCTGTAGTCCACAATTGGACCCGACAGCAGAAATATTTTGCCGGAGTGTTCGTTGGCAACTTTCTTCAGAAGCGCTCCCTGCTCCTCCAGGGACAGATAGTAGACGCATTCGATGGCTGCGATCACGTCGTAACCCTCGAATGACGCCTGTAGAAAATCAGCGCTTTCAAATCTGGCATTTGGCAGGTTTAGCGATTTAGCGCGAGCGATCGCTACATCGCTTATGTCGATGCCAACCACGGACCGTGCTTTGCTAAAAATTGTCTGGGTCAAGTGGCCTTCACCACAACCGAGTTCAAGAACGGATTTGTCCCGGATGAATGGCTTCAGACGTCGGCGCAGCACGTTATCCCTGAATCGCGCCTGAGAAATATGCCAGGGGTCGGGGGCCGCGTAATAGAGATTGAAATCTGCAGCCGTTCGCATTGCCGGTTTCCGCTGCTCGCTTGGTTGGAAAACAAGCGCTGTTCGCGAGTCCCCAAAAACCAATTTGCCTGTGGCGCGCAGGCGCGATCCCGGCGCTTCGAGAAATTCCTTTGGGGGCAACGCCTATCGCATGTCCACCCTTTCGCGCCATCGCGCTTCGAAAGTATCAGAGTCATTCAGTGTCCGGGCTTGCGCGTTTAATGGATTGCCGGGCTTCTGTATGACAACGCTTGTAACTTTTCCGTTGGAAACGGGTGGCGCGGATGCCTCCTTGGGCCATTCCAACAACGACTTCGAAAGCATGGGCTTGCCCTCGTACCAGCAATTTCGTCCATCGATCAGACGATAGGACCACCACTGCCCGTGCGGATTTTTTGGCGCCGCGGCGCTGCATTGTTGTTTGGCCTGCGCATTTGGCATCCCAACGGATAACAGCGTAGCAATCCACGCGGTCAAAGCGATTGATGGCAGTTTGCTCATTTGCGCACTGCGAAGGTGTCGCTGCAAGCGGCTTACAGCGACTACCAAATCGGGGCGTTCGAGAACTTCCACCAACCTGTCGAGGATACGCTCATGATTCTGTGGCCGGGGCCGAAGGTAGTCTTCCAGTATGAGTTGCGCTTCGTTAATCGCCTGAGGAGCCAATTGTTGATCAGTCATCTCTTCTTACCCATTCAAAATGCCGCTCAGAGGAGAAGAAGCAAGAAATCAAGCTGCTTTTTGGAAATATCCCCATTTTTTTGAGTTATCTGATCAATTTTTATTTCAATGCGAGAAGCCCCTCAGCGCACGATCGCGGCGGCTTCCTAGTTCAACACCGCTTCCGAAGTCGACTGACTGGATACTCTCAGCAGTAGCAGCAACACTGTGTGCCTTTTTGGCTGCAGCGGCAAAAATCGCTGCGATATTCTCCAAATCCATCCATGGCCGCCTGGTTGCCGTGAACCGTTCGAAAAAAGGTGTTGCAGCTCGGGCGGCTGCGGCTCCAGCGCTGCGAGCTCGCGCATGAATTCGTACATCGCCCCAGCCTGCCCTTCTCGGATGTACTGATATTGTCACTTCGAATGGCCGCACTTCGCGCCAGAAGCGGCCAATCACAAAGGTCCGCGCCTACGCTGGGCCGATTTCTCCAGCGAGCCGGTTGATCTCGACCGGCGAAGCGCCTTGGTCGACGGACCGTATGGGAAGCAAATGCTCCCGCAGCAGACACCTCTGGAATACTGTTCTTAACTCTACGAGCGCGCATTCTTCGTAGGGTTACCTAATTCGGGATCAGGCCCCGGATAGGACTGCGATCGCCCGATCGAGTTGACGATCACCTAGACCCACGGAGGCCGGGTCAACTTGGACCTCGATCGTTGGTGCGACGCCAACGCCTTCCAACCGCTCGCCGTCGACCCGCACGTCCTCGACCGCGAGCAACAGTAAGCCGCCGCCAATGAGAAATGCCGTCGCAGCGAGGACAGCTCCCTCCGTCCGGCTACCGATTACCTCGCCAAGCCGATATTTCTTGAAGCCATAGGCAAGTATTTCCTTGCCGCTGCGGGTGCCACCGTTGACAAGCATGGCGACAGGCTTGCGCCACTTCACGTTCTCGAATTCGCTGGCGCCATTGCGATCAATGACCTGCATCGTCGGCGCTCGCGTGTTGAACAAATCAAGATACTCGGGGATCGCGCCGCCCCAGCCATCGCGCAGGTCCCAGATCAGCGCGTCGGCGTCGTTCAGCGGACTTTGCGAGAGAAGATGCTCGAGGGTCCGCTGATACACGGAGCCAGCGTAGCACCAGACATGAACATAGCCGATGCTTCGGCCGTTGGCCCGTATTATGCGGGCACTAGCCTTCAGGCCGTCCAAGAACATTTGGTTGGGCTCAATATCGAGCGGTGTGACCGGTAACTGCATAAACGCACCGGCACGACGCAGGCCCAGCGCAACTTCCTTGCCAACCTTACCACGGAATGACTGTACCGGCTGAAACGGTGCACCATCGGCGAGGACGATGTCATCACCAGCGAGCAGGCCGGCTTGATGGGCCGGCGTGCCTGCTATAACGCCGGTAATCATGCTGCGGCCCTGCATGCCGACGCGCGAGAGGACGCCAATGCCGGGATAGGAGATACGGCCACCCGGAAAAGCGCGTTCCAGTCCGCGCCGCCGTAGCGCACCAGCAAAGATACCGCAAAGCTGGTAGTACTCTGGTTCGTGCGGTGTGTAGTAGCGTGTGTGCGAAGCGTGCAGCTCGGAGAGCATGTTATTGACGACGCTGGCCAGCGCCTCTTCGGAGTTCGCCTCTGTGGCGTCTGGCATGTAACGTTCCCGGACCTCTGACCAATCGAGCCCGTGTAGATCCGGATCGTAGAACCGACCTCGTACGGTCCGCCATACCTCCTCGAACGTAGCGATGCGTGCGGACACGACCTGGGATGCGGCCGACTCCCCTGCTTCTCGCTGCTCGGCGCACAAAACCGTTGGGGCCAGAGCTGATGCCGCGGCCATTGATGTTAGCCGCAAAAAGTGGCGGCGCGACGGTGCTGAGTTGATTACCTTCTTCATCGTGCAACCTTGCGATGGAACTCGCCGCCCGCGAATCAGTGGGTCGATGGGCGCAGCGTTCTCGGACGCTTCACTGTCGGTACCATCCGATTGGAACATGATGGCGAACAAGCTCTGGGCTAACATTCATGGTGTTTGCCTGGTCGGGGATGTTTAGCGTCCCGGCTTCGAGACTGCTTTCCGATCGCCCGGACTGCGTTGGATAGCAAGATAGCAGAAGCGATTGCCAGAAATTAGATCGGAAGAGGTGCCTGCCCCTGCAAGGCGAGTTTATGAGATACCTTGGGCCGTCTCAACATATCCGCCCAGCGATGGCTGCGCGTGATGCTCGTCAGGCTGTGTGTACCGAAAACCTAAGCCCGAACGTACTGATGATTAAGCCCGAACGTACTGATGATGGAGTCCGCCCAAGATGGCGTGTGAACTGATGACACTGACCCGCTGAACCGACCGCCAGTCCAGTTTTGTTCAAGGATAGCTCGAGCGCCTTCGTTTACGATGGATGACTTTCTTCGCGCCAGGAGCCGCCATTTCGGCAAAGGTCGCCTCCTGGACCCCCAAGCCGCTTCACTGTTCCGTGGCGAGATGTCTGATCGGCCGAGAGTGCGCCAATGCCGTGCGCTGATCTAGTTCAACCCTTGCATGGACATGTCGTACGCGTGGATCGTTGCCTTTGCGCGCGCGGCGACTTCGGCCGCTGTCATTCCTGGTCTGTAAAGACTGGTGCCCAGGCCGAACGCGTAAATTCCAGTCCTTGCGTATTCCGCGAAATTTTTGTCGGAGATTCCGCCCACGGCAGCGATCATCAAGTCTGCGGGAAGAACGGCGCGGATCGCGGAAATCCCCGATGCCCCAAGGACATTAGCCGGAAAGAATTTAAGGCCAGAGGCCCCCGCCTTAACCGCAAGCAACGCCTCCGTTGGCGTAAAGACGCCGGGTATGGCGACCATGCCTCGTTCCCGGGCTCTGGCAATGACTTCCGGGTCGACGTTCGGGGTCACCATAAGCCGGCCCCCAACGTCATGGAGCCGCTCGACCGCCTCTGGCGTCAAGACCGTGCCCGCACCGATCAAGACCTCCGCAAAGGCCTTTTTGACTGCGATCTCGATGGAACGGAATGGATCCGGTGAGTTGAGCGGGATCTCTATCGCAGTGATACCATTTTCGATCAGCGCGCTCACGACGCCCTCCGCCTCCTCGGGCTTCAGACCTCGCAGGATCGCAATCAGCGGGCGCTTCATCGGAGGAAATGGAACAAGGCTCATTCGTCTGATCCTTCTATAATGTCCAAATAGCCTCAGCGGCCATAGAAAGACCGCGACGGACCGCTTCTTCGGCATCGATTGACTGAACGGCAACCGAAAGGGTGTCAAAAGCCAATCGATACAGCACCTGAAGCCTGCCTGATGCAACCAACGTGATGCCGCAGTTCGATCGATCTCCGGCGAGCCCTGCCGCCAATTCTAATCCGATCAGGGTTCCCGATATTTTCTCGCGGGCCGAGGAAGGACTGCCACCATATAGAAGTTGGCTCGATCGCACCCGGAAGAGCAGATTGGCAGCGAGCGCAGGGGTTTCAAAGGCTGCGACGACGGCCGATTTGAATGCTTCGGTATCCTCGGCTTCGTCAGGGTCGACCACCGCGTGCGACAATATCGTTTCTCGCGATACGACGCTGAAGAGTTCTCCGGTCATGAACGTGGCGAAGCGTTCGACCGTCCCACCACTCACCCTGGCCCACTTCGAATGAGTACCCGGGATGCAGACAACCGCTTCACCCGTCGTATCTACGCCCAGGGCGCCGAGCAACTGGGTTTCTTCGCCCCGCATAACATCCGGAGCTTTGGGGTCTCGCTGCGCAATCCCTGGGAGTATCCGGATGTCACGAGACCGTCCCGGAACCGGGACGGCACGCTCCAGGATGAATGCGAGATGCGCCGGCGTGTCAATGTATCCAGCCTCAACCCACCCCTGCCGGGCACCCGCCATGCCGCAGACCACAACAGGCAAGTCATTCGCGGCGCCGACGGCATCGAGATGCGATTGCAGCACGGCCGCGAAGCCAAGCTTAGCTGCCGCCATCATGCCTTCCTGGCTGCGTCGTTCCTGCAGGACGCCGCCGGCCCGGTCGATGAGCCAGAGCCGAAAGCTGCTCGTACCCCAATCGACTGCGGCGTATACAGCTTGGCTCATTTCAAGTCCGTCCTGATGTTCGGTCTCCGGTAGCGGCACGTACCACATACTACTTTCCGATCGACCATTCGTCCCGCTACAATCGGCCCCGTGGCCCTCGACCTCGCCTTCGTTCTTGCAGGCGGGCGCGGAAGCCGGCTTTTGGAGCCTACCGACCGGCGCGCCAAGCCGGCGGTCTATTTCGGCGGCAAATCGCGCATCATCGATTTTGCTCTGTCCAATGCGGTGAACTCGGGAATCCGCCGCATCGCGGTTGCGACCCAATACAAGGCCCACAGCCTGATCCGACATCTGCAGATGGGCTGGAACTTCTTTCGCCCCGAGCGGAATGAGAGTTTCGATATCCTGCCGGCGAGCCAGCGCATCTCGGAGACGAACTGGTATCTTGGCACGGCCGACGCCGTCTAGGATAAGACCCTCAACTTCACGACACCGGCTGGTGTGCTTTTCCAAACCGATCGCATTCGTCAGGACGTTGATCTCCTAACCGCACGCGTCAACTTCCATTTTGGCGGCCCGGTCGTCGCCCGTTACTGATTTCCTTTTAATCTCCGGCCTTAAGCCCCGGCATCGTCCGGGGCTTTTGTTTAGCCGCTTCTTCTCGCCCATTCTGAATGCGTCGAGAATTCCGGCATGAATGGCAATGTGCTCGCCAAGTTATCTTGGCGTAAAGTTGTTCGCAGCCGCCAGCGCACCCCGCTCGTCGGTTTCCAGGGCAATCTTTTGGACTAGCATGACGTCGCCCGCGACCAGATGATCGCTAGGCACAAAGCACCAGCCCGTTTTCGGCAGGGCGGCATCGTCTAGTTCGATGACGTTCCCTCCAATGCCGTGGCATATGCGGTATCGTTTACCAGTGTAGCAGCCGATGACCTCGAAATATTTGTGCGCGTCATACTGCGCCAGTTGTTCCTGCGAAAGCCATTCCCTTAAGAGCTCGAGGCCGCGCTGCTCCCTTCTACTAGGACGGAGATACCACTCGCGAAAGGCTCGCGCCAATTGTAAGCAGGGCGCTAGCAGCCGCCGGAGCTGATCGTTCGCATCATGAAGCAGCCTCACGGACACGAACCGAGTTTTAGCCGCCGACAAGCCGCGGAAAAAACAGGGTCTCCTCAACGGTCGGATCAAACGTTCGCGTGACGATAGGCTCTCCAGAGGCGATACGGGTCGCCGCGGTGAAGCCAGCACCCGTTAGTGCCTTGAAGCGGCGCTCGGCCTCCGAGAGTGCCTTCACGTCCTTCGCATCGAAGTTATGCCGAGTATCGCCGTTGAGGTCCATGATGATTTGGGTTGCCATTGCCGCGCTCCCAGTGTTGGCGCCAGATCGAAGCAATGTTGCTAATGCCACATCGTGAAAAAAGTTCCGCCTCGACCATCCTCACCGGAAAAGCCGAGAAAGATAGCTTCTGGCGTGATATCGCCCGCTGTTGCGCACGCGCGGCGAGCCGCGGCCTGCTGCTGCTCCGCCGATGAACTTAATGAACTCTCTTGGTCGCATGCCGTCCCTGGAAGGGGGCGAGGTCGAGCGGGTCAAAAGCGCCGTTTTGACTGTGCGTGCTCGATGCGGGCCAAGATTGTCAACGCGACGCCAAAGATCCCAGGCGGGACCATCATCGGCAGGCAGACTGGACGCCGGCCCCTAAGCGAAGCCGAGCACTATTTCAAATGCGGATTGTGCGGTGGATGTTCCAACATCTTCGATTTCGGTGCGGTGCTTGAGCACGAGGATCCCCTGCCCCTCCGGCATGCGACCAGACGCAATAACATCTATCGAAATCAACAGATGTTCAGGCGGGCCTCTAAGAAAACGATCCCGGTGGCCGTGCAAGCCCTGATAGAACGCGGAACCCAACGAAGGGCTCCTGCGTTGCAAAATCCGAAATTCCGTTGCTTGGGGACAAAGCATGGAGCCGGATCTGCCAAACTGCCCACAGTGTGAAGCGCGCATGGTGCTGGCTGCAAGACCTCTCAATCGAATTTTCGGCGATGTCCGCGGATTTGAGTGCGCTTCGTGCGGTTCTATGATCATCGAATATCCCTTTGAGCGCATCCTCCGAGCAAACAACCGGAAAGCAGCCGACGCAGCGGAGTAGTCCAAAATATCAATGTTGCACGTCAGATTTTGGAGGGGACTGAGCGTCGTTCAAGGCAATTGATCTGGCCCGTGTTCGCGGCGTTGCGACGACGACCGCGCCAGTACCTTCACTTTCGGAATCGCCAATATCGGCCGCTAGCGGCAATTACTTTGGCGGCTGTAGCTCGCTCTTCAACCAGCCACTCGCATGTTCGGATTTGAGCGGGTCGGGGCGGTCGCATTCAAAGCACTGGAACGTGCGTTGACCCTTGCCGCCGGGAGGCAGCGCAAGGATCAAGTAGGCCCCGCAGCCGGGGCAAGTCGGACGTTCGGCTTGGCCCATAAAGGCAATTTTATGACGCCAACTTATAATTGTCTGTCCGGGACCGGACTCAGAGATGGATTATAAACCCAGCGGTGTTCTGCCTGTGGAACACCGGATGGCGAACTTCCGACAGTGGCTAGGTGCCCCGGTGAAACCCGCGGCGGCTGGTTCGACATGTGCGATCTTGGTGCGGTGCCCGCGCGCGGTTCTTCATGAGTGCCGGTTACCAGACGCAAGCCATAGCCATCCAACGAGGGCTGTAGCGAGCGTCCCAATGATGCCGGTGAACATGGCGCGGAGGCCGCGGCGCGGTCCGTCATGGTACGTGCGCATGAAGGCCCACACCGCCATCGGCTCGAGACCGCTTGGTTTCCAATCCAGATCATTGTAGCTGACGGTCGGGCTTTACCGCCTGCCGCCCTTTGCCAAAACAGTCTGTGCAGCGCGCGGGAATATTTTGCGACCGGGCTGCCTTGGTTGTTTGACCTTTTGAAATCCAGTGCCTTTACAGGCAGTGCAATTAACTTCTTTTGGTTTGGTTCTTTCATGCAGCGCAAATCGCAAACTATTGGAACGGCGGGACGATGGGCGTGCTCATGTGATCCGAATTTCGTTCGGCAGCGATCAGGAGACCTTGCTCAAGAAGCGATAACGTCTGACGTGCCTTGAGCAAAGCAGTGCTACCGTGGATGGTTTCACCTTCGTCGATGCCAACGGCTTCCAAGCAGCATGGACGCCTACCTGATAGTTAGAGAGCTTGGGAATGGTACCTCCTGATCGCACAAGAGGCGACGCGCAATGTCGCGAGTATATCCCGTTGACGTTGCTGCGATAGGACTAATGCCAATGTGCCGTGCGGGCAGATGTATCTAGATACTAACGTAGGGGGCGTCGGAGCAATAGAAGCCCTACTTTTTCTGTGGTCGGAACCCTAAAGCCGGGGCCGAGTTGAATTTTAGTTTCTCTTGTTGCGTAGGAGGTGCGCGTGCCCAGCACCGGTTGGACGCCAAGGATCGTGCCCTACGGCGCGGACCAAACTATCTATCTCGTGATCGATCGCTTCGGACGGCACGGCAGCGTTTACCGCGAAACCGAAGTCGAGCGCACAGACCTCGAAACGATCATCGCCGATCTTATGTCAGGGCAATTCAATGACCCAGTCCGCGTCGTTGCATTCAACACGTTGGAGCATTGGTCGGAGGACGTCTCGAAACAGATCGCTGACGAAATTCAAACCCGATGCGACATTGAAGGTGCCACGGTCCCCGAACATGTGAGCGATTTCGTCGCGAGCCACACCGGCTCGATCCGACAACTCAGCCTGCGTCTTGCGTGATACCTTCGTCAAGAAAGAAGCCCGCCGCCATCGGCATAAAGGCAGCTTATCCAGGCTTCATCGAACCGGCGTTAGCCACGTCAATCAACAAGGTTCCTTCTGGCGACCGATGGGTTCATGAGATCAAGTTCGATGGCTATCGCGTCCAGGTCCATCTCAAAGGATGCGGCCGTCAAGGTGTTCACCAGGCGCGGCAACGACTGGACTAGCCGTTTCCGAAAGATCGCCGCCGACGCCTGGCATATCGATGCCGGATCAGCGATCATCGATGGTGAGGTAGTTGTCCCGACCGGGGACGGCACCACGAACTTCTCTGTGTTGCAGAACGAACTCAAGGGGCATTCAAAAAGGATCGGGATGGTCGCCTTCGATCTGCTTTACCTCAATGGCTACGACCTGCAGAAGCTGCCGCTGTTCGAGCGCAAGGCCTTGCTCCAGAAGATCGTAGCCGAGACCGACGTCCAGTTCAGCGAGATCTTCGAGGTCGATGGTGCCGAGATGTACAAGCACGCCTGCAAGACTGGTCTTGAAGGCGTCGTCTCAAAGGTCCGCGACAGCCGGTATGTCTCGGGGCGCGTCAACGATTGGGTGAAAAAGACCTGTGCGCAGCGTGAGACACTAGCCATCGCCGGGTTCGCGCTCGACGGCAAAAAATGGGATGGCATCTATCGGCAGGCGCGAGGGCAGAGAGTTGATTTATGCGGGGAAGGTCGACCACGGCTTTGACACCGCATCAGCCAAGGATTTGCACGCGAGGCTCAAGCCGATCATCCGGAAGACGCAGCCCTATGCCAAGAAAATCACACACCGGGGAATTTGGGTCGAACCGTCGCTCCTGGCAGAGATCGAATATCGGGCGAAGTCGGCCGAGGGCAACGTGCGTCATCCTTTCTTCAAGGGCATCCGGGAGGACCTATGAGCTGGGGCAAGGCCTTGCGGAACCACCATTGTCGCCGTATTACTCGGAGTGGTCGCCGCAGCGTACATTGTGATCCAAAGTTTTGTGTTTAGCTGAAAGGGGAACCACCCTACCGACGTGCCGTACCCACTACCCCGGCGGATCGCGTGGGTGCGCTTGTCGATTACTTCCCCACGCGTCACCCGGTGCACCCGCATTGCCGACTACGAAAAATGGCCCCAGTTAAGGGGCCATTTCTCTATTAGTCGTCCCAGTGACGGTGACGCTTAATGATTACCGTCCGGTCGCCATCATCTCGGTACCAGCCGCGATGCAGTCCGCGGTCATGTTGGTAGAACCCGACGCGGGGGCCGCGATAGTCATCACGGTCACGATAATAATCTCGGTCGCTCCCGACGCGGAAGCTAAAACCCTCAGCGCTCGCAACTGTGGGCGCCGCAACCGCAATGGTCGCTAACGCGGCGAGAACACAAGTAATCTTTTTCACGGTTCCTTCTCCTTCGTTGTTGCGCTAGGAGAAAACGGGTGGCGTATCGCGACGTTCCAGGAACCGTTTCGGAACTTTTTTGAATAGATATTCAGCTAGATTGCCATTGTGTTCATCAGCAAATCAATCGGACCGCCGGCGAATTAGAGAATTGTGCCGGTTGCTGTATTGCCCGACCGACGCAAAAAAGTTGGCCCCAAGTTCCCCCTAATCGGGGGCCGTTTCGTTGCGAGGATACACTGATGAAACTCATGCACAGATTCGCAGAGATGACGCCCGACACTCCTGCAAGACCCCGCGTCGAGCAGGTGCAGATACGTGATGAGGTGTTCTTCGTCGTAGACCGTCAACACCGGATCGGAAGGCGCGGTATCGGCGATATTGGGATCAACCGGCTTCTGCATGGGCGTTCTCGCAGCAGGTCGTCGTCGATCCAATTTGCGTTCGGCCGTGGCATATTGATGACCGCGAAACCGCGAAGTCCGCTTTGCTCCAATGAACGGACGTCGCCAGTTCGAGTAGTCAGCCGCTCGCGCGGTAGGGCGCTGCGGCTGGCGACGCAGCTAACAGGATAGCGCGACGGGGCGTCCTGTCTTGAGATGAGGGGTTGGCAACCTTCACTCAAGACAGGAGCATCCCCATGACCGACGAGGCCATGAGCCCTTTGCGGCGGCGCATGATCGAAGACATGACGATCCGCAAGTTAGCGCCGAAGACCCAACAAGGCTAAACTGAGAAGAACTCCGTACGAGCATATGTTTCCGGGTTGCCCCCCGATAGCGGACATTGACGTTTGACATTGCGCGATTGCTGCAAAGTCCGAGGCCGCTTGGTAGGCGTCGTGCCTACTCGCGCCGTTCGGCAGTAGGGTACCGTGCGAGCAAACAACAATAGCAACGGAATGTTTGCGGCATCTTCCGTGCCGTTTGGCTTATGGACGTGAAAAATTCAGAACGGTGTCCTGCGGCGACCACCAGAAAATGTCGTCGTTGAACATCCTTGCCGAACACCTGGCACGTTTTCATAAGCCGCCGTAGCGCAGATGCCTGATCCCTCCCCAATCACCGCTATGCTTCGTTCGGGGCACACAGCCTCGTAGGCGCGCCGGGCGGCCAGCTTCGCGCGTTACGCGGCAGCCAGATCGCGGCGGATCAACTATCCTCCTTCTTGCAGTGCACCAACTTTACGACCATGTGGGTCCGCCCGCCTTAACCTTTTGTTAACCATCTCTGAGCACCATCGGACCTCACCTCCTGGACACACGAGCGGGCCATCACCGCATTCGTCCCGGCGGCGGCTTTTCGATTTATCCGCGTGGTGGAGTAAGCGACATGTCGGTAGACAACGCCCGCCCAGAGGCAAATCCGCTTTTCGCATTCACCTTGATGATTGTTGGCGCCTTTGCGGCAGGCTTGCCGATGGCGGTTGCTATTATTTGGGTTTGCTCCTGAACTTACGCGGAGCGCACCACCGTTCGCGCCGGGCCGTACGCTCGCGATGGCCGCGCGCCGCTGCAATGTGTTTGAGTTCTAAAGCATCGCCCGTGTTGGCGGTTTGCAAAGCGCGCCGAGGTCAGAACTAATCAACGTTCTACAGTCAGCCTGCCGTCAACCCTTGCAGGACTTGCATTCAATCCGTGCCCATTTAGCTGCTTCGTCGTTACAACGGTGTCCCTGAGTGCGATGTTGTTGTCGCCGTCCTGAGAGTCGTCAATGTCACCGATAGCAGTTTTGACGAAACTGGCCGCTATGCTGCGCAATGTTCCAGCGGTGCAGTTCGTATTTGCAAAGTTTGCGGCGCTGTTGCGCAACAAGGAGAGCGGCGCAGCGCCCGGCGTTATCAGAAGCACGGTTGATCAGCATGCCGCTGTTTTGCAGCCGTCCAGCGACCATGCGATTGCAGTACCGGAAACGAATGACCAGTCCGAGAGAGAAAAGCTAATTCGCCGACGTTGGACGGAGACAGGGATCAAAATGTGGAACCCCGATGTTCATGGTGCCGGACATGCAGCGCTAAATATTCAAGGACGGACCGAATTGCTGCCGCCGAAGTCCGGCGAGACCCTGCCCGGATATGACACGCTCCAATTCAAAATGATTCGGTCCTGTGTCAACGGGCAGCAGGCGACCCTCATCGTTTGCGAGAGCGTTGTTGTCGATCCGCCAAGCATCGAGCTGGCCATTTGATAGCTGGGACGCCTATCACTGGAACCTGATGCTGTTCGGGCGGATGTATCCCCGGCACGCTGCGGGCCTCGGATTGATCCGGTCCGTTTTCTGGATGGGGTGTGAGGTTGCCCGTGCGTGCGCCTAATCTGTTTTACAGAAACCCATCCAGCGACGAACGGCATAGGTTTTGCCTAAAACTTTTACAGTCGATTCAGACGCTGGTCGGAACAGATCGGGTTGATTTCGCTCGGGCGCATCTGAGTTTGTAAAATGGCTCACGAACGCCAGCACGACAGGAGGCAACCACCGAACGTCGGCCAGAGCTTTCACCCACGGCGGGTTGTCGTCGTGCCGATGTAATGCGACCCCCACACAGGTGGGGATCAGGTCGTATTGGCCGTCATGCCAAACCCGTTCCCGCCGTCGTGGCATTCGAATATGAGGTCTTGGAGTGAATCGCATCGGGCACCGCACGATCCTTTGCATGTTGATGAACGTGGTTCTGGCGCCAATATGGAACGTGCTTGGGCGCTGAGGTGAGTCGCGCAACAAATAGACTAATCCGACCGAAACGCATCGAGAGCGTGGGCAATTAGAATGCCGATGCTAAGAACGATAAGGATCGCTGTTATATCCGTGAGCGTGGCGCCGAGACAATCTTAGGGACACCATCGCCGTGTTTGAACAGCGACTTGCGATAATCAAAGTACACCAGCGCAAGCTGGCGCCGCGGGGACTGCCTTTGACGTCAGGACGCAACCTCTAGCGGCTTGCGAAGTTTGCGATTCAGCGCGAGTTTTTGGGATGCTCTGGACGAATGCTTTCGGGCAAAGAAAGATGTTGCGATGACCGGCAATTGCGCTCCGCCGGAAGTGATGATTCGGAGTTATCCGGATTCTTCGATTTGCGATGTCGTGGTTGTCGTTCGCGGCCAGGAAATGGTTCTCCGCTGCCGTGACTATCGCCAGGCGATGCGATGGGCGCGCCTGGAACGCAAGTCATACAAAATTCCTGAGCCCGATATCGAAGTTGCAACCAAAGCTGAATCCGGTGACCTGCCCCTTTTCTTGCGTTCAGATAGAAATTGATCTTTGCTCGGCACGAAACGTGCGGAAGACTGCGGGCTGAAGGCGAAGAAGTGAAATGACCTGCGACGACCCCAACGAAGCCTATGAGGTGGTGCCGATAGGCATGCGTTGGATCTGGAACCCGTCGATTAAGCCGACACGTGACGATCATACACGTGACGATCATAAAGTGCATCTTGTCGTTGATGGCTTCGGTCACAATGGGCGTATCTTCCGAGAAAGGGATGTCGAAACCACTGTTACCGATCTGATGTCCGAGCAATGCGTCGCACCAGTTCGCGTTGTTGCGGTCAATCGCGCCGAGCATCGGCTCGAGGATGCGTCGGAAGATATCGCGCTGGAGATTTTGCGCCGTGCCGATCTCGCCGGGCACGAGCTACCATCATCGATACAGGCGTTCGTCGACAGCCACCTCGGTCCGGATCGTCAACTGACCCTGCGACTGAAATAATCGTGGTCGTGGGATCAACTGTTCTTTGGCCCAATCATATTTCCGATAGTGTCAACAGCACGGAGCACGGTCCCGCTTCGGTTGGGGTTTGGGGAAAGGCGGGGCCGTGCAGGCCGCCGAGCTAGACGCGGCGACCCGATCTAATAACCGGGATTCTTCGCCGTCGTTCCTGCGACATTTTGAACACCAGTTATGTCCGACAGCGTCGACCGAGAGATAGGGCAACGCCATCGCACAGGATCGGGCGTGCGACGGGGCCATCCGGAACGCGAATGGCTTGAGTTCCCCATTGAAACCGCCCCATCGCCTTACCCTGGGTATGAACGCAAGCCAAAAGCAGCTTTCATGCAGCGTTCAGGAACACGGAGCAATGATGGCCCGCGAACTCCTGCCTTGGGAACATCGACCCATGATCAAGAAAATAACGCTTGAGCAGAAGTGGCATCAGCTATCGGAAGCCGCCAAAAAAGAGGCTGAAAAACTCCCTCACGGTAAGGAGCGCGAAGCTCTCTTGAGAAAGGCCCGGCAGTTAGAGACTGCCGCGCAAATCGATCAATGGATTTCATCGCCAGCGCTGCAGCCGCCGACGTAAGCCGGCCGACTCGGTCAAAGTTTTATTTGCCCGCCCCGAGGAGGCCCCAAACTGGCAAGGGTGCAATCTGCGCCCCTCTGCCGGTGGACATCAACCTCATGCTCACTGCGATGACCTGCCATGGCTTCTCTGCGGGCCTGAATATTTTCAGGCGCCGCTTTTGTAGCCTGCCATCCGCTGAACAACGTAGGCTGCGGAAAGACCGACGGGACTTTCGTTCTCTGGACCCAAGTTCCCTCCGTACGATGACATAACTGGAACAATTACCCGGCGTTGCGATTAATGGGAGCATGGGGATCCGCGATCTCCCCACGAGGCGACATGCCGAAGTATCGCGTCTTGCTCTTCGCGAGGCGCTTTGGCATGTCCGTCACCCACCCAAAATCCCCAAACGTAAAATGGCTCGGGCGCGCCCCCACTCGGGGCCGTGTGCCCGTGAGCAATCTTCCGGCCGGCTCGCCGGGAAATACCCTGCGTGCAAATCAGCAAAATGGAGAACGCGCATGAAGCAGAAATTGGCACTGCTCACATTGGTGGCTGCTCTGTCAGGAGCGCCCATGCTCGCAAAAGCTGCCGACATTGATTGGAAAAAGGTGGATGCCGCATTGGGCAAGACCGCCACGGTGGCGGGCGACGTCCATCGCTATGGGTTGCCCCGGTCAGACCTGCAAGTGTCTCTCGACGGCGTCGCAATTAAACCAACCCTCGCCCTTGGCGGATGGGTTGCATTCGCCCCGATGCACGGCGAGGCCATGGTGATGGCAGACCTCGTCTTACTGGAAACCGAGATCACGCCCGTGATGACCAAGTTGCTCGATGGCGGCCTCGACATCACGGCAATTCACAATCATGTTCTGCGTGCGTCACCCGCGACGTTCTACATGCATGTCGGGGGGCACGGTGACCCGGAGAAGATGGCAACCCTGATTCGCTTGGCGCTTTCGTCAGCCAGCAGGACACCCTTTGCTCCTCCCGCGACGACGGCAGGACCTGCGCCCAACGTCGATCTGGACACTGCAAAGTTGGACGAGATCATGGGGGTTAAGGGCACGGCCAATGGCGGCGTGTACCAGTTCGGAGTGCCGCGCCAGGACCCGCCGATGGAAAGTGGGATGCAGGTAAACGCCGCGCTTGGCGGGGCTAATGCCGTCGGCTTTCAGCCGACCGGCAATGGCAAGGCCGCGATCACGGGAGACTTTCTAGTAACCGGCAGCGAGGTCAATCCGCTCATCCGCGCGCTGCGTGCTGGCGATATCGAGGTAACGGCGATTCACAGTCATATGCTCGACGAACAACCGCGCATGTTCTTCATCCACTTTTGGGCCAACGACGACGCCGTCAAGCTGGCACAGGGAATCAGGGCTGCGTTGGACAAGACTGCGGCGAAAAGCCCATGAAGAAAAAAGCTGGATCGCGGGTCGCTGCAGACCATAAGGAGCGAGTAATGAAGACCTCTCTCATAGCTTTAGCATTGGCCGCCATAGGCACGCTTGCCATTTCGACCGCCTCCGCTCAACAAGTGCGACACGGATCGGTTAGCAAGATCGATGAGCCGAATGGGACCATAACCATTCGACAGACGCCAGACGGCACAGTTGGTACGAGCAACGCCGCGAGTTCCAATTTCAAGGTGCAAGATGGCTTATTGTTCAATGCTCTGCGTGCAGGCGACAAGGTGACATTCACCGTCGACGACATTAACGGAGCAAAGACTATTACAAAACCCCAACAAGAATAGAACCCGATTGCGGCGCGATTTGCCGAATTGAACGGACCAACATATGCGAGCAGGTGTCATAACGGCCAGACGGTACGCTCCATTACGGTAAGAAGCCCGGTGCGAACAAGTGCAATGGAATATGCGCGAAATAGAACGTCAATTCTCGCCATAATTGTCGCTTTTGGAACCACGATGGTCGTGCCAGCTCTGGCTCAGCAGCAGACAGGACCTAGCCAACAGGAGGAAGCGGATAAAGGCATCAAGACCCGCAACTCCGGAGAGTCCGGATATGTGAGCGAACAAGAAAAGCCGGGTGCTTCTAGCCATGCTCCCGGTCAACCGGATACCAAAAGCAACCAGACAACGACGGGTACGAGCAGCGGGACCCAGGACTCCGGAATCGCCGGAGATGTGAAGGTGCGCGAACAAGAACAAAAGCCCGGCTCTACGACGGGTACGATCAGTGGGACGAGCAGCGCCCACAGTTCGGAAGCTCCCGGCAAATCCCGCTAGTAATCGGCACGCGGGCCGGACGGTATGGGTCTAACTGCAAGCCAGCGGGGCTTTGTGGAAGTACCCTGTGTGACGTCTGGATGCGCGCGCCGCCCTGGGATGAAGCGAAAGCGTTACAGCGGCCATGACCTGATGGCGCGATGAAGATTGCCAGCGCCACGAGTCGACGGAGCGTCAGGACAACCAGGCTTTGACGGGGGTGGAAAAAGGGAGATCAACAATGCTTTTGGACGCACAAGAAACAGTCAGCCTCATCGGCAGCGACAAGGTGCAAGGCACGGCGGTCTTTGGACCTGACGGCCAGAAAATCGGATCAATTGAGCGGGTGATGATCGAAAAGTTCAGCGGGAAAGTCTCCTATGCCGTTTTGAGCTTCGGCGGCTTCTTCGGAATTGGTGATGACTATTACCCGCTGCCCTGGCGTTCGCTCAAGTACAACGTCGAACTCGGAGGCTATCAGACGATGATCACCAAGGACCAGTTACAGAAAGCGCCGAGATATGCGCGAACCTCCGACTGGAATTGGAACGATCAACAGCTCGCGCGCTCTGTAAGTGCCTACTACGGGGTTCCGCTACCGTAGTCGGTTCAGGCCTGGCGGAACGATTCAATTGAGCGTTCCTCCAGGGTGACGAATCTGGGCTTAAGATAGCTGAGTGTTGGTTCTGGGAAGCGCCTTTGGTCAAAATGCTGAAGGATTGGAGAAGGACAGTGCGATGCTCGTCTCGAAGATGAATACGGTGAGGCATATAGCGTTCGGGACAGTGATTGCCCTCTATCAGATCTTTGCATCCCAATCGGGTTAGGGCCGGCGATCACGCCTGACTGCGGGCTACGATGCGGTGCTGGATCGCGACCTAGCGGTGGCCGGCGCCGTTTGCATCCTGGGGAATCTGGGAACCTAACGCCATGCTTGGAAAGCTGTTGTCCCGCTCACCGCAAGGGCAAAACGTTCCTGCGTAAGCTGCGTTGCAGACATGCGTAACTTTCAGATCTCGAGGTCGCTTGGCAGCGCCTTGCAAACTACGGAGCACTATCGGTGGGGGAACACTCAAAGTCCTTCGGTGGGCTCGCGACTTGTTGCGCGTCGTGCATACCGAGCATTGGTCGGAGAGCGTTGCAGTCGGCGGACAAGAGCGCTGACATCACAGGTTGCGTTTTCGCCGGTGCACGAAATCGCAAAGGCTGCGCGTGGGCCGTCTCGAAACATATATTGGTGCCTACCGGAAATTCTTCACAAGAGGATGCTTGGGAGCTTATCATCTCTGATGCGCGCGCTCTGCACTCCGTCGATAGCCGGATCACGGTGCTCTATCCGGCAGCTTGAAATCGCCTCTTTGCGTCCCTATGTGATATTGGTCGAGGCGGGTTCGTACAGCCAGCGCTTGTCGTGCTGAATTGTTCACCACGAAGCCATTGAGAGTTCAATTGCTCTCTGGCAGTGACTCTCCTGACTGCTACGCCCGACACGACTGCATCCCGAAAAAATGAACGTCGCCATGGCAACGTCCCGCGACATACGGACCAACATGAGAACCCCTTCTAGATCTAAGCCAATCGCAGCACAGCCGCGCCTGAATGCCAACGCCATGCTGCAAAGCCAGAAAAACGGAACTTCCGGGCTCGGCCAGCCCAAGACGAGAGCTGCCCAGAACCCGCGCATGAAATATGAGCAATACCTGGCCCTCGCCGGCGCCGAAACCCAGGCAGGCGACCTGATCGCCGCGGAGAATTACTATCAGCACGCCGAACACTATTTGCGGTCCATGCGCGAGCGTGCAAATTAATCGCAGCTAGGCGGATTTCTTCAAAGACATTTTCGGTCGTTGGAAGGTTTGCGCTGCTCGGGCCAATTGCGGCCAGTGCTTAAGATGCAGGTCAAGCTCGGAGTCGACCGGTCCGAGAGCGCGAACAATCAAGCTACCTCCGGATTCACGATAACGGCCGCGACCTCCGACTGCGGCATTGGTGGATGATATCCAGCGGAAACCGGCATACTTCGTCACCATCCTGGTTGGTGACGAGAATGACATAGTGCCGCTTCTTGAGATCCGGCCGATCCCGCAGGAGACGCCGTGCAATCTCGTCGGCTGAATCCATGGCAGCTATGTCATCAGAGAGCTCTTTCACGCCTTGATCGGCGATGGCTCTCCAATTCACGAGATCGAAGTGGTAGAGCGGCATCTCAATTCTCCGGTCGGCCTGCTGACACCCGTGGTTTGCCTCCTGCGTTTCGGAGATAGGCGCGGCAGGATGCCTTTGTTCCCGGTATCCCTGCGACAGGGCGCTTCACGCCGCGAAAATTTACCCCGCGCGTTGGGAACACCGGTCGGCAATGCCTGTTAGCGGAATGCCTGTTAGCGGCAGGAGCAACCAGCAAGGGCGAGATTTCCCATGAGAGTTTGCGACGCAATGACCCCCGACGTTCAACTCTGCACCCCCGATGATACGCTGAGAGACGCTGCGGAAGCGATGGCGGCGCTAAACATTGGACTGTTGCCGGTGACCGCTGACGACCGCCTGGTTGGGATGGTCTCCGATCGCGATATCGCCGTTCGCGGCGTCGGGATGGGCCGTGGGCCGGATTCGCGGGTCGGTGACATCATGACCGTCGACGTCAAATACTGCTTCGAGGACCAGACTCTCGACGAGGTCACCGAGAACATGGGTGACATCCAGGTCAGGCGCCTGCCGGTGCTCAGTCGCGACAAGCGGCTGGTCGGCATCATAGCGCTTGGCGATATCGCCCAGGCACAGGCTGGTGATGGTACCGGTGCGGCGCTCAGCCGCATATCCCGACCCGGCGGCCAGCACGCGCTCGCGTAATTAACGGGGCTCGCCCCTTCGGCGGCGCGCGCACGCAAGATATGCCGACCCGGGCCGCGGTTTGATCGAGGCAAGTCGTCATTCATGGCCCCGGCAGGCGGGCCTTCGGTCATTGGGTGAGACGCGGGGTTGACCGGCAATGTTGAAGCGAACTTTCCGCAATGCATGCCAGTCCCGAAATGCCGGTCCCGGCGGTTCCAGGTGAACCGCCCCGTCTGTCGGCACTTCCGCCGGTCTGGCCCAGCACCAATGCAGGGATCAGGAATGATGCGAAAACACACGCGACACCGATGATTCTCATCATCGCCTTCCATCTTCTCGAAAGTAAACCGGGTTCGCGCATTCTGGTGCCGATGACAGCTCCGGGTTGCCGCGCTTGACGAATATTTCCAGATGGTGGGTATGGCGATCAGGCGCGCCTGTCTGAAGCGGCTGGCCGTCAGCACCGCACAGTCTCGATTGACCGTCGACCGCAGCGAGGCTGTTAAGGCGTTCCAGCGGGGTTTTGAAGCGAAGCACGTTCGTCACAGGTGATCTCATCCGGCACCTCGAACATTTAATTCGTGCTCAACGTTCAAGACAATTATCGCGTTCTGCGACTACACGCAGAGCTGCTCCTCGTCTGAGTCATAGGATTTCGCTGTGCAACAAGTCGGGAAAAGCTCGTCCTATGTTCATTTTTGAAAGTCAGAGATCGGCTATTAGTTTTCGCGTCCGGAACCCCGATCCGCCATAACGCGTTAGTATGCTCGATGTATTCTCCGCTTGCTTGGTCGCAGCCCGACGCAGACTACACTAAGCTTGCCGAATCCCTTTCCTGTTCGAGCGGGGATCGAAAAAGGCACTCCTCAAGAGAGGAACGCTTGCTCGCGCGACGCGTCACGGCTTTGCCGAAACCAACTGGCAGATGGCGACAATGCCGTCCAGCAGTGTCTGCAGCAAAACCGCGAACGGCTTGGCCGATCGTGCCGGAAGGCTTTTCAGGACCACGGAATGTGACAACCTTAGCTGTTTCAGAGCGGAATTGAACGCAGTCGCGATCAAGCCACGCCGTTGACTCGGACCGTTCGTATCCTAATAAGCCATCAGCTACACCTCACGAAGCCTTTTCCCAAGCGGGTGATTCTTTTCAACTTCCGCGATGGCTTTGTTGGCGAGAACGACCTCGTTTCTCACGCCCCGCCGCCAGTCCGCCATGATTGCCTGCCCGGCGAAGGATTCGACACTGGCATGCTCCTCCTCGTCCGGGGGCAGGTCAAAATAACGCATGGCGATATCAAGCGCCTCATCGAGGATCTGTTCATCAACGGGCCAGGGGAAACTCATCGCATATCCCTGCAAATTTACATCGAAATAGAAAAACGCGCGCCGAAGGCAAGCGTTCCGCGTTGAGCGATTCGGTTTGGCGTCGGACAGATCGCTCGCTCCTCTCGATCAGGGACATCCTGCGCTCCGCGTTGCCACCGCCGCGCGATCACGAACACGGGCAATGACGCAAGTTGGACAATGACCGCGAATAGAACAAGAGCAAGATGCGATTGCTCGTAGAGCAATCCTGTGACCACACTTCCGATCAGCCAGCCAACACCATATCCGGGGCGCCGGTACCGGCGCGTAGATGGTTCGTTCCAAAACGGCGCAGGCATGGTATGGTTTCGATGTCCGCATTGTGCGTTGATGATCGCCATCCATGCCTCCCGGAGACCTTCGAGAACCATGAAATCCAATTGCGGGTCTAGTGCGCGAAGGCCAAGAGCAATCCAAGAACTACCGCGCCTGCCAAACCTCCGATGAAGATGGCGCGGCGCAGCGGCGTCCGCAGAATAATCTCGCCACCTCGAGCCTTCTCGGCAGGATAAGGCGGTAGCGGCGTGGGTCCGTTGCCTCGGGTCATCCTCTGTTCTCTCCGCACTCCCTGAAGCCAAATCAAAACGAAGCGAAAGGTTCCAGGACCGCTTCGGAACTGCTGAAGGCGGCAGCGTTTCATCGGCGGCTGATCAAATCGATCCACATCTCTACGAGGTAGCCGAAGTCATGGACGGCGCTCGCTCGGCTTCTTGCCGGCGCATCGATCCCGCGCAAAAGAAATGCAGCACTGGACGCCGATTGCTCTACACGCGAGTTCGCCTCGGTCCACTTCCGTGCGTGTTTCGCTTACATGGCGCTGCAGCACCATGATCGAGAATGGCTGCGCGAGGGATGCATGGGAGCCTTCTATCTTCATCATACCGCGCCGAACAGCGCCCGTCTGCGGTTTCTTGAAGCGGTTTCATCGATATGGGCGGGCTCAATTTTTTGGAACGGTGCTCTGAGCAAGACGTTTTTCTATGGGGTCCTACTCAGAGGAGAAATGAACATGAGAGCACTGATGGTGACATTTCTCGCCGGCGCTGGCGCCCTCATAGCGTCGAGTGCTTATGCGGCTGACGAGGTTCAAGCCGGGGAAAGTTCGCCTCTGCTTCATCAGGCGAGAGTCGTTTGTAACGACACCGGCCAATGCTGGCATTCCCGCGGTGACCGTCGAGTGATCATCGGAGACGGTTATGATGGCTATTATGGTTCCCGGCGGTACTATGACTACGATCGCGACTACTATCGTGAGCCGGGCATTGGCGTTTATGGACCGGGGTTTAGCTTCGGCGTTGGCCGAGGCTGGTAGCGCGCCAGCTTGAACCGCGTTTTCAGACGGCGCGAATACATCAGACAGAGCTCAGCCAGAGAGAGCTAGTGCTCAACCAGATTCCCCCGAGCTATTCAATGTCACTCGGGGGAACTTGTGCATGAGGCATAATGCGGGCTGACTCCTCGGTCGCGTACCCGCGAGGCCCAGGTGCTGCGCCAATTGCCCTCGTTGCCCGGGCGGGTGCATGCTTTATGGAGAATGATGATGCCGGAGCGAAGAACATTGGAGAAGGCGCGGAAGGACAAGCGCGCGGGTAAATCAACCAGCACGCAGGCCGGTGAATTCGTGCATGAGGAGATTCGCCGGGTGCGCCGCGGTCGGCACGGAGCAAGGTCGCCACAGCAGGCGATCGCCATCGGCCTATCCAAGGCGAGGCGCGCGGGTGTCGCTCTCCGTCCGCCAGGGAAACGCAAAGCCAAGGCGAAGACTCGCAGGAGCGCCGAGTACGCATACGAGGCGGGCCAGGGCAAGCGGAAGCCCCGACGACGGGCGCGCGTCTCGCGCGCTGTGTCGAAGGCCCTCAAGCGCGAACCGCGCCGCACGGTGTCGCGCGCTGCGCTCTCGAAGCAAGCACGGCGTGCAGCCTCGCACCGTACTGCGTCCGCCCGTACTGCCGCAGCGCGGAAGGCGGCGAGGACGAAAGGTTCCGCGGGCCGCTCGACCGCAGCCAAGAAGGCAGCCAAGACCCGAGCGCGTCACCGACGATAACGCGCTGGTCCGAAGTTTCGACGGGCTTGCGCGAAATTACAACGGGCGGGAACAGGAATCACGACGCTGCGTTCTGGGTGAAAGGGGTGGCCACTTTCGCTTCGCAAATTTAGTATGCCTGGAGGTCCCTATGGTGACTCTTGCAAACGGCGGCCCCCAATGGAACCGCCGGAATTTTCTCGCAACCTCGGCAGCATCGACAATGTCGGTCACGCTGCTTGATCATCTGCGGGCAACTGCCGCACCCTCCTCCGCAGCAGATCTGCGCGATCAGTTCGTCACCGATACAACAATAAATAATCGGCATTACCGTCTCGCGCTCGACGTCCGCACCACGCTGCTCGACGCGCTTCGCGAGCACGCCGGTCTTACCGGCAGCAAGAAGGGTTGCGATCACGGACAATGCGGCGCTTGCACGGTGCTGGTCGACGGACGCCGCGTTTTGTCGTGCCTCACCCTGGCTGCAAGCACAGAGGGAAAAAATATCACGACGATCGAGGGCCTCGCCCAAGCGGACGGCACGCTGCACCCGATGCAACAGGCTTTCATAGATCATGATGCGTTTCAATGCGGGTACTGCACGCCAGGGCAGATCGTCTCCGCTGTGGCTTGCGTCGACGAAGGTCACGCGGAATCGGAAGCCACCATCCGAGAGTACATGAGTGGAAATCTGTGCCGCTGTGCCGCCTATCCCAATATCGTTGACGCCATCAAACAGGCAAGAATCAAAATGAAAGGGGCGTGACCATGCAGCCGTTTCATTTTGCACGGACAGCTGACGCAAAATCCGCTGTCTTGATGCACGGGTCGAACCCTAAAGATACGTCCTCGGACCCGGTGAACGCATCCGCTCAATATTTGGCTGGCGGTACTACCCTGCTGGACCTGATGAAGCTCGGAGTCATGCGGCCGGAACAAGTTATTGATATCAACGATCTCGGGCGCACCAAAGCTGGCAGCATTGAATTTGAAGCGGATGGCCTCCGACTCGGCGCGATGTCGCGCATGTCGGTTGCGGCCGAGCATCCCGACATCAGGCAAAACTTCCCGGTCGTGTCGCAATCCTTGCAGCTTGCGGCAAGCGCGCAGATTCGAAACATGGCCTCACTCGGTGGCAACGTCCTGCAGCGAACTCGTTGCAACTATTTTCGCGACGTTTCCTACGAAAATTGCAACAAGCGCCGGCCTGGCTCGGGATGCGCAGCACTTGACGGGCCGAACCGCTTGCATGCCGTTTTGGGAACCAGCGATCAATGTATCGCAACTTATCCAGGCGATTTTGCCCAAGCCCTGATTGCCCTTGATGCCAAGGTTGAAGTTCTCGGTCGTAAGGGAACTCGCGATTTTCCGTTCGCAAAACTGCACCGGCAACCGGGAGAAGCACCTCATCTCGAAACGACCCTCGCGCCGGAAGAGATGATCGTAGCATTCTACATCCCAAAAAGCTCCTACGCGCGGAGGTCTATGTTCCTTAAGGTGAGAGATCGGGAATCTTACGAGTTCGCACTCGCGTCAGCCGCAGTTGGGCTCGATCTCGACGGCGACAGCGTCAGGCAGGTTCGTATCGCACTTGGCGGCGTCGCTAAGGTGCCCTGGAGGGCGCATAAGGCCGAGCAAATTCTGGCGGGAGAGCGCTTGAATGACGAGATCCTTAATACGATCGCAGAGGTCGCGTTCAAGGATGCTGTACCGCGCAGGCACAACGCATTCAAAGTCGAACTCGGCAAGCGGACACTTATCCGCGCTTTGCGCGAGACCGCAGCAATGGAGATTTGACCAATGTCGAAAGCTGCTCCAGATCCCCAAAGCAACATGGGAAAACCCGAACCGCGTCTTGACGGCCGCCTCAAGGTGACCGGCGAGGCTCGCTATGGATCGGATTTTGTGGTTTCAAATCCTGCCTATGCATTCCTCGTGACCAGCCCGATTGCGAAAGGACGCATCGAGTCGATGGACTTGCGAACTGCCAAGGCAGTCCCCGGGTTATTAGAGATCTTCAATTACGAGAACACCGGCGAATTGAAGGACATAAAGTACGCCAAGGGCGGCGGCGGGCCGACTTCTTCGATCCAGGGATTCGGTCCACTGATCCAGTATAGCGGGCAGATTGTCGCCCTGGTCGTCGCCGATACATTCGAGGCGGCCCGCGAAGCTGCTCATATGGTTCGCGTGAACTACACGTCCGAGCCGCCGAGCGCTACTTTTGATTCTCGTGGCGTCTCCGAAAGCGCAGCCAATGAAGGACTTCCGCAAGCCGGTGACGCCGAGCAGGCCTATGCCGCAGCTGATGTTCGGCTTGAGGCCCAATACGAAACGCCGACCCAACACCACAATCCAATCGAATTGTTTGCGACGACATGCGTCTGGCGCGACAATCAACTGACGATCTACGAGCCAAGCCAATTCGTGTATGGGTTGAAGGCGAATGCCGCGAAAAAGATGAGTCTCAACATCGCTGATGTTCGTGCGGTCAGTCCCTACGTCGGCGGCGCATTCGGGTCGAAGGCCCAATTTTCTCCGCGTACCGGGCTCGTTGCTCTGGCGGCCAAACGGCTCAATCGGCCAGTCAAGCTCGTTGCCACACGCGACCAGGGCTTTACCATTCAGACCTATCGCGCAGAAACCCGTCACCGCATTCGTATCGGCGCGGAGCGCGGCGGAAAAATCACGAGCTTCATCCACGAGGGATGGGAAGTCACTTCCCGACCAGACCCCTATTCGGTATCGGGCGTGGAAGACAGTGCACGGCTTTATGGATTCGCCACAGTCAAGACTGGCGTGACGTTGGTCCATGCAGACCGCAATACGCCCGGCTTCATGCGATCGCCACCGGTGGTTCCCTACATCTATGCGCTGGAAAGCGCGATGGATGAACTCGCTGTCAAGCTCAACACGGACCCGGTGGAACTGCGGCGCATCAACGATTCTTCCGTCGACGCGACGGGCAAACAGTGGTCGAGCCGAACGCTCATGAAATGCTACGACCAGGCCGCAGAACGTTTCGGCTGGGCCAACCGCAGCGCGCAACCCGGCTCGATGCGCGATGGTGACTGGCTGATCGGCTGGGGCTGCGCCAGCGCGGTCTATCCGACCCATGTGGGCGCGGCGGCGGCGCGGGTCCGCCTGATGGCAAATGGCACGGCGAACGTGCAAATTGCCGCGCACGATCTTGGGACCGGTGCCTACACGGTGATTGGCCAGATGGCTGCCGAATCTCTTGGTATTCCGCTTTCTTCCGTCACCGTTGAGCTCGGGGACAGCGAATTACCTCCTGCCCCGGTGGCGGGCGGCTCGAATACCACGGCAAGCGCTTGCTCGGCTGTCATGAAGGCTTGCCAGTCGATTCAGGCCAGATTGATACAGCCCGCCGACGATCGGACGACCGTCGGAAGTGCGGGCGCTGATCACAACGAGCTCAATCTTGAAGATCGCTTCAAGAGTTTGGGTGTGGGCGCGATCGAGGAATACGCCGAATATCTTCCCCCGGGAGCCAAGCCGGATTCGATGAAAAATCTCTATGCCGGCACTCCGTTTCTTGGTGGAGGCTCCAAGGGCGAGAAGCTGATGTACGCGACGGGGGCTGAATTCGTTGAGGTCAGGGTCCATGCGTCGACCCGGGAAATCCGCGTTCCGCGCATTGTCGGCGCGTTTGCGGCAGGCCGGCTCATGAATACCCGAACGGCGCGCAGCCAATACATGGGCGCAATGATTTGGGGGATTTCGTCGGCGCTTCATGAAGCGGCCGAGATCGACCCGCGAACGGCGCGCTACGTCAACGACAATCTCGCCGATTATCTTATTCCGGTGAACGCAGATATTAGGGATGTTGACGTCATCCTGGTCCCGGAGGAGGACACATTCGTCAATCCGGTGGGCGTAAAGGGTATTGGGGAACTCGGCAATGTCGGGACAGCGGCCGCGGTCGCCAACGCAGTCTATCACGCAACCGGCGTCCGCGTTAGGAAGTTGCCGATCCGGCTGGAAAAGCTGCTTACAACCTGACAACGCGACGCGCGCTTTCGCGAGCGGCGCCGTCAGGGGCCTGTGTGTACCAAAAACTTAGGCCCGGGCGTAGTGGTGATGCAGTTCGCCCAGGATGGCAAGTGACCCGACCACACCGGTTCGCTGAATCGGGCGAGAAACGGGCGCATCCTTCGATCCGATCAGCCGTTCGACAACGCCATTCTGCCAGGGTGAAGCCGGAGCAATAGGATTGTCCCGAATGCCCATGGCACGCAGTCGGCGTGTGACGACGGTGCCGTAGATCCGATCGCGGTCTCGGATCATGTAACCGGGAGCCCCGTCCCAAGGAAAGGCCTCGGTTATCTGACGTGCAACCCACTCTGCTGTCGGGTTGGTTGTGACGCTGATCCACGCGAGGTCCCTACGATCGAGCCGCACGATAACGAAGGCATAGAGCAGATCGAAGCCAATGGTTGGAACAACAAACAAGTCCATGGCGGCAACGTCTGGAGCATGATTACGCAAGAAGGATCGCCATCCCTGGCTGGGGTGGTCCCCGTCGTTTAACCACGTACTTGGACCATGTACTTGGACCACGTACTTGGACCATGTACTTGGCGACGCTCGACTGCGCGATTTCAAACCCGAGCTTGAGCAGTTCGCCGTGGATACGTGGCGCGCCCCAAAGCGGATTTTCGACGCTCATCCGCCGGACCGATACGCGCAGCTCCGTGTCGATCTGCGGTCGCCCTCCCCGTGGGCGCGATTTCCAACGCCAGTAGCCGCGAAAGCCGGCTCTGTGCCAACGCACGAGCGTCTCGGGCCGGATGATTGTGAGAACCTTCCGGATTGCTGGAAACCTGCGATACAGCTGGATAAAGAACAAGCGATCATGGCTCGTGAGCCGGATGCGACCATGTGGCCTGCGCCTCAAGACAATCAACTGATGTCGAAGTACCGCGTTCTCAGCTTCAAGCCGTAACTTCGACTTGAATGGCGAGGCCAGGACGGCCAGAACGAACGCTTTCGATCGCCTGCAATAAGGCAGCCCCGCGGCTTTGCGTTAACGCTTTGGCATTTCTTTGCGTTCATTTTCGCCATCTCATTCAACAGAGAGGCACCATGTCTGATATCAGCATTCCCGGCGGACGGATCCGTTCTTTCGTAGAGCGGGTCGAGCATATTGACACCGAATTGCAGGAGTTGAACGAGTCGAAAAAGGAAGTCTTTTCGGAGGCCAAGGCTGAGGGTTTTGATGTGAAAATCCTCAAGGAAATCATCAAGCTGAGGAAGCAGGACAAAGACCAGCGCGACGAGCGCGACACTCTGCTTGATATGTATATGAGGGCGATGGAAACAGCCGGCCCGGAACTAGCCGCCAAGGCCGCTTGACTCAATCGAAATCCAGGCCTGACCCAAATGGCTGGCCCAAAGGCTTCGCGCCGGGGACAGGTGATCGGGACACCCCGGTCACCTCTCCTGCCGCGCGCACCGGGATCGCCTGAGCCAAACAGCCGGCGCGCTGCGAAAGAGACGCCCCACCCTTGGTCAGGGGTTGAGTTTGCCGGGATGGGGCGAAGTCATGAGCCTGTTCCGACGACTGTGCGTCGGCGACATGCAAAGTGCGATCGCGATTCGGGCAAGTTAAGGGCGATGCAGCTCGGCACGCCCGCCGATTGGCACGACCCCGCGCTTTCGAAAGCGATGTCGTCTTCGAATTGCAGATGTCAGGTATCGCTAGTTTCCGGCCAGAAGCCTGAATTCAAACTTGCCGAAGCCGTCGGCCACGTCGGAGTCTACCGGCCGTTCTCGGAAGCGGCAACGATCAGACATCATCTCCAGATAGGACCGCAACTCGGCATCGCTCTGCTTTATTTCATTTCGTATTTCACGGCGCTCGAAAATGGTAAGAGCTGGATCGGCAAGGTTGCGCCATGCGACCCTCTGCAGCTCTTTCAGCGCGTGTATGTTGCGACTTAAAATGTCAGCCTCGCTCATGCGAATCGTCTCCGCCCCGTTCAAGGAAAGCGGCATCAGGTTTCACGTCGATCCCTAATAAATTCTTAATGGCCGCTCCCGCAGTGCGTTCCGGGCGGGTCCCTCGCCTCCTTTGGCCGCCCTCAGCAATTGTCGAGCAAGCTGCTGTTGATCTGCGAGACCGCGCCGCGGTTCCATGAACAATCCGCGCCGATGCGAAGGTCGCCTTGATCGCGCCCAAAGCGGCCCAGTGGTCAGGCGAAAATGGCGATGTTCACCGGGGCACCGCCCATGTCGACGTCAGTCGACACGCTGTTGGTCGCGGTGTCGATCGTCGGGAGCGTTAAGGGGGTCGCCGCCTGAACGTCGCGGTGCAGGTAGTAAGCGCGCTTCCCATCGGGGGCGACAATCCCGTGGCCCGATCCTGTCCCCGGCAACTCTGCGGTTGTCACCTTAATGGTCGCCGCATCTATGACAGGCTTCCTCCGAGCGCAATCCACCAAAGAATTTTGCTTTCCGGCGCCACTGGGATATTCTCTGCGTCAGTTATCGCAAGGTCGACTTCTGATTTCCGCGCATTGAGCGGGATTTGTGTATGCGTGTTTATGTACTCCTCAATGCCGGGCAGTTCCTGTGCGCTGCGCTCTCGAAAAGCCTGAAGATAAGCGGCCTCATTTTTCACCTCACGCGTGATCTCCGCGTTCCTCTTTGGATCCCGGGTTTGGGCCCAAGCGCCCTTCGGATATCCCATTTGATCCTCCGTCGACTCAAAAAAGCAGCGCTACCATTTGACATCACTGTAGCGGATGGCAGTCTCGCCGTCGTCATCCCATTGGCGGACAGTGCAGAAAAACTCTTCTAGGACGCGACAACCGCCCGGGCGGAATTGCGACCGGCGCGACAATTTGGCAACGAGCGGTCGATCGGATATGGGGATGTCTTTCACGACAGCTCCGCGAGCTCGCCCATCTCCCGATCCCAGGATGTCTCGATCGCCGCCGGTTGATCCTGGGTACACTGATAAGCGTCGAGCCTGGTCTCCCGGAGGCCCTCAGCGATTGTCGAGCAACCCGCTGTTGATCAACGCGGCCGCGCCGCGATTCCAGGAATAATCGGCGCCGATGCGAAGATCGCTTTGCCGCGCGATGATGGAGGCGCCGGTGCGGGCGTCGCGGATCTGGAACCGCACCACATATTCGGTCCGGCTGATCCGCGTCACGACGCCGACAAAGGACTGATCGGCGCCGAATTTTAGCGCGATGGCGGCTTCGCAGCCGCTGCACTGCCGCAGTGAGCGCGATTTCACACCCTCCCCTGCGGCGCTCGCGACGTCGACCAGACGATAGCGTCCGGAGTCCGAGATAACCCGGCGCGCTTCGCTCGTGACCCGATCCAGTTGCACGAGGTCGGC
>WNFO01000221.1_pt1 | contig 41789 bp, 30 predicted proteins | sample 5400251 | NCBI WGS metagenome assembly WNFO01 (sample SAMN13153354, study PRJNA577476) | soil metagenome | isolation source: 100 cm saprolite under Madrone tree | place: USA:California | collected 2016-06-14 | reverse complement strand
TGACGACCAGCGCCCAGCTGCAGCGGGCGCCGCTGGTGATGAAGATCTTGCGGCCGTTGACGATGAAGTGGTCGCCCTCTTGCCGCGCGGTGGTGGTGATGCCGGCTACGTCGGAGCCGGCGTCCGGCTCGGTGATCGCGAGCGCGGCGATGTGCTCACCGCGGATCGCCGGGACGACCCATTTGCGTTTTTGCTCCTCGGTCCCGAACTTGAAGACGGGCGGCGTCGCCATCTCGGTCTGGACGTCGACCGCCATGCCCAGGCCGCCCAGCCCCGCTTTGGCCATCTCCTCCGAGAGCACGACCGCTGAGAAGTAGTCGCCGCCCTGGCCGCCGTACTCGGGCGGGTAGCGCAGGCCGAGGAAGCCGAGCTCGCCGAAGCGCTTGAAGATGGAGTCGGGGAAGGTCGTCTCCTCCCACTCCTCGAGGTGCGGCTGGACCTCGGTGGTGAGGAACTTTCGGATGTGGAGGCGGAGCTCCTCGTGGGCGTCCGTGAAGTACATCGGGGTGAGTTTAGGCCGGAACGTTGAGGCGGCTGCTTACGGTATGATTCGCCGCCTTGGATCCCCTTCGGGAAATCACGCACGCCTGGGAGATGGATTGGGCTCGGTAATCAAGAAGCGGCGCAAGAAGATGCGCAAGCACAAGCACAAGAAGATGCTGAAGAAGACGCGATGGGCGCGACGTGCGCACGCGTAGGCACGAGTAGGATGAGGTTCTAGATGGGCTGGTGGATCCTCGTCGCGATCGTCTTCCTCGTGGTGCTGTGGCTCGTCTTCACCTACAACGGGCTGATCTCGGCGCGCAACCGGACGCAGGAAGCGTGGTCTGAGATCGACGTCGAGCTCAAGCGCCGGCACGACCTGATCCCCAACCTCGTCAGCACGGCGCAGGGCTACATGGGCCACGAGCGTGGGACGCTCGAAGCGGTGACCAATGCGCGGGCGGCCGCCGTCGCCGCCGGGGCGACCGGCGACCCGGCCAAGATTGGCGCCGCCGAGAACATGCTGAGCCAGAGCCTGCGCAGCCTGTTCGCGGTGTCGGAGAACTACCCCGACCTCAAGGCCATCACCGCCTTCACCAACCTCCAGGAGACTCTGACCGCGACCGAGGACAAGATCGAGTTCTCGCGGCGGTTCTACAACGGCAACGTGCGTGACTACAACATCAAGCTGCAGACCCTCCCGACTTCATTGATCGCGGGAGCGCTGGGGTTCAAGGCGTTCGGCTTCTTCCAGGCGGACGAGGGCGACCGGGCCGTGCCGCAGGTCAACTTCGGCAACACGCCGCAGGCCGCAGGCCCCCCGGGACCCGGATCGCCGCCCCCGGCCGCCGGCTCAGGGCCGCCCGCCATGGGCACGTCGGGACCTCCTCCTCAAAGCTAGCCACCGGCCGACCTCGCCCAGTCGGAGTCGAACCGGTTCCGGTAAGCCGAGACCGCCTGCCGGTCCTGGGTCTCGATGTCCAGCTCGTGGTTTACGCCTAGCCCGGACAGCGTCCAGTTCGCGGAGCCGAGCACCAGCTCCGCGTCGAACAGCCCGATCTTGGCGTGCAGCAGAGCGCCCTTAGGGACTGGATACCAGCGCACCTCCACCCCGCCGCCCGCGAGCAGCGCATAGGCGTTGCGGTTGTATGGCTGGTTGGGATCGAGCAAGACACGGACGATCACCCCGCGCCGATGCGCGGCCACCAGACCCGCGATGACCTCAGCATCGGTCAGCGTGTAGACCTCGGCCAGCACCCGTTCACTGGCGCGGGTCAGCGCGCCCTCGAGCATCGTTCTTATCTCGTCGCTGGGAGCGGTCTGGGCAATCGGCGACCGGCTTGGCGCCAGTGGCGCCGGATGGCCTTCGGTAAAGGCCCAATCCTGGTCGAAGATCCGCACCAGGCGCGCGATCTCCGGTGGATCGCGAGTTTCGAGCACGTAGTCGTGGTTGCGATCGCTGTGCGCGCCCCAGTTCATCCCGCCGACGACAGCCTCGCGGTCGGCGATGAGGAGCTTGACGTGATCGATCTGGTGGCGGACGTCGTCGACTGGATAGACGCGTTCGGCGACGCCGAGAGAATCGAGGGCCACGAGCGTGAGCTGAGCCGAGCGCAGACACGATGTCCCGCCGGCCCAGCTCGTACATCTCAACCATGACGCGAGTGCGCGATGACCCGATGAGCCGGGACACGAGCCGAAAGATGCCCGCGTCCTGCCACAGCGTCACTGGCTCAGAGGGACCCGCAACGACCTGAGCTGCGCTCGCGACCCGCCCCGCCGAGGGCACGATCGAGCACGCCGCCAGGCAAACCGCCAGCAAAACAATCGCGAACCGAGCCACGCCGAGGCGGAACGCTACTGGCATGCAGTTGCGAGACCAACCCAGCCTGTTAAGGCCGGAGCCGGCGTCAGCTCAGAGCAGGTCCACCCGCATGCCCGCTCTCGCCCCGAGCACACGGTCGGCGCGCGCCTCCCGGATGCCGACCTCGAGGTATCCCATGCTCCCGACGTAAACGAACGGCTCGTTCGGGCGCGCTTCGGCGTAGGTCTTCGCCGAGGCGGTGATGTAGTGGTTGTGGATGCGCATCGGCCGAACGGGCGGCTTGAGGTTTGTCACCAGGTTGCCGAACCCGTCTGTCCAGAGGACGCGCGGACCGGAGTAGTCAAGCATCGTCGGCGGCGTCGTCGGGTGGCCGAGCGATTCGAGCGGCACGCCCGACGCAAGCGCGGCGGCTGCCGGCGCAAATACGTCGCGCCCCTCGAACGTGGGCGCGCCGTCCGGCCTCGGCGCCAGCTCGACCGCCTGCTGCATTCCGACCTCTTCGATGACGATCGCGAACAGGCCGTTGTCGGGACCGACGTAAAAACGGCCGCCGGCGCGAATCGCCAGGCGCCGGCGCGAGCTGCCGACCCCCGGATCGACGACGGCGAGGTGCACCGAATGCGGTCCGAAATGACGCGTGCCGGCAAAGAGCATGAAGGCCCCGGCGAAAACGTCGAACCGCGGCACCTCATGGCTCACGTCGACGAGCGTCGCGAACGGGCAGCCGGCGAGCACGACGGCTTTCATGGCGGCAACCAGAGGCGACCCCGACCCGAAGTCGGAGGTGAAGGTGACTAGCGGAGGCGGAGCCGGCGCGCCGCTTGGCGTTCGGCTACCAGTAGCGGGTCTCCTTCCAGGGATCTGCTTCATCGTGGTATCCGCGCTGCTCCCAGAAACCGAGCCGGTTGCGTTCCATGAACTCTAGCCCGCGCAACCACTTGGCCGACTTCCAGAAGTATTTAGATGGCACGAAAAGGCGCAGGGGCCAGCCGTGGTCGGGCGTCAGGTCGTGCCCATTCCAGGCGTAGCAGAGCAGGTTCTGCTCGTCATCCAGCACGCTCAGCGGCACCGAGGTCGTGTACCCGTACTCGCAATGCGCCATGACGTACTTCGCTTCGGGCCTGGGCTTGACACGGTCGAGAATCGCGCTCAAAGGCACGCCTGTCCACGTGTCGCCGAGGCGGCTCCAGCCGGTGACGCAGTGAATGTCGGCCGTTACGTCCTTTGAGGACAGGGCCCGAAGCTCGCCGTAGTCGATTTTCAGCTCGTTTTCGACGGCGCCGAACACCTTGAAATCCCACGAGGCGATGTCGGTTTTGGGGGTCGGCCCGAAGCTGAGCAGCGGCCACTTGTCGGGCGCGGTGAGCGTCTGGCCAGGCGGGATGCGAGCCGGGTCGACGCCTTCCGGCACGCGCCTGCTCTTGAAGAGGAAGGACATTGGGCGAGTATAGGAATCGGCGGCCAGGGCCCGATTGTTCCCGGGCTATACTGGCCTTTCCCTCGGCACGTGGGCCCGTGGCGCAGCTGGGAGCGCGCGTGAATCGCACTCACGAGGTCAGGGGTTCGAATCCCCTCGGGTCCACCATCCCGTCATAAGCTGCCGCGACCCTCTTGGGCACGCACATCCGCCACGCATCGAGGACGAGCTCACGCATCTCCGTCTCGTCGATCGCATTCATGCGAACGAGCACCCAGTGGTACCGAAGGTCGCCCTTCTCGGGCAGCATGAACTTGTCCGGCGAGCCGCCGATGAGCCAGTTCCGCTGTTCCTTCGGAAACCCGAATCCCATCACGGTCTCGTCGCGCGAAAACGACACGTACACGATGCGGCCGACACGAAACTTGACGCGACCGCCCACCAGCCCCTCTGTCGTACGCGGCAGCGTCATTGCAAACCGCCGCACGTCCTCGACCGTTACCATCCCGATCACCAATCCAAATTAGCGACTCCCAGGGGTTTGCGGGACTGAGGTCCCGGAACTTCACCAGGGACCGTCCTACGGCACGCCGCAATTGTCTATTGGGGTCTGGGTCAACCTCAAGGCAGACTCAGTACATGGTCTCCGCACTCGACGAAGCTGTCGCTAAGAAAGCAACCGCAATGAGAATCGGCTGGATCGGCTTCCACATGGAGGGGATCCCCGCTTTGCGGGCGGTCCTCGAACGTGGCTTCCCAATTGTCGCCATCGTCACGCTCAGCAGCGAGGCCTCGGCACGGCTCAGCGGGCCGTCCGACTACTCGGCTATCGGCCAGGAGTTCGGGATTCCGGTTTTCGAGGTCGACAACATCAACTCGGAGACGAGCCTTAGGACCCTATCCGACCTCTCGCTCGATCTCGCCTTCGTCATCGGCTGGACGCAGCTGGTGGGACTGTCTGCGCGGAAGCTGATCCCGCATGGCCTCGTCGGCGCTCATGCCTCTCTCCTGCCGCGCAACCGTGGAAGAGCGCCCGTGAATTGGTCCCTCATCAAAGGAGAGCGAGAAACAGGGAACACGTTGCTTTGGCTCGGCGACTCGGTCGACGGCGGTGACGTCATCGACATGACGAGAATCCCAATCACCCCGTACGACAGCTGCCTATCGATCTACGAACACGTGGCCGAGTCGAATCGGGCCATGATTCTGCGGCTGCTGCCGAAGCTGCTCGATGGCGAGCGGCCGGCAACTCGACAACCGGCTTCGGACGAGCCCGTCCTGTCGAGACGCCGGCCTTCCGACGGCCGGCTGGATTGGTCGACAAGCAGTGGTCGCGTCTACGACTTCGTACGGGCATTGACCCGCCCCTATCCCGGTGCCTTTAGCTGGCTGGGGGGACAGCGCTGGACGATCTGGGCCTGCGCCCTTCCGCCCGAACGCGGCTGGGTTGATGGGCCACCAGGAGAGGTCATCGGGTCGGTCGTGAGCCCAGTTGAGGAAGCCTGCGGGCAGGCGGTGTGGTGCGGCCAGGGTGCCGTCACATTGCTGGAGTTGCAGGGCGACGATGGGCGCGTGCTGACGGGCCGCGAGCTCAGCGACCAGGATTGGTCGGGATGGTGCTGGCAAGATGGCGCTTGATCAGAAACGAGTCCTCGTCATCGCCGCCCATCCGGACGACGAGCTCCTCGGCTGTGGCGGAACGGTCGCTCGCCATGTGCAAGCCGGCGACAAGGTGACGTCAGTCATCGTCTGCGAGGGTGAGTCGCTCCGCTACGGCCCGAATGGCGTCGGTCAGCGATCACATATTCAAAGCGCGGCGCGACGCCTCGGCGTGGAGGACGTCCGCTTGCTCGGCTTCCCGGATCAGCGTCTGGATACGATCAACCTGACCGAGGTGATCGGCTGCATTGAGCCAATCGTTCGCGAAGTGCGCCCACAGGTCGTCTATGGGCAGTACGGAGGAGACGTGAACCGGGACCATTACCTCGTGTTCCAAGCCCTCCTCGTGGCGACTCGACCGACAGAGGACTTCATCGAGCTCATCTACGCCTTCGACACTGCCAGCAGCACCGAGTGGGCCTATCCGCGGACCTTCGTTCCAGATACATGGATCGACATCAGCGACACGCTGGACGCAAAGGTGGAGGCGATGGCCTGCTACGAGAGCGAGCTTCGAGACTATCCCCATCCACGTTCGTTGAAGGCGCTCCGATACCGAGCGCACAACTGGGGTGCCCAGGCGTGCCTCGAGGCAGCCGAGGTGTTCATGACGGTCCGGCGAGTGGTCCGCCGTGGGAACGAGGCTTAGGTCTGAAAGAAGTGCGCATTCTCATAGGTGAGCTCGGCGACATTGCCGGGAACGCCATCCAGTTGTTGCCCGAGGCTGCCGTAGGTGCATGCATTCCCGGTGAAATTCCAGGAGAAGACCAGATAGCCCGCTAGATGGGTGGCCAGGTTCTGCCAGTGCATGATCTGGGTGCGGAGGTCGTCTTTCGTCGGCAACTCGTAGTAGCAGTCCTGAAAGTCCTGGATCACGCCGATGTAGCTTTTGATCCGGGCCGCCTCAATGCGATTGATGTTGGCGTCGATCACATTGCTGAAGTCGCACGGCTTGCGCGTCTTGGGATGGGCGGAGAAGTCAACACCATTCTGAAAGCTGCACGGATAAAGGTCGAAGCCGAGGACATCGACGGCGCCTTTCCAGGCTGCGTAGTTCACGGGCCCACCGTCCCAGTCCTGGATCAACGTGAACGTGCGCGAGCCGGGATCGAGCTGATGCACCAGGGTCGTCCTCGCGGCAAAGGCCGCGGGAGCACCCGGGCACGAAGACAGAAGCGGCTCGTCTGCGAGGTAGTACATCAAAATCGCGGGGCTGCCTTTGATCGAGTTGATCGTGGCTGTCAGCTCGGAATCTGAGAGCTCCCAAACGCACGTTGCCTTCTTCCAGTCTCCCACCCACACGATCGCCTTGAGGCCCGACTTGCTCAGGGCGTCGAGGGCAGCCCGGTACGGTTGGGCCTGGACGGTATCGAAGCCGGCGCTTTTGATGTTGGCCACCCCAGTCCCGAAGTAACAGCCGTTGTCGTCGTTGTAGCCGGGTGGCTGGCATGTGGTGTCGCGCCCGTAGACACCCCGAATGAAAGAGGACGACGGCACAGCGGTCCAGGGATGGCCGGCAACAGGGCTCGGGTTCGCCGGCGCGCAGGCAAGCGTCGCTAGTAGTAGGACCGCTGCCGGCCTGGCCGCCCAGCGTGCCTTTCGTCGCAAACCGCTCGCCACGCTAGCACGCGCTTCGCGCTAAGACCCGAGCTATTTCGCCCGGAGGCCCGGGACGCTCGCCCATTGCCTCCCGGAGCGCCCATTGGCACGAGGTCCAGCCCGGCGCAGCATCGGAATTCGTAAGGGAGCGGCGGGCCGCCAAGAGCATATTCAGCCGCCAGGAGGCTCTGCGCGCGATTGCGCACGAAAGTCCTGCCGCTCCCGCCATGAAACGTCCCTGGTCCCGGTCGGCGCCTGCGTCAGCTATCCGTACCAGCCGACGATGTCGACGATTACGTTGGTCGAGCCGGACGCGTTGAAGATGTCGATCTGCCCGGTCGCCGAAAGCATTACGACGACGAGGTTTGGCACCGTCTGTCGGAGCACGAAATTAAGGTCGGAAGACACCGGCCGGGTCCCGCCGCCTGACCACACTGTCAGAGCGCTCGCTGTCGTCGGGTTGACGACGGTGACGTTCAAGACCACGGCCTTGGCACCCGTGGCGCCCACGCCTCCGTTGCCGGCCACGGTCACCGTCATCGTTGCGCCAGGTCCAAGGGTGGCTCCGCCAGTGCGCGTATCAACGATGCGGGTTGGAGTGAGCGGCACGAAAGACGCCCCCGTGCCCGAGCTGTCAGTGAAGTAGCCGTTTACGTCGACGATCAGGTCCGCTGAACCGAGGCCGTTGTAGAAAGACACCTGTCCTCCGGTGCCGACGGGCACGATGACCCGGTTCGGGACGGTGACTCCGGCCGTCCAGTTGAGGTTAGAAGCGAGCGGTAGAGATGCGCCCGTGGGGAACACCGTAAGGAAGCCTGCCTTGGTCGTGTCGGTGACCGTGGCGTTGAGGACGACAGCCGTCACGCCGCTGGCCGGGATGCCACCGACGCCGGTAACCTGAACAGGCAGGGTGGCGCCGGCAGTGAGCGTCAACCCATGGTTGGTGTTGCCGCTGCCGGCACGGGTGTCAGTGATGCGAGCGGGCACGACGGGCACGAACTGCCCCGACGAGCCGCCGCCGGAAGGCGCGAAGTAGCCCTCCAAATCGACGACGGCGTTGGCCGTGCCCAGGCCGTTGTAGATCGTGACACTGCCACCAGTGCCCAGGCCTACAGACACGAGGTTGGGGACGGTCTCGCCCGCTACCCAGTTGAGGTTGGACGCGGTGGGGAGCGCGGCTCCCGTCGGGTAAACACTGAAGAAGCCGGCGGCCGACTCATCCACCGCGGTCACGTTGAGGATCACTGCGCTGGCGTTGACGGGCACGCCGTTCGTACCCCCAATCGCCAGGTTCATGCTGCCGCCAGGTCCGAGCTTGCCGCCGACGCTCCTGGTGTCGAGCAGGCGCTTGGAGGGCATCGCCGTGTACACGCCAGGGTTGATGACTGGTTGCGACGACGGTGACGTCGATGGCGACGGCGATGGCAACGGTGAAGGCGACGTCGACGGTGATCCGTTGATGGCTTGCGAGTTGATCGATTGCAGCATCGCGATGTTTCCGGACTGCTGGATCACCTGCTGGCCGAGGTAATCCCAGGCGAAGACCCAGTAGCCGGAGGCGCCCTGGTTCTTCCAGTGGTCGAACTGCGCCTGGATCTCAGCCGGCGTCGGCCACCGCCATGGGCTGGCGCTGAAGTCCTGGATGATGAACTCCCAGTTCGTCACATTCGCTGCGTGGATCTGCTTCACCGCGCTGTCGATGGCGGAGTAATCACACGGACCGCTCTGACATGGATACACGTCGAAAGCGAGGATGTCGACGGTGCCTTTCATGGGCACGCCTTGCTGGAGAGGGCTGCCAACTTGGAACTGGTCGTCGTCAGCCCACGTCTTTGCGGTCGGATCGACGCTGTGCACCGTCTGCGTGATCGCTGCATAAATCGGCGGCGCGTTGCAGCCGTTGGCGGTCGGCTCGTCTCCGATCTGGTAACGAAGGCCGGCGTACCCAGCGTTGACGTTGGCCTGGACCATAGCGGCGATTCCTGCGTTGGTGATCGTTTGGGCGCACGTCGTGTTGTTGTAAGCGTCGACCCAGACCATGCCGGCGATTCCGTTCGCCGCCTCCGCGGCGCCGTTGTCCTGGACGCCTCCATCAGTGGCAGCGTTGAAGCCGGCCGTGTGCATAGCCGCAAAGTCGGTCGAGGTGTATCGGAAGACGCCTCGAGTTCCAGAGCTCGGTCCGGACGGAAGGCTCGGTGGGGGCGCCGGGCTTGGAGACGGCGATGAGCTTAGTGTCGGAGCTGAGCTCGGTGTCGGAGTTGGCGCCGGCGGCGGAGGAGCAGCGCCGCTCAGCAGCGGGAAAATATCGCCGACGTTGGAGTCGGCGGCGTGGCCGAGCAATCCGACGCCGTAAGCCTCCTCCAGCCCGCGGAGCGTTCCGTACTCAGTTCCACCGTTGGCCGCGGTACCGTGCGCCGAGCCGATGACGAGCGTAAGCACCTGCTCGGTTGAAGCACCTTCGTCCCACGTGATGACGATCCGGCTGCCTGCTGTCCACCAGGTCGAGGCCTTGACTTGCGTGACCAGCCCCTGGAGGAAGGCATCGCCCTGGGCCGGGGTGCCGTCGTGCATGTCGTTGGTGAGGTTGGGCGAAACCCACAAGAAAGGCGGCGCTGTTCCGGAATTGAGGTCCGTCGTCAGCTGCGGGTAGGGAACGACACGGTTGCACTGACTTGGGTTGGTGCGGACGGTGTCGTAGTACATGAACGGGTCGTGGTTGACGTCATATCCACCCGGCCCGAACTGGTCGGTCAGGTCGCATGCGACCGGCATGTCTTGCATGTAGGCCTTCCACGCGATGCCCGCGCTCGCGAGCTCGTCCGTGAACTGCGGGCCTGCGTACGTCATGTCCTGCGGGGTGGTGTCCGGCGGGTTGTTCCAGATCGAGCCAGATGTCAGACCGAGGTAGTTCGGCAGGCTCGGGTGACTGAGGTCAGTGGTGCTGACCGATCCATTGGCTGCGACCTGTGCATTGACGAATGGCATTTGCGAGTTTCCGACGATCTGCTCGTAGCTCGTGTTCTCCATCAGCACCATAAGCACATGAGGAGGAGCGGCGGCCGCCTGCACAAAGTGATCAAACGGCAATACCAGCACCGCTGCCAAGATCACGAATAGATGCACAGCCAGCGGACGTCGCAACATGCGCTGCCTGATTCCGCCGAATGTCAGTAGGGTCCCACGACGCCTACGTCGACGTCCACGCATATTCGTCTACCCCCGGGAACGCTGAACAGGGTCAGCGTGTGATCGGCTGGGCGGAGTCCAATGAACCCCAACCTTCTGGAACGCCAACTGAGCTCTCTTCTAACAGTTGGCCGATCGACCCGAGACCCCGAGGGGTTCAGGAATGACGAAGGATTTGCAAGTTTTAACCCATTGGCCCGCCACAATGCAACCCTCCGGCCCAGATAAATTCGAGATTAGACACTCGCGCAACAGGGCCTGGAGGGCGCGCGGCATCGTGTCGTATCGAAAAAATATTTCTTTGCACACCTGCGCCCGGCGTCCCAGGCCGTACGAGACCAACGCACTACTTGGGTCGGGACATGTTTCTGAATCATCCCGATTGCGGTCGGGACATGGCCAGTTGAAGTGCCCCTCTTTCCTACAGGCACAGCAAACGTATTCGAATACGCTCCTTAAGTTCCATGAAGTCCCTCCTTCACGTCGTTCACTAGCGCATGGACCTGCAAGAGTTGACCCGGCGCGTCGTGCTTGGACATTGGGTCCTGATCATGGTCTGCGTCGTCGTAAGCGCAGGTGCCGTGATCGCCTATCACCTCTTCGATACGCCCATGTACAGCGCTTCGACCCGCCTTGTGCTCGATGCGCCCGCACCCACCTCGGGCACCGAGGCGACAGCGGTCGCCGACGCGGCGAAAGCGATCGCGACCAGTCCGACCCATGTCATCGCCGCTTTGAACGCGGCCGGTGTCACTCGCGATCCGGTCAAGGTCATCCCGAACATCACACTTGTACCCCTCGGCACATCCGGCGTACTGCAGCTGACGGTTAAAGACCCAGATGCGGCCGCCGCCGCAGGCATCGCGAATGCGCTCGCCGATGACTTGATTCAGACCCGCCTTGCGGTCAGCCCAGCGGCGCACAAGGCGGCGCTCGACGCGCAGATCAAGACCGTGACCGACCAGATCGCCGCGCTCAACGTGGATATCACGTCGTTGAAAGACCAGCTCAAGAACCTTGCCGTCGACCCCGCCAACCCACAGACGACGGCAGTGAAAGCCCAGATCCTGGCCGATCGCATCACGTTTGATGACAACGAGATCTCAACGCTGACCCAGCAGCTGATCCACCTCGACTCCGAGCGGTCGAGCCTGGGTTCGGCTTCCGACACGACTCCATCGGTCATCGACACGGCGACGGTGCCGATCAAGCCCGATCCCTCGCGCCTCCCGATCGACCTGGCCCTCGCTCTCGTGATCGGATCGGTGCTTGGAGTCGGAGGGGCAGCGGCCCGAGAAACGTTCCGACCTACCCTCGCGAGCGGCGATGCTGTCGCCAAAGCACTCGAGGTTCCAATTCTCGGTTGGCTTCCGGATGAAGCCGGGACGCTACCGCTGCGACTCAAGATGGCGGCGACCGCCTCCGATGTGCGCGCGGTGGAACTGATCGGCATCGGCGACGCGACGGATCTCTCTGCACTCGCGCGAAGCCTCCGCGGATCGCTCTCGCTGGGTCAAGGAGAGGGCAAGGGAGTGGCGATCTTCTCGATCGACGACGCTCCGGCGCGATATCGAAACGGTCAGGCGCCGCCGTCGGGCTTCGTGCTGGTGGCGCCTGAGCGAATCAGCAAGACCGCGCTGGCGCCCGTGCAGGACCTGATCGAGATCAGCGGCCGCCCTCTGCTGGGCATCATCGCGAGCCGATCCGAGCCTAGGGCAAGGATCCCGATGTCAAACGTAAAGCGTTCGCCCCGCCTGGCCGTCGTCCTCGACGGTGAGAAGGACGCCCTGCAAGGGATGAGCAAGGAGATCCAGTCCGATTTGTGGGGAGCACGGTGAGCGCTGAACCCAGGGGATCTGACGCGCGACTCCGAATCCCCTTCGCCAAAGTAGAGATCAGCGAGGAAGCTCGAGACGCCTCTGCGCGGGTCCTTGCGTCCGGCTGGGTGACCACCGGTCCCGAGGTCCTCGAGTTCGAGCGTGAGTTCGCGCAGCTTGTAGAAGCCCCGCACGCGGTGGCTGTGTCGTCATGTACGGCCGGGATCGAGATCTCACTTCGAGCACTAGGTCTTCCTGTGGGGGCGAAGGTGCTCACGTCAACGATGACTTTTTGCGGAGCCGTGCATGCGATCGTCCACGCCAGACTGCACCCGATTCTCGTCGACGTGAACCCCGAGACGCTGATGCCCGACGCGGAGACGGTCGCGGCGGCGGTGCGCGCTTCTGGACCGGTCGATGCCATGGTCGTTCTGCATTTCGGAGGCGCGCCGGCCCCGGTCGAGGAGATGGCTGCAGCAGCCGGCCTGCCACTCACCCGCGTAATCGAGGACGCCGCCCACGCCATCGGCACCAAGGTTGGCGATCGTTGGGTCGGCTCGATTTCGGCGGCGACCTGCTTCAGCTTCTACGCCACCAAAAACCTGCCGATCGGAGAGGGCGGGATGATCACCACGGCCGATCCGGAACTCGCGGATCGCGCCCGCCAGATTCGCCTCCACGGCATGAGCCGCGATGCCTGGAAACGCTATTTGCCGGGCTCGAACTGGCGATACGAGGTCGATGTGGCCGGGATCAAAGCCAACATGACCGATGTTCAGGCGGCCATCGGGCGCGGTCAGCTTAAGCATTTCTGGGGCTGGCAGGAGCGCCGAGAAGAGCTTGCGCGGGCCTACGAATCACGACTTTCGAGAATCGACGGCTTGCGTACGCCGCCACGGCCCGAGAGCGGGGTGCACGCGTGGCACCTCTATGTGATTCGTGTCGAACCGAGCTTTGGCATCGACCGCGATGCATTCATCGCCGAGCTCTCCGAACGCGGAGTCGATTGCTCGGTGCATTTCATCCCCTTGCATCACCAGCCCTACTTCCAGCGCATGCTCGCCAACGAACCCAATCAATCGTTCCCGGTGGCTGATGCGGTCTTCCCCACGATCGTGTCGCTTCCCTTTTATCCCGGCCTCACGGACGGGATGCTCGATCAGATCTGCGAGGAGATCGACGGGATGCGGCTTTCAGAGCACGCCGGTCAGCGCCCACATCTCGTACTCGCTGGTGGTGACTGATGGCGCTCGAAGTTTCGCAGTCATACAAGGCTTCGCACCGCGAGACGGCGCACAGGTCCAAGGGCGGCTCTGGACTGCGCACCATCATCATCGGCGCGGGCGAGGCGGGCCGGATTCTGGCGCGCGATCTCAGGCGCGCCCCAGAGTACGGGCTGCTGCCGATCGGCTTTCTCGATGACGACATGACCAAGAAAGGCGCTGCCGGTCTACCCGTTCTGGGCACCACCCGGGACCTCGTGATGATTGCAGCGGAGCAATCAGCGGATGTGGCGATCGTCGCCATACCTTCTTTGGCGCCTGGCGACGTGCGAAGGCTCGCCGAGAACGCTAGCTCCGCAGGCGTCAGCGTCCGCTACCTACCCTCGTTCGGAGCGGCTCTCGAGCGCGACGCCCGAATCAGCGATCTGCGCCGGTTACGGGTCGACCGCCTACTCGGGCGGCAGGAGATGCACGTCGTTAGGACCGCCTCGCGCTCGGTTGTCGAAGGCAAGCGTGTTCTGGTCACGGGTGCGGGCGGCTCGATTGGAAGCGAGCTGTGCCGCCAGATCAAGGCGTTCGGTCCGGCTTCGCTTCACATGTTGGACCACGACGAGTCGAACCTTCACCGGCTGCAGATGCAGCTCGACGGACAGGCCCTGCTCGACAGCGACGAGCTGATCATCGCCGACATCAGGGACGGCGAGCGAATCAAGCAGCTGTTTGCGGAACTCGAATTTCAGGTCATCTTCCATGCAGCCGCACACAAGCACCTTCCGCTTCTGGAGAGGCATCCGTGCGAGGGCATCAAGTCCAACGTGCTGGGGACGAAGCACCTCGTCGAGGCGGCGATCGCCACCGGCGCTGAGCGCTTCATTCTCATCTCGACCGACAAGGCGGCAGATCCGATCTCAATTCTCGGTGCGTCCAAGCGAGTGGCCGAGCTGATCGTCCAGAGCCACTCCGGTGGTTTCACGAGATTTGCGTCAGTCCGCTTCGGCAATGTGCTCGGCAGCCGCGGCTCTTTTCTGTCCGTGCTCTCGGAACAGATCGAGAACGGGGAAGCAGTCACGGTCACGCACCCCGATGTGACGCGATTCTTCATGACTGTCGAAGAGGCGGTGGGGCTCGTCATCGAGGCGGCGAGCATGGCGGAGCTCGGAGAGACGTTCGTGCTCGACATGGGCGAACCGGTGCGAATCGTCGATCTCGTCAATAACTACGCGGCGCAGTTCAACCTGCGAGAGGGAGACTTCCAGATCAGCTTCACCGGTTTGCGTGGGGGTGAAAAGCTGAACGAGGCGCTCTTCAGCGAGAGCGAGGAGCGCTTGCACACCGAGCATCCCCGGATCTGGGCCACGCGAGCAGCGCGACCCTCGGTAGATCTCGACGTGGCCCTTGATCGGCTGATCGAAGCCGCGTCACTCAATCGCAGCGACCTCGTGCGACAGTACCTCGCTGCCCTGCTGCCCGGCTTCACCAGGGTGCCCGCAGCCGTTACCGCAACGTTGGTCGCGCCGTACCCGGACGGTTTCTAAATTGCAACGGGTCGCAGTTGTGATCACACGGTTCATCGCCGGCGCCGGCGGGGTTGCACTGCGCGGCGCGCTGGCGCTTGACCCGACCAGGTACTCGGTAACCATCTTGGCGGCGGCCGGTGGACCACTCCTGGCCGAGGCTGAGAAGGCGGGCTTTGAGGTGGTCCGCCTTCGACACATGGTCCCGGTGGTCAGTCTTCGAACGGATCCCCAAGCCCTACGAGAGCTCACGGGGGAGCTGCGCAACGGGCGATTTGACATCGTTCATACGCACAGCGCCAAGGCGGGTGCATTGGGAAGAATCGCGGCATACAGAGTCGGCGTACCCGCGATCGTCCATACATTCCACGGCTTTCCATTCCACGACTTTCAGTTGTGGCCTCTCCGTGCGGCGTACATCCAGATCGAGAAACGGCTGGGACGCATCACCGATCAGTTCCTCGCGGTCGGCGGGGCCGTCGCCGCCCAGGCGATCAATCTGCGAATCGCGCCAGCGGAACGGATTCGAACCATCGCGAGCGCGATAGACCTGAACATCCCGCCTGCGTCACCAGGCAACCGCGCTGCGGCGCGGCGCCTGATGGACCTGCCGGACGACGCGCTGGTGGTCGGGACGGTGGGCAGGTTGGCGCCGCAGAAGGCGCCTCAAGACATGGTCGCAGCCATCGCCGCGATGGACCGCGCAAACGTCTATTGCGTCTGGGTCGGGGACGGGCCGATGCGCGAAGAGGTTGCGAGGCTGGTGGAGCGGCGCAATCTCGGCAATCGCTTTCTCCTTCTGGGCGAGCGCCGCGATGTCGCGGCTCTGCTCCCCGGCTTCGACGTCTTCGCGCTCTCCAGCCACTACGAGGGACTGCCCTGCTCGCTGGTAGAGGCGATGACTTGTGGCCTTCCGGTCGTGGCCACGGCGGTCAACGCCGTGCCTGAAGTCGTTGTTCCCGGCAGAACCGGCATGTTGGTGCCGGCAGCCGCACCGGCGCTTTTGGGCAGGGCGCTGGCATACCTGCTCGACCACCCTTCGGAAGGGTCCCGGATGGCAGCTGCGGCACGGGTTCAACTTGGAGACCGCTTCGATCCCGAGGTTCTGGGACGCGACCTCGCAGAGACGTACGAGATGGCGCTCACCAGCTCAACGCGGACTTCGAGCAAGTCGCTGAGGCTCGTCGCGTAGAAATGCTGGCGATCCTCGAAACCGGGGGCGAACGCGTCCGGATAAACAGCTCCATCTCTTGGGTCGACGACCTGATCACGGAAGCCACGCCTGGGGATCTCTTTCCCGACGACCCTTCGGCGACAGGCGTCGTGGTGAACGTCGAGTCGAGAAAAGGCGCCTTCGACACCGACTCGTGGGAACCGCTGACGCGCGGCGCCTGGAGGTTTCGAGACGAGGTGGTCGTCGAGGATGTGTGCACCACCGGGTTCGACCTCCACGTGCGGAGCACGCCAGACGACGTGGAGTTCACGTTTCGCTGGCGTCCACAGCTGCGCGGACGCGCGGCCGCCCAGCTGTTGAAGACCCGCTTCACGCTGCTGGCGAGAGAGGTTCTGCTGCAGTACCCCGCCTTGTGGCGAGCTTCGATTCGCGGGCGGGCTCCGCTGCACGCATCCGTATGCACGGTTGGCGACATGCGGCCGCTGCTGGCGGGACCAGGCGGTGTCGGCAAGTCGACGCTGATGGCGAAGGAGCTGGCTGCCGGCGGCCGCGCGATCTCGGACAACCTGTGTGTCAGCGACGGCGTGACGGCCTGGGGCGTGGTCGAGCCGATGCGGGTCGACCGGCGTGTCGGTCGAGCCGTCACATATGGCCGCGGCGAAATTCCCTTGCCGGGCAGGGTCAAGGCTTTGGCGCCGAGCGTCCTGGTCGTGCTTCGGCGCGGCCAGGATCAAGTTGCGCGCGTGCGATCCTGCGGCACGGCCGCGGCCGTTCAAGCGTTGGTCACCGGCACCTACATGGCCGGCGAGCTCCGGCGTTTTTGGGGGTTGGCGGCCACGCTGACCGCGGGAACTGGGCTGGGGCCACCCCATCCCAACGTAGAGCCGATCGCTCGGCAGCTCGCATCGACCCTGCCCGCGGTCGAGATCTCTTTGCCTCGTCAGCCCGGGGTCAGGCTGGCCGAGCTACTAACCCTGGCGGAGGCGATCGCATGAGCAGCGACACGGTCACCCGCACATACAACGCCGCGATTCCGGTCAGCCCGTCGCGGGCGTATCAGCCGCGTGTGTTCGACAGCGACGACCATCCGGTCCGGCTGGATTCGCTGGCCTTGCTCCACCAGGGCATCAAGGACATCGACGATCTGGCCGCCCAGCCCGCGGTGCTGCCCGACTTCTACCACAAGCGCCTCATGGAAATGCCGTCGAGCATCGCGGTCGCGACACGCGACACGATCCGTCCCATCTTCACTAGCGCCGCCCTGAACTGCGGCATGGCGCTCGTCGGGTTGGACATCGACAAGCCCAATGAGAGCTCGATCCGAAACTTCTACGACCAGGTCCGTGCTCGGTACCCGTATCCCCCCAACTACAAGGCGGTGCTGACAGCAAACGAGGTCATCCGCTGCGCGGTCGAAGGGGCGCGGTTTGCAATCGACCGCTACGACCTGGAGCCGAGCGAGCTCGAACGCATCGAGGAGGGCGGCTGCCTAGGAGTGGAGAGCTATGGCGGCGAGCCGAGGGTCCGGCGCGAGCTGTCGTGGATGGCGACTCAACTCTCACGAATCCGGTTCGGGACCGTGGGTCCAAGCACCCATTTCGTCGAGCTGCAAAACGTCGAAGAGGTCTTCGACTCCGAGGTGGCTGCCAGGCTAGGCGTGCGGCTCGGCCAGGTCACGCTCCAGTACCACGGCGGTGACGGCGTGCTGAACATCCAGATGGGGGCACGTTTTGGGCGCCGTCTAGCCGGCTCGCGCCCGATGCGCGCCGTGATGGCGGTGCAGAAACCTCTCTATCAGCTGGCATCAGCGCGATCGAAGCGCCAGCTGCAAGAACGGTGGCGCCTCTACTTCTCTGGCGGCTGCCCTCCCGTCCCGCGGGAAAGCGAGGAAGGCGAGCGGCTGATGCTGGCCAACGCGGTCGCCATGAACTATGGATTCGCGTACCGCCAGGCCACCTACGCAACCCTGCGGACGCTGGCTCGCCACTCGTTCGGCGCGAGCATGAAGCTGATCGTCGACTCCCCCCATAACACCATCTATGACGAGGAGATCGGCGGCGCGCCCGCGGTCGTGCACCGCCACAACAGCGCGCGTGCTTTTCCGCCGTCGAAAATGCGGGGCCATCCGGTCTTCGCCGAGACAGGGATGCCGCTCTTGCTCCCGGGGACTAATCGCACCTCGTCCTATTTATGTGTGGCCGCCGAGGGCGCCGAGCAGGCCCTCTACTCGGCGTGCCATGGGACGGGCAGCATCATCTCGGACTTCGAGAGGAGGGGCCTCTCGAGCCAGGACCCTCAGGGACATACCACGCTGCGATTCGGATACAAGGACACCGCCGCGACCGTCGTGCCTCACCTCGACGACAACGGGGTAAACGAGGGTTTGCGGATCCTCGTGACCAATAACCTCGTCCGGCCCGTGGCGCGCTTGCGGCCTTTTGCGGTTCTGAACTAGGGGCGGGGCAGATGGACATTCGTCGAACCAGACCGATCGTGATGGGACAGGACGGCTCCGTGTCGCTGGAGGTGAGGCTGCGCCGGATCCATCAGCGACGCCGCCGTGCTGTGATGCGCCGGCTGCTCAAGGGTGCTTTCTGGATCGCGGGCTTCATCTGTGCCGCGACGTTTGTGCTCGCGTTGGGAGTCGAAGTAACCCAGAGATGATCGCGTCATCCTCGATCGCCGGCCGGTTGCCGCCGGCGTCCGTGACCAGTGTAGGTTCAGCCGTGCCGTGGCTCGTGCTGGCTCCGGTCATGGGTGCGATTGCGCTGCTGCCCTTCCTCAAGCCATCAGGTCCGGGCAACTCGTCGCCGGTGGACGTCTTCATTGCCCTCGGCATCGGCGTCACGCTCCTCTGGGCGGGCTACACGCGCCAGGAGCTGCGGTTTCCATATGGCTTCGCCGTCGCACTGACCATGCTCGGCGGAGCGATCGCATCACTGGCCGGGCCCCTACCCGGGACAGGGTTGCTGGCGGTAGCTCAAGACCTCGTGGTGCTGGCGTGGTGCGCAGTCATCGTCAACATTTCTCGCTCACCCGCCGCATTTCGGTGGCTGCTTCGCGCCTGGACCTGGGGCTCATTCGGCTGGGCTGTGGTCCTGATCGGCGCGGTCGCGACCGGCAACCTCGCGCTTGCAGGGGTGACCGCACGCACCGGAGTGCGCGCCTCGCTTACCTTTGGCGACCCCAACTACGCGGCGAACTACTTCTTCGTATCTCTCATGGTCGTGATCGCCACGCGGACGCCGCGACGCCGCAGCCTCCGTCTGATCGCCTGTGCGGCGCTGCTCGCGGCACTCGGCCTGACCGGGTCCAACGGGGGGCTGCTGGCTTGTTCGGTCGGATTGACCGTGGTGGCGATTTCTGTGGTGTACCGCCATTGGGGGCCGATCCCGCTGGTGGCGACCGTCTGCGCGGTCGGTGTGCTCGGCATCATCGCCTTGACAGCTGCCCAGACATTACCGATAGAAGAGTGGGCGAAGGACAGCGGCCAGCCGCTGCTGCGGGACTCGATCGGCCGCAGCTCCCAAAGCGCGCAGGAGCGTGTGTGGCTGATCCAGGAGACGACAGACCTGTTCAAACAAGGTGTCCCTTGGGGCCTGGGCCCTGGTTCGACCAAGCCTTTGCTGCTCAGCCAGCTCGCTCCTTACGCGTACGAGACGCACGACGACTACATCGAATCGATGGTCGAGCGCGGCGTCCTGGGGGCGTTCGGCCTGGTCCTCTTGATCGGATCCATCTCTGTTCGCACCTGGACCGTGGCGACCAAGCCACTGGCTCCTGAGTTTGCGGAGCTGTTTCCAATGAAGGCCGCGCTGGTCGGCGCAGTGTTAGGTCTGGCGGTATCGGCGTCTTACTACCAGGTCCTCCATTTCCGGCATGTGTGGGCGATGTTTGCCGTGGTCGCGGCCCTGCACCTGTGGGGACGCAGATGAGCACGTTTATGAGCCTCGCCCGCCGGGCGCGACATCCGTTCACCGACAACGTCGCCGTGCTGGCGGGTTCCATGGCCGCGCTCGGCTTGGCCACGCTGTGGGTCGCCCGAGTCGGCGGACCGGCGGCCGTTGGCGACTACGCGTTGCTGCGGATGCTCCCATGGCTGCTGGCGGTGATCGTTTCGGGGGGGCTCGCGGGATCCCTCGCGTATTTTCTGGCGGGGCCGACCCGCGACGATCGCGCCGTCCGGTCCACGGTGATCGCCATCGCGATGATCGCCGCTGTCGCGGGCGCCTTTCTGTGGGTCATCGGAACGCCGGTGCTGCACCGGTTCTTCCTCAAGGACCTGCCCTCGGGCCTCATCTCATTCGTCGCCGTCAGGGTGGGACTGCGCCTTTTCGTAATCACAGGCAAGGGAGCGGCCCAGGGCACGGGAGACCTGGTAGGCAGCAACCGCACGATCCTCTTCGAGGAGGTCCTGTTCCTCCCCGGCTACGGCCTCCTCCTCGCGCTCCACGTTGGTGGGATGACAGCCGTGATCGCCGCTCTAATCCTGGCCGATGTGGCGACGGCCCTCGCCGCCTGGACCCGATTGTTTCGCCGTGGTTTCCTCGTCGCTGCTTCGGGGCCCTCATGGCGGATGGCGCGACGAATCGTCGCGTTCGGGAGCCGGGGGCAGCTGGGCAGCCTGCTCGGCCTGCTCAATCTGCGTTTCGACTTCGTCTTCCTCGCGGCGATCGCCGGCCCGGCAGTCCTGGGGATTTACGCCGTGGCGTCGAAGTACGCCGAGATTCTTCGCCTGGTTCCGATCGCGGCCTACTGGGTCCTGTATCCCCGCTTCGCGAGGTCTGATGCGGCCGTCGCGGCAGCCTCGTCTCGCCGCCTGATGCTCCGCGCGGGGGCTGTCACGGCGGTCATCGCCCTGCCCCTGGCCCTCGCGGCCGGCGCCGTCGTCCCGACCCTGTTCGGCCACCCGTTTGCGGGCGCGGTGCTACCGGCGCAGATCCTGTTCATAGGGCTCGCGCCTGAAGGTGCGGCTGGGGTGATCACAGCATTCCTCTACGGACGCGGCCGGCCTGGTCTCAACTCCCTGGCCGCCGGGACAGGGCTGATCGTGACGGTGGTCCTCGATGTGATCCTGATCCCGCGCCTTGGCGCTGTCGGGGCGGCCATCGCCTCTAGCGCGGCGTATCTCACCACCACCATCACGCTGGTCGCCTGGTACAGACACGTGACGCGATCGACGCCCTATCGCAAGGTTCCACAACCGGTGATCGAGGGGCTTGACAGAGTTGACCCCAGCCGCAAGCGACGAGCCCTGGACATCATCGTTGCGCTGCTCACCCTCGGCCTCTCGTGGCCATTGCTGCTGGTGATTGCCGCCGCATCGCGCATCAGCACGCATGAATCGCCGGTTTACAGACAGATTCGTGTGGGAGAGGGGGGCGTCCCTTTCACCATGTACAAATTTCGCAGCATGCGCTGCGGCCTCGACGGTCCCGAGGTCACAACGCCGGGCGACCAGCGCATCACGCGGTTTGGCGCAGTCCTCAGGCTGACCAGTCTCGACGAGGTCCCTCAGCTGATCAACGTTCTCCGCGGAGAAATGACCCTGGTCGGGCCGCGACCTGAGACCGTGGCGCTTGCTCTCCGATATCCGGTCCATTTGCGCGCGGTGTTTTCATACCGTCCGGGACTGAGCGGCCCCGTTCACATGTCGCTACGAGACGTGGTCCCCGATGGGCTGGAGGATGTCGAGGACTACTACGTGTCCGAGCTCCTCCCCAAGCGCGTGGAGCTCGACATGGGCTACTTGGCCAATCCGACACTCGGGTCGACTTTCGGGCTGATGCTTGCGACGACGTCATATGTTTTCTCGCGACTTCTGAGCAAGCTCACAGCGCGTTCGCGCCATCGCCGCAGGCTCCTCGCGGGGCTCAAGAGCACAACCCTTCAATGACCGCTGGGCGTATGTCCCGACCGGGCCGAGGGCTCGGATTCGACGGGACAGAAGTACCGGTTGACGGTGGGTGCGAGCCGACGATACGGTCGAGCTCGATGCCATCTTTGCTCACTTCACGTTTGGTTTCAGCAGTGAGTAACTGGTCAACGTGCCCGCGTCCATTGGCTCATCTCCGTCGAGTTGTTGAAAGCGGTGTGCTGGCGGCGCTGCTGGCCGCAAGCTTTTCAGTCGCCGTTAGCACGCCGGTTGTGGTCTCTGCGGCCGGGCCCACCACCATTGGAACCTCGTCCTGCACCGCAGACTCCAAGGGAGTCTTTCCGTGCGCACAGGCTTATCAGCGTTCGGCCCAAGACAAGGTCGCGTACTTGCACGACGGCTCACTTCTGGTTGGTTTCTACGACGGGCACACTGGCGTGCTCTACCACGTGACGAAGCCGTCAACCACTCCCGCGTCGTCCTTGGCGCTCACATTCCCGGGCGGCGAAGCGGAGTCCATGTACACGCTGCCCGGCAGCGGCAGCACTGAAATCTGGGTACTCCAGGGAAACGAAATCTTTGGCGGCGCCAAGCAGGAACAGATCCAGCATGGCACCTACGACGGCACCAACTTCAGCTGGGACGGAGGCAACACGAACCCGGTCCCGGTTCAGGTTCCGGGGGCCCTCACGAACGGGCGCCAGGATCCGTCGGTGACCTGGACGGGGAAGTGGTTGATTGCATCGTGGTGGGACGACACCGTGGGCGGAAACTCGGACAACGTCTTCTACAACTGGACGACCGACCGCACCGGCAAGACCGGCTGGGCCGTGACTGCGAAGGCAGGTGCCGTCGCAGTCGACAACAGCGGAGGATTGACCACGGTCAGCTACAGCGCCCTGTCAGGTGATCCACCAGCAGTGAATGACCGGTTCCAGATCGGCAAGGCGGCGAGTAACGACGGAAGTCTTACCTGCGACGCGTCGACTACCTGCAACGCCGAGTTGCGGCAGGTGACCGCCGTTACCGGAAGCGGTCCATTCACTATCACTCTCGACTCTCCCCTGGTCTACCACCACTTTGTGGGCGAGCCCATCAGGATAGTGGCCGACCTACTGACGACAACCCAGAAGAACTCCGTTCAGGTCTCGATTCGACATTCCAACAAGCTCGGTGCCACGATCGCCGTTTATGGAGCCTTCTGCAAGGTTCTCACGCGCACGCTCCTAGACACCGCGGCTGACCCGTCGCCGGCAAACTGGACTCCCGAAACGCAGATCGACGTCGACGATTGTGATGCGGTTCTTAACGGACCCCAGATCGCCATCGACGAAAACAGCGGCGACATCCACGTCTTCAAAGCCATGACCAGCGGCGAACCTTCACCGACAGGGATCATCTACTGGCACGGGGTCCCTGATGCCACCTTCTCGACTACCGGCACGATCAATTGGAGCTCTCGGCTCGTCATCGATCCTGCCGCCAGCAGCTGGGAAAGCGACCCGCCGGACATTGCCGGCACGGTCGACCCGTTTACGCACAGGGTCTATGTCTTCTGGGTCACCAAGGCCATCGGCGGAGTAGTCAAGTACGTGACGCTGGACAGCCCGTATACCTCGGCGTCTGGCGAGACTACGATGACCACTGGTACGCAGCCGCGCTACACACACGTTCCCTCGCTGCTCGTTGACCCTTCGACAAGCAAGGCCGCCTACGTGCCTCTCGTCTACCAAACTGGCACCAGCTGCATAACACCTTCGTGCACCAGCACCTTCAATATCGTCCTCGACACCAGCGTCAACGTCCTGGCTCCGACCGTGCCGGCCGGTCTTACGGCGACGGCGGCGTCGGCCACTGAAGTTGACCTGGCCTGGAACGCCTCCACCGACGACGTTGGGGTGACCGGCTACACGGTTTACCGCAATGGCGTTTCGCTGGCAACTGTGTCCGGGTCGACCCTGACCTACGCGGACAAGTCTGTCGCCGAGGCCACAACCTTTAGCTACACGGTCGACGCCTTCAATGCCGGCGACAATCACTCGGCCCAATCGTCCCCCGCGATCGCTACGACGCCTGATGTCACTCCACCCACGGTCCCGACCGGCGTCAGCGCCACGGCCACCAATACGCCCGAGGTGGACCTGAGCTGGAACGCCTCCACCGACAACGTCGGAGTGACGGGCTACACCATTTACCGCAACGGCTCGCAGCTCACCATCGTGTCCGGGTCGACGACCACCTATGCGGATAAAGCCGTTGTCCAAGGCGGCAGCTATAGCTACACGGTCAACGCTTTCGACGCCGCCGGCAACCATTCGGCCCAGTCGGCTCCGGCGACCGTAAACACACCCGACACGTCGCCACCTTCGGTGCCAACCGGACTCAGTGCCGTTGCGACCACGAAGCCCTCAGTCACCCTGACCTGGAGTGCCTCGACCGACAACGTCGGGGTCACGGGTTACACGATCTATCGCGGCGGCACCAAGCTCACCACCGTGTCCGCCTCCACGCTGACGTACACAGACAGCACGGTCGCCGGCCTTACCACCTACAGCTACACAGTCGACGCCTTCGATGCTGCCGGCAACCACTCGGCGCAATCGGCCTCGGTGAACATCAAAGTGCCCGACTCGACGCCGCCCTCGGTGCCGACCGACCTGACAGCAACATTCGTCGCGTCGACACCTGAGGTGGATTTGGCCTGGAACGCTTCGACCGACAACGTCGCGGTTACCGGCTACACGATTTACCGGAACGGCACGGCGCTCGCCACCGTGTCCGGGTCAACCCTGACCTACGCTGACACCGCGATTGTCGTATCTGCCGGCTACGTGTACACGGTCGACGCCTTTGACGCCGCCGGCAACCACTCGGCCCAGTCAGGCTCGGCGGCAGTAAACCCTGGCGTGTACACGGCGATGTCTCCGAAGCGCTTGCTCGACACCAGGAGCAGTGGCGGCAAGCTCGGCCCCGGGGGCAGCATGAACCTTGCGATCGCCGGCACCAACGGCGTGCCCGCAAACGCCAGCGCCGTGATCCTCAACGTGACCGCGGTGGACGAGTCGACCGCAGGCTTCTTCACTCTCTACCCGACGGGAGCGAAGCTTCCCACCGCGTCCAACCTCAACTGGGTGGCGGGCGAGACCGTCCCCAACCTCGTCTCGGTCGGTCTTGGCGCTGGTGGCAAGGTCACGATCTACAACGGCCTGGGCATGGCCGATGCCGTGATCGACCTCGAGGGCTACTTTGCGCCGTCGAGCGGCGGCTCGGCAGGACAATTCGTGCCGGTCGTGCCCGCTCGCATCACCGACACTCGAGCTTCCAGCGGCCAGCCCAACCATGGACTGACACTGACTGCCGGCACAACGCTCAAGGTCCAGGTGACCGGCGTTGGTGGCATCCCGGCCAACGGAGTGACGGCTGTCGTCCTCAACACCACGGTCACAGACACCACTACTGCAGGCTTCCTCACCGTGTTCCCCACGGGCGCATCGGTGCCGCTCGCATCCAACCTCAACTGGATGGCCGGAGTCACCGTCCCAAACCGGGTCATCGTGCCCATCGGCACCGGAGGCCAGGTGTCGTTCTTCAACGGCCTCGGTTCGGCCGACGTAATCGTCGATATCAACGGTTACTTCACCGACGGCTCGGGCACCGGAGCGTCTTTCGTGCCGCTCACCCCGTCCCGAATCTTGGACACAAGAATGGGCGGGTCGCCGCTTGCCGGGCCCGGGACGATGCTGGTGACCGTGGCCGGTAAAGGTGGCGTTCCCGCCTCCGGGGCCAAAGCAGTCGTCCTGAACGTCACCGTAGTCAACCCGACCACCGCAAGCGCGCTCACCGTCTGGCCGGCAGACGCAAGTCAGCCGACATCGTCCGACCTCAACTTCACGGCGGGGCAGACGGTGCCGAACCTCGTGGTCGTGAAACTGTCGGCGAACGGCCAGATCGACATCTTCAATGCGTTCGGCACGACCAACGTCATCGTCGACGTCGTCGGCTGGTACGGATAACTGACGAGCGCCCTGGCTCCGACCGGGACATTTGACTCCCTTGACGCGGGATCGGGTCCAACCTACGGTCGCTCCGGAGTCTTGTCACCCCATCGCACGTAATGGGTTCAGCACCGACAGGTAACTGGGCGGGCTCACGTCGAGTCGCTCCCGGCTTACGCCGCCTTCCGCGTGGCGGGATGCTTGGTTCGTTTCTGGCTGCGATCGCCATCGGAAGCGCATCTCGTAATCTCAACCGCACGACGGTCGGCCTTGCCGGCGCGCTGGCCCTTTCTGCGTTCGGGCTGCTCGCGGCCCCGCTTGCAGCCGCTGCCGCACCCATCGCCTGCGCGACCCCTGACCTCATCACCGCAATCTCAACTGCAAACAGCCAGGCTGGAGGCGGCACCGTCACCCTGGCGAGCGGATGCGTCTACACCCTGACAGCGGCCGACAACTCGACCGATGGTGGCGGTGGCACCGGGCTGCCCGTGATCACGGGCACCGTGACCATCGCCGGCAGTGGAGCCACGATCACCAGGTCCACGGCCGCCGGGACGCCGACCTTCCGGATCTTCGACGTCGCGGGCTCAGGCAACCTGAGCCTGGATTCGTTGACCGTGAGCAACGGCCTTCTGAATAACACCGGCTCGACCGGTGGCGCGGGCATCTACAACCACGGAACGCTCTCGATCAGCGGGAGCGGGTTCACGGGCAACTCGTCACCGTCCCCGAATGGAGTATCCGGCGGTGGCATAAGCAATACCGGCCAGCTGACAGTCACCACCAGCACTTTCACCAACAACAGCGCTCAAGAGGGTGGCGCCGTTTTCAATCAGAACAGCGCAACCATCACGAACACAACTTTCAACAACAACGTGGGCACCATCTACGGCGGGGGGGCCATCCTCAATGCATTCGGCACCACCAACGTCTCTTCGAGCACGTTCGTGGGCAACACCGGGCCGGGGGGCGGCGCGATCGACAACGACACGACGATGACATTTAGAAACAGCACTTTCTACAACAACACCGGCGGGGGCGGCGGCGGCGGCGCCATCAACAATTTCGGCACCGTCACCTTCATCCAGTCGACCCTTTCGGGCAATACAGCAAATACAGGATCGAATATCCACAACTACAGCTCCGGGTCGGTCACAGCGACGACGACCCTGATCATGAGCATCGTCGCCAATGGCATCGGCGGAAGCAACTGCAACAGCAACGGACCGCCGATCATCGACAGCGGGTACAACCTCGATAGCGGTTCGTCGTGCGGTTTCACGACCGCGCAACACTCGCTCAACAACACCCAACCGCAGCTCCAGGCGTTGGCTTCGAATGGAGGAGCGACCCAGACGATGGCCGTGCCCATGTCGAGCCCAGCGGTCAATGCGATTTCCGCGAGCGTGAGCGGATGCAGCGGCAGCACCGACCAGCGTGGTATTGCACGACCGCAAGGCTCGGGCTGCGACATCGGGGCCTTCGAAACGATCATTTCGAGCAGCGACACACAGCCGCCAACTGTTCCAACGGGCCTTTCAGCGCCTTCGGTGACGGCGAGCTCCGTCTCGCTGCAGTGGAATCCATCCACCGACGATGTGGCCGTGACAGGTTATACGGTTTATCGCAACGGAACCGTAGTGGGCAGCACCGGATCAGTTGGAGCTACAACGTACACCGACGCCACCGTCTCGCCCTCGACCACCTACTCGTACACCGTCGACGCCGTCGACGCGGGAGCCCTGCATTCGGCACAGTCGGCGTCGCTTTCGGTGACCACGTCAGCCCCTCCGCCGGGCATCCACTTTGTGCAGGCCGCGACCGTAGGTACGGGGGGCAACGTGATAACCACGACACTGGCGCTTACCGGCGCCGTTTACGCTGGTGATCTGCTCGTCGGATGGTTCGGCCAGTACAACTCCACAGGCCAGGTGCGCGTGTCCGACAACATCAATGGCGCGTGGACGCGAGGCGCGTCGGAGACATGGTCAAGCACGGCAGGCGACCTCGCTCTCTATTACGTGCAAAATGCGGCCGGCTCACCGAGCGGTGTGACGATCACCATCGCGGCGTCCACGGGGACCTACCTCGAGGCTGCTGTGAGTGAGTACAGCGGAGTCGCGCAGACGGCCGCACTTGATAAGGCGGTGGTGGGGAAGGGCGTCGGCACGGCGGCCGACTCAGGCGCTACGCCGGCTGTCGGACCGGGTGAGCTCGTGGTAGGCGGCGTCATCACCGGTGGGTCGCCGGGAGGGACGACCGCCGGCGCGACGCAAGGACAGATGTTCACCATGCGCGCGCAGAGGCCCTCGGGATCGGTCGACATCGAAGACGTGCTGTCGAGCACCGCTGGAGCACAGAACGGGCGCGCCACGTTGCACAACAGCACCGACTGGTACGCGATGGGCGCGGTATTCCACGCCTACGCCAGCGCAGATACGCAGCCGCCGACGGTACCGACTGGACTGGCCGCAACCGCCAGCTCGTCGATACCCCAGGTGAACCTGGCGTGGAACGCCTCGACGGATAACGTGGGAGTGACGGGCTACAGCGTTTATCGCAACGGCACGCTTCTTGCCAACGTATCAGGAGCGTCTCTCACGTATGCAGACAACACGGTCAGCAGCGTCGCCACCTACAACTATGCGGTCGACGCTTTCGATGCCGCCGGAAACCACTCGGCGCAGTCGGCGCCGGTCAGCGTGACGACGCCCGACACGTCACCCCCTACGGTGCCCGCAGGCATCTCGGCCGCTGCAATTTCTCCCACGGAGATCGATGTGGGTTGGACCGCTTCAACTGACAACGTAGGCGTTACCGGCTACACGATCTATCGCAACGGCACGGTACTCGCCACCGCGGGCGCAACTGTGACGGCGTGGGCGGACACCACCGTGACCGCATCTACCACGTACACGTACACGGTTGACGCGTTCGACGCTGCGGGCAACCACTCCGTTCGTTCGGCTCCGGCAAGCGCAACGACGCCGGCGGCACCAGACACGCAGGCCCCGACTGTGCCCGCCAATGTCGCGGCCCAGGTCGGGCAGGTGGGCGAGGTCGATGTGAGCTGGAGTGCGGCGACCGACAACGTGGGCGTCACCGGGTACACGGTCTATCGCAATGGGGCCTTGCTCGCCACGGTCTCGGGTTCGACTCTGGCTTACGCGGACCGAACGGCGGCGGGGTTGACGACATACGGCTACACGGTCGACGCCTTCGACGCCGCCGGCAACCACTCGGCGCCGTCGGTGTCGGCGTCGGTCACCACTCCCGATTGGACTCCACCCACCGTGCCGGCGGGGCTGGCCGCGACAGTGGTGCCCGGCGGTGAGATCGACCTCAGCTGGAGCGCCTCGACCGACAACGTCGGGGTCACCGGCTACACCATCTATCGAAACGGTGTCGCCATCGCCACCACATCCGGAGGAACGCTGGCGTACGCGAACACCGGGCTCGGCCATGGCTTCACGTACACGTACACCGTCGATGCGTTCGACTCCGCCGGCAACCACTCGGCCCAATCGGCGCCGGTGTCAGCAACCACGCCTGACGACATCGCCCCGACCGCGCCCGGCAGCCTGGCTGCGTCGGCGACGTCGCCGACCGCGGTTTCCGTCTCCTGGTCGGCGTCCACTGACAACGTCGCCGTCACCGGCTACGACGTCTACCGGGACGGTGTGGCAGTCGCCACCGTAGGTCCATCCGCACTGAGCTACCTGGACACCGTTGCGTCCGGCAGCACGCATGCATACACAGTCGATGCCTTCGACGCCGCCGGAAACCATTCGGCGACGCCGCCGCCCGTCACAGTCACCACGTCGACTGCTGACACGACCTCTCCATCAGTGCCCACTGGGCTCACGGCAACTGCAGTTGGATCGACTCAGGTTGCCCTGGCCTGGAACGCCTCCACTGACAACGTCGGCGTCACCGGTTACACGATCTACCGGAACGGCGCGGTGCTGGCGACGGTGGGTGCATCGACGCTGTCGTATTCGGACACGACCGTCGCCCAGGCCACCACCTACTCATACTCGAGCGACGCGTTCGATGCCGCCGGAAACCATTCGGCGCAGTCCGCGACCGTGTCGGTCCACGTCCCCGGGGTCCCGAAGTTCGTGCAGGGCGTTGTGGTTTCGACGGGCAGCAAAGTGACGAGTGTGACGCTCACGATGGGGCCGGTCGCGCGCGGCGACCTCCTGGTCGGCTGGTTCGCGCAGTACGACTCGACGGGCCAGGTGACGGTGACCGACAACGTCAACGGAGCTTGGACCCGAGGGCCGGCCTCGACGACCTGGCACGGGGGCACGACTCCAGGGGACATTGCTCTGTACTACGTCGCGAACGCCGCAGCCGCGCCCAGTGGTCTGACTATCACCATCTCAACCGCCGTGGCGACCTACCCGCAGGCCGCAGCGGCGGAATACTCCGGCGTGGCGACCGTCAACCCTCTCGATCAAATGGTGATTGGCACAGGCAGCAGCGCGAGTGCCGACTCCGGGCTCACTGCTGCAGTCGGCCCAGGCGAGCTCGTATACGGAGCGATGACGGCGACCAACGGCCCGGGTACCCTGACGCCCGGCGCCAGCCAGGCTGTGCCTTTCGTGAAGCGGACGCAGAACACCAGCGGCTCGCAGGCCCAGGAGGACATCCTGGCCAGCGCGTCGGGCCAGCAGCACGCCGTGTTCACGTTCCCGACCTCGACTCAATGGTTCATGGTCTGTGCCGTTTTCAAGGCGGCGTAGTCCAAAGCGCGCCAGATCTTGGGTCCGGAGTCCTAGGACCGCCGATAAGCACCATTGGCGCCCAGGCTGTACCGCCCATAAGCTCGAGCTCTGGGGTTTAGCCCCGCGGCGGCGCATGGAGGGACGATGTGCGGGATTATTGGGTACCTGGGTGAAAGGGAGGCGAGCCCGGTACTGATCGACGGCCTGAAGTGCCTCGAGTATCGCGGTTACGACTCAGCCGGCATCGCGGTGCTGGATCGCAACGCCGGATTCACGGCCACGACCAAGAGCGACAGCAAGGTCGCACTGCTGGTCGAGAGGCTGAAAGACAACATGCCGAGCGGCCGACTCGGCATCGGCCATACGCGATGGGCGACTCATGGCCGGCCGAGTCTCGTCAACGCTCATCCGCATTCCGATTGCTCCGGCAGAATCGTGGTGGTCCACAACGGGATAATCGAGAACTTCGCTGAGCTGAAGGTTGAGCTCGAAGCGACAGGCCACGAGTTCCTTTCCGAAACCGACACCGAAGTCGTCCCACACTTGATCGAAGCCAACTACCAGGGCGACTTCCTCGCGGCGGTCCGTGTGGCATTGAAACGCATCAGGGGCGCGTATGCGCTGGCGATGTTCTCCATGGACGATCCCGACCTGCTGGTGGGCGCGCGGTTGAACGCGCCTCTGGTCGTCGGCCTTGGGGACGGCGAGTTCTTTCTGGCCTCCGACATCACCGCAGTCATTCCGTACACGAAGAAAGTGCTGGTGCTCGGCGAGGGTGAGGTGGTGGCACTGACGTCGTCGGGCGCGGAGGTGTCGACCCTGGACGGGATGCCCGCGGCCACGAAGGTCATACAGGTCGACTGGGACGTGAGCCAGGCGCAGAAAGCCGGCTACCCCCACTTCATGTCGAAAGAGATACACGAGGCGCCCGATGCCGTGGCCAACGCCATCCGGGGCCGCCTGAGCCCGGACGATCGTGTCCGCTTTCAGGAGTGCGACCTGTCAGACGAAGAGCTTCGCGGGTACCGCGACGTGCTGCTGCTCGGGATGGGGACTTCCCTGCATGCAGCCATGGTCGGCGAGTACGTGATCGAAGACTGGGCCGGCATTCCAGCTCGATCGGCAGACGCCTCCGAGTTCCGTTACCGCAGGCAGACCATTGGTCCGCAAACGCTGACGATGGTGCTGACACAGTCGGGCGAGACGGCCGACAGCATCGTCGCCCTTCGACAAGCGAAGGCGCGAGGCTCGCGCACGCTGGCGATCTCCAATGTGGTCGCCAGCACCGCCGCGAGAGACAGCGACGGTGCGATCTACCTGCACGCCGGGCCGGAGATTGGTGTCGCTTCTTCGAAGACCTTCGTGAGCCACCTGATCACCCTTTACTTGCTTGCCGCTAGGATGGCGAATGCCAAGGCTGGGATGCCGCTCGAGCGCCGGCAGGAGCTGGCCAAGGTTCTGCGCGACCTCCCCGACGCGGTCAGGAAAGTGCTCCGCCGCGAGGATGAGATCGCCGAGCTGGCCAAGCGCTACTGCCGGTTCAAGAACTTCATGTTCATCGGTCGGGGTATCAACTATCCCGTCGCTCTTGAAGGGGCGCTCAAGTTGAAGGAAGTTTCGTATGTGCACGCTGAAGGTACGTCGGCCGGCGCGCTCAAGCACGGGCCCATCGCGTTGCTGGATGAGGATTTTCCTGTCGTGGCCATCTGCACCGACAGCACCACCCGCGACAAGATCGCCGGCAACGTACACGAGGTCGCGGCTAGAGGCGCTCCGGTGCTCGCGCTCGTGACCGAGGGCGACCGCAAACTCGATGGCGTGGTCACCGACCGGATCGAAGTCCCTGCCGGCGACGAGGCTGCGGTCGCCATTCTCAACACGGTTGTCCTCCAGCTGTTCGCCTACCACGTGGCCACCATGCTCGGCCGCGATGTCGATCAACCGCGAAACCTGGCCAAGAGCGTAACCGTCGAATAATCCGAGCCCACGCCGGTCGGCCGGCACGATCCGATGAGGAAATCCCTGGTTCTGCTGGGGCTGAGCTTTTCGCTTTACCTGACGGCATGCGAAGCGGTCGTCGCAGCAGCCGCCGGTCCGCCTCACGTGATGATCGTTCTCATGGAAAACCACAGCTACGAGGAGGTCATCGGCAACCCGCAAATGCCTTACATAAACGCGTTGGCGGCAGCCAACGCTGTGGTGAGCACAACCGACTTGAGCCATCCGAGCGAGCCCAACTACCTGGGCTTGGTTTCAGGCTCGATCCAGGACAATCCGCAGGACGTCACCCCACAGGACAAGACGTACGCGGGCCCGCAGCTCACCGATGAGCTGGCGGCCGCGGGGGTGGGCTGGAAGGCATACATGGAAAACATGCCGATCGCCTGCGACCTCACCGACCGTTACAGCCCCGAAGGCTATGACGTGAACCACAACCCGTTTATGTACTTCGACTCAGTGCGCCACAACCCGGGCCAATGCAGCCGCGACGTGCCCTACACGCAGCTGACGGCCGACCTGACCGCGGGCAGCGCCCCGCCCTTCATGTGGGTGTCGCCGAACACCACCCACGACATGCATGACCGGACCGACGCCCAGGGTGACGTTTTCATCAAGTCGCTCGTCACCCAGGTCCAGGCGTCGAGCTGGTGGACTGCAAACAGCCGCCTCATCGTCACATGGGACGAGGGCACGCGATCCGAACAGGTCGCCACGATCGTGGTCGGAGCGCCGCACGCGAGTAGGGCTGACGGCGGCAGCGAGTACGGCACGCTGCGCGGCTTGGAGGAGGCCTACGGGGTCGGCCTGCTCGGCCATTCGGCCGATCCCAATGTTGGTGACATTCTTCCGCTGCTCTCCGGAAGCACATCCCCGCCGGCAGGTGGGATGGCGCCGTTGTGGGTCGGCGCAGCCGGGGCGGTCGTGGCGATCGCTATCTTCGTGACGGTTGCCCGGCGCTGCTCGCGGTGAAGGTCCGCAGCGCGAGACGATCGAATAAGTCCCAGTGCATCCTCGCGAAGTCGAGGTGATCGGCGGCCGCCGCCACCTCGGCCAATCCCGCCAGCATGGCCTCCCGCCAGCAGCTTGGGTCGGCGCCGAGGCGCTCGAGGCCGCCACGGATGAACCCACGGACCTGGTCGGGGAACCATCCTTCCCCTTCGAAACTCCACGTGATGCCCGCACCCCATTCCCCTACGCGTAGACCGCGATGCCGGGCGACGCGACGGCCGGGTCGCGTGTGGCGATCCAGGTAGAGGGCGTACGAAAGGGTGAATCGAACCAGGTCGCGGACCGGCTCACCAGATGCCGCACCGCCTTCCCAGTCGATGACCCCTGAGATCTGCTTGCCGGCCATAAGGACGTTGCCGAACCAGAAGTCGCCGTGGACCGCGGTGCGGGGCGTGGTAGTCGAGCGAAGGCGGCTGTGGATGTCGCTGAGCCTGGCCAGCCGCTCATCCAGCAGCGGGTCGCCCGCGAAGCGCCGACGCAGGAGCTCTGTTGTGCCACCGTCCATGTCGAGAGGACTGCGCGGCCCGGCGCTGGCGCTCTGAAACCTCGCGAGCCATGCCTCCACCGCTCGGAAGTCCGCATCGACAGCCGTGGGGTTGGATACATGCCGCCACGCGTGGTAGCGAGTCGTCATGGGAACGCCCGGCAGTGCGGTTGTCACCAGCCAGGGACGGCCTTGAGCTTCGGGTATGTCTTTGAGCGCGGGGACCGAGGCCAGAACATCGCTTGGCAAGCGGGTCTGCAGGTCGAGCAAGACGGTGCGTTCGGCGGCGATCGTGGCTTCCGCAGCCGCCGTGGTCGGGATCTTGATCGCCAGTGATGGCCGCTCGCTGCCGATCGGGATCAGGAGCACCGTGACCTTTGCATTCGGATCCTTGGAAAGAGCGACTACAAGCATCTGCATGCCCCGAAGTTCGAGAAGGGAACTCGCGACAACTCGGTTTGGAATCCGTCCCAGGACGATGCGGAAAGGCGCCGCCGACCCGACCAGGCCTGCCGGAACGAAAACTCGAGCAATTCCATTGATGGCGACCAGCCCAACCGACTTGACCGCTCCCCCGCGCGGGAGCGCCAGCAGCTGCGTGAAGAAGTAGCGAAGCGCTGCCCGCGATTCTTCGACGTAACAAGTTGGCGGATCGACCGAGGGCATAGCGATGAATTCGCGCACCAGCTCGACGCCCGCTTCTCGAGCCAGGCGTCGGCAGCGGCGGCGTGCACCCAATCCACTGCTGACCAATGCAATTGACGTGCCGGCGGGTAGTGCCCGCACCCGCTGTGCAACGTCCCGTTGCGCCGATCGTGAAGTCGGCACGTCAACACGAAGAGTCCCCGGCGCCGCCAACAGCCGCCACGGTCCGGGGAGGCCGCTGTCGCCGGTAGGGTGCCCGTTGAGCTCGGTTACAGCAGGGGCCGCAGCCAACTTGGTGTGCGCTGATCAGTTCCGTTGAGCACGATCCCGCTGACCCGATCCCTTCCGATGCGGGTGACGATGGTTTCCAGGTCTGTGGTCAGAGTCACCCTGCTTCGGGCCACAATCAGCAATCGGTCTGCCAGGGCGCAGGCCAGCGACCCGTATGAGATGTTGAGCATCGGTGGGAGGTCGATGACCACATTGCCAAAGATCCCTCTGAGCCCGTCCAATACATTTCTGTCGACGAGCTGGTAGAAAAAACGTGCGGGCTCGCTCTGGGCGATACCCGACGGAATCACGTAGATGTTGGGAACGAGCGCCGCTCCGCGAACGATTCTCAACCGCGACCCGCCTTCCAGCCATTCGCTCAACCCTCCGGCTTCTGTGATGTCGAAGAACTTGTAGAAGGAGGGAGAAGCGAAGTCGCACTCGATCAGCAAAGTGGATTTCTTAGTGTCGACCGCCATCGCCGTCGCGATGCCGATGGCAACCGAAGTCTTGCCCTCGCCGTAGGCGGTGCTCGTCACGCCCAGAACCCGGCACTCGGCTGCAGGGTCGAACGAGACCGACAGATAAGCGCGCCGGCAGCGGTCGACGAACCAGGGTGGCAGCCCGATGGAGTTGATCCGCTCCATCCGTGGATCCGCAAAGCCAGGCAGGGTCGGTCTGGTGGCCAACGCATCGTTGATCGATTGGGAGAATTGGCTGGACAGCTCTTCGCCGGCGCTGGTCTCGTCAGCATCCTCGACCACTTGCTCGACTTCGTCCGCAAGCTGAGTACTCCCAATCGTTACCGGCTGGTCCCCGTTGGCGATCAGATCGATGCCATGCTTGTGAGCCGGCGCGCGCTCCTTGACCCTATGCGCCACCGGAGCCCACCAGTCTGGGGATGGTCGCCACTACGGGTACACCGAGACGGCGCTCGAGCTGCTTGGGGTCGCCGGCGGTCCTATCAGCCCAGCCGAGCAAGTAGATATAAGCCCCGACCGCGGCCAGACCGACAAGCAGCACAAGGACCGCTGGCACGAGACTCGAGTAGTCGCCGACGAATCGTGAGCCTGCCATGTGCGGTGGGTCCAGCACAGTCGTTCCGATCTGGAGGAAGCGAGCCGACGCGGTGCCCAGGTACTGTGCCTGGCTCAAGCTGTTCTGGGCCTCTGTCACCTTAGCGCTCCAAAGCTGAACGTTGCCTTCGAGCAGCGCAACCTGGGGGTCACTCGAGCCGGCGTCGGTGGTCGTCCCCGGATGTGCCGCGACGTAGCTCTGGAGCTCGACCTGGGCCGCGGCCAGATTGGCCTGTGCGTCTTTCAACTGGCCGCTCCAGAACGTGCGGGCTGCCGCCGCCTGATCCTGCTGGATCGTCGCCATCTGCTCTTTGAAGATGTCGATCGTGTCGGTCACCACGGCCAGGCAAACCGCTGAGTGCGGGCACGCGTAGGACAACGTCATCAGATGAGAGCCGGAGGCCACAGCTCTGAGGCTGGTGCCGCTCGATTTGAGCGTTTGTTGCAGCTCGGCGCCACTCGAGACCGTCCCGGCGCTTGTCAGCCGGTCTGACAAGCTGTGCGCGAAGGCGGGGGTCTTCACCACCTGACTCACGCTGTCGGCGAGGTTCTGGGCGGGGGTCTGATTCGGGCTCCAGCCGACCGGGACGAACGTTGTCCCGAAAGCGGCGGGGTCTTCGATCCTCAAGGTGGCGGTCGCGCGAAAGGACGCGAACACCACGGCAACCGACACGCCTAGCACGACAGGGAGCAGCAGCAAAGCGGCAAATCTAAGCCTCTGTCGAAACATGATCTCAAGGTACTTCGCCATCAACCCATGCTCCTGTGCACGAGGCGCGCCCAGGCATGCCGACAGTCACGAGCCGCGAGTTCCAATTTCAGCAATCGTATGAGTGGACGGACGCAGGCACATGAGGCGCTGGTCCCGCTCGGCCTGGGACAAACCGTGCACGGGCGACACGGGTCCAAGGCGTGGGACTAGTGCCCAAACCGATGCGGGACATTGACGCGGTGTCGCCGAGCGAGCCGATATCTCGCCCACCTCCGCTCCGGTGAAATATGAGGCGACCCATGCAGCAGTTGATGAACCTGGATGACATGCTGCATCGGCTGCTCGATGCGGGCGGCTCAGACCTGCTTTTAAGTTGCGGGAGTCGCCCGCGCATTCGGAAGGATGGGAGCCTCGAGACGCTCGACGAGAGTTCCAGGGTCCTCGCACCGTCAGACACTCTTCGAATGCTTCGCGAGGTGCTTGATGCCAAGCAGTGGAAGGAGCTCGAGAAACAGCGCCATGTCGACTTCTCGTTCACGTGGCGCGAGCGCGCGAGGATTCGCGGCAACGCTTATCACCAGCGAAATTCGATAGCTGCCGCCTTTCGGCTGTTACCGCTCGTCATACCCAACTTCGACATGCTTGGGATCCCCGAAACGGTTCACCGCTTGCTCGAGCGGCGGCACGGCCTGGTCCTGGTCACAGGACCCACCGGCTGCGGCAAGTCGACGACGCAGGCGGCCATGATCGACCACCTCAACGCGACGCGACCATTCCACATCATCACGATCGAAGACCCGATCGAGTACGTGCACAAGCACCAGCTGTCGATCGTCGATCAGCGCCAGGTGGGTGAGGACACCCCTTCGTTCGCCGAGGGCCTCCGCTCCGCTTTTCGCGAGGATCCGGACGTGGTCCTCATCGGCGAGATGCGCGACCTGGAGACCATGAGCGCGGCGGTTTCGATCGCGGAGTCGGGTCACCTCGTTCTGGCCACGCTGCACACGAACGACGCGCCCCAGGCACTTGACCGGATCATCGACAGCTACCTCGGAGCGCAGCAGCAACAGGTGCGGATCCAGCTTGCCAGCTGTGTGGCTGGAGTGATCTACCAGGAGCTGCTGCCGGCGATTGGGGGCGGGCGGGTCGCCGCGTTCGAAGTCCTGATCGCCAACACCGCCGTGCGCTCGATGATCAAAGAAGGGAGGACCGACCAGCTGCGAACGGTGCTTCAGACCAGCTTCCGCGAGGGCTCGCAGACGCTGGAACGCTCACTGAACCAGCTGCTGCGAGCGGGCATGGTCAGCGAACGCGACGCCCGCCGCCATTCGGTCAACCCTGCCGCGATCCACGCGTAGCACGCGGTAGCCGGCCGAACCCGAGGCCGACGGCGGCCACGCCGACCACCGACACGAGAGTGAACCCGGCAACGGCCCCGGGCCATGGTCCCAGCAGAACCAGCGAGGCCAGCATGGCCACCCCACAAAGGGCCTCGACCGCTGGCGACACGATGCCGATCGACGCGCCACAGCCGGCACAGCGACCGCCCCGGACCACGTAACCGGCCACAGGAATCAGGTCGACAAGGTTGAGCACGCGGCCGCACGTGCGGCAGTGCGACCGCGGTCGCACCACGGACTCACCTCGAGGCAGCCGGTCGGCGGCCAGGTTGATGAAGCTGCCCACCAGGAGCGCAACTACCACCAGGTAGGCGCTCAGGGCTCCTCCAACCACTAAGTCAGCGGAGTTCAAATCGCGGCTCTCTCAACAAGGCGAAAGGGCGCCGCTCGCGCGACGCCCCCCTCCCTACCCCGGTTGGGCGCGCGTCAACCGCCGGAGACGGTGCACCCGGCCGGGACAGCCGGTCCGCCCGACGCTTGCAAGACAGGCCCTGTGATGCGGCCGAATCCATCCCATGTGTAGGCGTAGTTGGTTGGCGAGTTGCGGAGGAACGTTGGCGTCCCGGACGAGTTGTACAGCGGGTGGGTGCCATCGGGCTTAACGGTCATGTCGCTCGTCCCGGTGGTCTCCGCAGTGACTGAACTGAGATTGAAGTAAGCCATGTAGGCGTCGAGGCCGGACTGCACCGTCTTGTACTCCTGCTCGCATGCCTTGGCCTGCGCGCTGGTGGTCAGGCCGACCAGGCTCAACGTGACGATCGCGGCAAGAACCCCAAGGATAGTGACCACGACCAGGAGCTCGATCAGGGTGAACCCAGATTGGCCCTTTTTGCCCTTCAGATTCCTGGCGAAATAACCGTAAAGACCGCCGTGCATACCCCAACTCCTCATGCGTTCCCCAGCGTTGGACTGGTGGCACGCTCTTATGTATTAGTTCGCTACGTGTCCCAACTCTAGGCACCGGTTGCGCAAACCTAAATAGAGGGATTGGCCCAGTACCCTGGGCATAAGTCCGGGGCCAGGCTGGGCGGTGGGACGTCGGTGACTTAACCGAGTCCCGTGCGGACCGCCTCGATGAGGATCAAGAACACGCCCGCCCCGAAAAATGGCAGCGCACAGCCTCGGCGCGCCTTGGTGGTCACCAGGCCCGCCTCGTTTTCGTCCAGGAGGTTGACCTCAACCCCAGGTTTGCGGCGCTCCTCGCGATGCTGCTCCTTGCGCTTGCTCAAACCCGCCGCCTCATGACCAAACCGATGCATGTGAGGTAGGGCCCGTACCGCACGTCGGGATCCACCCGGGGTGGTCGGGGCAGCGCCTCCACGGGGTGGCCGGTCAGCTGCTGGAGCCGGTCTGTCAAGAGGGAGGTAAGAGCCTGGTCAGAGCGCACGAGGATTGGCGAATTGGGGCCGAACCCGGCTGCGCCTGAGCGCTGGTGGAAGGCCAGCACCGGCTTGAGCCCGATTGAAACGGCCAGCGCGAGGTCACCGCCTGATCCCACCTTGAGCTTGAAATTGTGGGCGGCTCGTGGCACGCGGCCGTCGATCAAGACCGCTTCACACGGCTTGGCGGACATGTCCAGGAGAATGCACGAGTCGACTTCGATGGCGCGCGCGACGCACAGCGACTTCAGGTCCACCGCTGCGGGGTCGAGTCCGGCGTGCCTGGCGGCTGCTGCGATCGCCTTGACCTGGCTCCGGTCCCACATTACGGCGAAGATGGTCCGCACTTCGGAGCCCAGCGACACCTCGACGTGCCGCATCGCCATGCGGTCCGAGCCAAGGTTTAGCTCACCTCTCACCGAGGCGTCGATTTCGGCGTCGGGCGTGGCTTTGGGAAAAGTGAGGACCCTGAAGCTGGCGATCGCGTCGCTGGCCGCGACCAACGCTCGAGTCGCGGTGATTTCGCTCCGAGCGAGCAGCTGGCGGAGCGCCTGGCCCAGTGCCGCCGAGTCCAGCACGCGACCGCCTTCGAGGGCGCCTGGCGGTGCGGCACCTTCGCCGCATCGCATTGGGCCTCCGGGCAAGCCTTCGAGAACGCGGAGCGTTCCAGACGAGAGGTCCACTGCGAGCCGAGATGTGGGCACCCCTAAGGAGAGTAGTACGACCAGCCCTGCACGTAGACTCCGAGATTGCCCCAAATGGCAGCGGGACCGACCTGGACGCGGGTCCACAGGCGCGGATTGCCTACACAGGTAGTCGACCCAGCGGCGTCGCTGATGCACGCGTGCAGATCTGAAATACGGGTACTCCCAATTCGGTAGAACCAGCTCCCGCCGCTTGATGAGCCGAAGTAAAGGCATGGGCCGATCAAGTTGGTCGGACAGGATCCGACGATCGGTGAGCCGGCGACGATGGGGCCACCCGGACCAAATTTCGCCGCCTTGAACATCTGGGTCCCGCTCACCGGTATCTCTACGTCGTAGACGAAGCCGTCGTTCGCCCCGAAGTACCAGTCGCCGGTCGCGTCCGGCATCGGCGTGGTGTTGATGGCCGGCCGACCGTCGGGCTGGCCGTCGTACACGTACGCGAGATTGAGCTGATTGTTGAACAGATACAAGAAGCCGTTCGTCCCGCCCACACCGATCACGTCCTGCATCACGCCCAGCACCGGGCAACGGCACCAGTAAGGCGCTCGGCCGGCGGTGGACCCGTTGGGAAGCGTGACGCTCGGCCCGGGAGACATCAGGTAAGACGGCCCTGACCCGATTTGTGCCACGTCCAGCCTGCCGGAGGCCGTGGCGACGGCCAGGTTCAACGGAGGGGTTGACGCACTGAGGCCGTAGCCGACGGCGTTGTTTCCATTGAGTGTCCGGCTGTCGGTTTGGGTCAGGTTGTAGGTCGTTACGGTTCGCTGGCCGCCTCCGCAGCCTCCCTCGCCATTACCGTTGCACTCGGTGGTCGACTCGGTGTAGGTCCAGTGCTGGAGGCTCGTTCCTGAGCCGCTGGTCACCAGCAGGAATACCTCGTCGTTGACGGTGCTCGTTTGGCTCTGACTGGTGACCGTGCCTGGGAAGACGAGTGGTGCGGCGGCGACGCTGCCGGTCAAGGAAACGGAAGCCCGCCAGGCGCACGAGCCGCCGGCCCTTGCGTCGTAGACGTAAAGGCGGCCGGAGTCCCCGATGAAGGCATAACCGCGGAAGTTGGCGCCTGCAGCCGCGCTCGCGCTGACGGTTCCTGTGGTGGCCAGACTGCAGCTCAAAACCGGATTGCTGCCACTCCGCTCGTTGAAGACCACGACTTTGTTGCCCGCGGGGGCAAGGATGTCGACGGAGCCGTTGGGATCAGGTGCGGTCAGCGGAGGTGCGGTTGCACCGCCTCCCAGCGAGACCACCCAGCTGCGCGCGGTCGACCCAAACGAATATGCCCAGAGCCGGCCGGTCGCATCGCTGACCAGGTAACGGTTTTGTCCCCCGACGGTGTCGTGGATGCCGTCGACGTTGGACGACCCAGCCTCAAGGCTCGTGGCCACCTCGGGGACGATTGCACTGCACGTCTGGCTAACGGTCGCAAAGTGTCCGTTCAGAGGGGCCGTAAGGGCCCAGGGTCCCCGTGCGTCCTGGGCACACACCGCGGGCACCGGCCCGCCCTGAAGCTGGTTGATCGCGAGCTCGGCAGCCGATGTCACGGTTGCCTCTGTCTTCACCTTCGCGACAAGATCTTGAGAAACCACGAATGAGTCCGTCAGCTCGGTGAGCAG
>WNFO01000216.1_pt1 | contig 42149 bp, 43 predicted proteins | sample 5400251 | NCBI WGS metagenome assembly WNFO01 (sample SAMN13153354, study PRJNA577476) | soil metagenome | isolation source: 100 cm saprolite under Madrone tree | place: USA:California | collected 2016-06-14 | reverse complement strand
AGCGATTGCGCCAGTTGTCGCCGATGCGCGCCTCGCGGTCGACGATCAGCGTATCGATCTGCAATTGCTTGAGACGTGCCGCGATCGAAAGTCCGGCCTGTCCGCCGCCGACCACCAGCACGTCTGGATCGCGGTCGGCATATTGGGCCGCGGCTTTGCGCAGGTCGAGCCAGTTGGGACCGCGAAAATCGCGCGAATAGGCCTGGCCGCGGGGCCGAGACTTTCCGAGTTGTTCCTCAAAGCCTTTTAGCTCGTCGAGCGCCGTCAGCAGCGTCCAGGCCTTCAGCCTGTTGCCGTCGCCAGCATCGGGGATCAGCCGCAGAATCCCGTTGCCGCGGCCCTGCGCGGTTTCAAATTTGAAGATCGCTTCGATCGTGCTGGTGCCGGCGCGCGTCACCTTGCGCGGCGCCGCGCGATTTGGATCGATCGCAAAACCGGCCGGTCGGGCGCCGCCGGCGTCGGCTTTCAACGCGCTCAAGATGGCTTCCGCGCCGTTGATGGTCTGGATGTTCCAACTCAGCGCCAGCACGTCGCGCCAATGGCTTTCCGGATGGAACAGGGTTTTGAGCAGGGTATCGTCTGATGTCGCGAGCGCGCTTTCGAACTGCGTCAGCCAGTTTTCCGTGGCGATCGACACATCGTCCGTTCTGTCGAGCATTCGCGTTTCCCGCCATTTGCCGTCTTTGCGGCGCTTCCCTGAAAGCAAAAACCTATATCGTTTGGGTTATCGCAGAAAGGGCGTGACGAGACGCCCTGCTATGTCCCCAGCGACAGGATGTGGCCCTGATCCGGCGGTACGCGGGCATTCAAGGTATCGAGATAGACCTGCCTCACCGCCGCCTCGCCGCGACCTTCGGTGACAGTAATCCACCGATCGAGCTTCGGCGCGAAGCCTGACCAGGCTTTGCCGAACCGCGTGTCGACGCCGCCGGGTCCCCACTCCCTGGCGCGTTTGCGGATCTGGTCGGGCGCGAAGAACCATGACGGCCTGGCGCCGGGCAATTCCGCTTCGTCAGGCGTGGAGGCGCGGTGGGTGAGCCCGATGCGGCCTGAGTATTTCATCTCGTCGCCGAAATGCTGGTGCAGGTTCGCGCGCAACGCGCTGTTACCCGCCATGTCGACGAACGCGACGGGTGAATCCGGCGGCAGCGAGGTCACGCGGTCATAGGTCACCACGTCGTCGTAGCAGCCCAGCGACCTGACAAAATCGAAATTGGCCGCCGAGGTGAGCCCGATCACCCTGATATCCCTGTGCTGCGTATGCAACAGATGCGCGAGGCCGAAGGCGGTCTTGCTGGAGGCGCTGGAAAGCATCACGCTGCGCGCGCCGTAAAATTCGTTCTCGCTCAAGAAATCGTCGACCAGGAACGACAGCATGAACAGCGGCCGCAGCAGCGCCTGATAATCGCCCTGCCGTCCGGCAAAGGCCGGATCGCCGCCGACCCGCGCATAGGCATTGTAGACCGGCGCCACCCCTTGCCGATGCGCGGCGGCGTCGCGCAGGCCGCGCTTGCTGACGTCGGCGGCCTCCATCACCAGATGCGTGGCCATCGGGAAATAACCGAACAGGCGTTCGCCGATTGCGATGCCCGGATGGCGCGAGGCGATCACCTCGCCAAATCCCCATACCGGAATGTTGCCGAAGTTTTCCGGCGCCGGAAACAGCTGCCAGTATTTTAGCTGGTCGCCCAGCACCGCGTAGGTGATGTTGTTGGCGGTGAAGGCGAAGCGATCGATCTTGATCAGCAGCGCTTCGTCGGGCAGGGCGTCGGCGTCTGGCAGCGATGTCTCGATGAATTTGCATTGCTGCAGATCGTTGCGTGCAACGATGAAGTCGGTGGATTTCATTTGTTCGATCCCGGCAGTTTTGCTGCCGCGATCTTTGCGTTTGTCGATGACCGTTTTGCAACAGGTATCTTGTTTAAAACGGCGTTCGCTTTTTGCGGTCCGCCGATCACGCCTTCGCGCTTTTTCAGCACTCGGTAGTAGGTCCACCACAGATGCGCCGCGGCGCCGCGCAACGGGCGCCACGGCTCCGCCAGCGGCGCCATCTCTTTCACGGTTGGCCGCGTCTTGAGACCCAATCCGATCTTCACGGCTTCCTGCACGGCGAGATCGCCGGCGGGCCACGCGTCGCCATGGCCGAGGCAAAACAACAGATAGACGTCGGCGGTCCACGGGCCGATGCCATGCAGCGCTGTCAACGTGTTGTGCGCGGCGTCGGCGTCCTCATTCGCCAGCACGTCGAGATTCAGTCTCCCGGTGGCCAGTTCGCGCGCGACACCCTTCAAGGTCTTGATCTTCGCCGCCGACAGTCCGAGCCTGCCCAGACGGTCCGCCCGGGCCCGACGCAGGGTCTCGTGATCGAACGGATCGAATGCGGCGCTGACGCGGGCCCAGATCGCGGCGGCACTGGCGGTGGAGAGCTGCTGGCCGCTGACGATCGCCGCAAGGCCGGCAAAACCGGGTTCGCGCCGCCGCAGCGCCGGCATGCCTGCGACCTCAAAGATGGGCTTGAGCCGCGGGTCCTGTTTTACAAGCGCGTGGATGGCCTGTTCGAGATCGGCCTGGCTGTTGAGGTGGAGGGGCATGTGGCGGAGATCAATCAACTTGGTGGGGACGTCATGCGCGGGCTTGACCCCGGCATCCATCTCATATCGTAACAGACTTTGAACGATAGATTGCCGGTGCGCAGACAAATTTACGCAGTCTGCGCAAGGCAGACTCCTATATCCGGCAATGACAGGTGTGAAAATTCAATGCCGCCGCCCACCTTCCGCTTTGCGCCGAGCCCGAACGGCTATCTGCATCTTGGCCACGCGCTTTCGGCCCTGCTGAATTTCGATTCCGCGCGGCGCACCGGCGGCCGGTTTTTGCTGCGCATCGAGGATATCGACGTAACCCGCTGCAGGCCGGAATTCGAGACCGCGATCTATGAAGACCTTGCCTGGCTCGGCATCGCCTGGGAAACGCCGGTGCGGCGGCAGTCGGAACATCTTGTTGAATACCGCGACGCGGTCGAAAAACTCGCTGCCGAGGGTCTGGTCTATCCGAGTTTCGAAAGCCGCGGCGAGATTGCAAGACTGGTGGCGCAGCGGGAGGTCGAGGCGCCCTGGCCGCGCGATCCGGACGGCACGCCGCTCTATCCCGGTACTGCGAAATCGCTCCTGGCCGATCAGCGCGCGCGATTGGTTAAGTCGGGCGCGCTTTATGCGCTGCGGCTGGACATGGCGGCGGCGCGCGCGCGGGCCGGCGATCTAACCTGGCTGGAGCACGGCAAGGGGCCCGATGGCGAGACCGGCAGGGTCGCCGCCCGGCCGCAGGCCTGGGGCGACGTCATCCTGGCGCGAAAGGAGGCGCCGACCAGCTATCATCTCTCGGTGGTGATCGACGACGCCCGGCAGGGCGTTACGGAGGTGGTGCGCGGAGAGGATCTGTTCTGGTCGACCAGCGTCCACCGGCTGCTGCAGCAATTGCTCGGTCTGCCGCAGCCGGTCTACCGGCACCACCGTCTCGTCCGCGACGGCGAGGGGCGAAAACTCTCGAAGTCGACCATGGCCACGGGCCTGCGTGAACTGCGCGCCGCGGGAGCGACGCCGGCCGACATCCGCCGCGGCGCGGGTCTGCCTTAATTGCGGCATAACTATCCCAAGAACTATCCCAAGAACTATCCAAAGAAACCATACCAAGAACTATCCCAAGTTGAAAATTCCTCGCGCGTGACTCCCGCGGCCCGACCGTGGCATGCTGGCAGCGGCCACGGTGGGGATTCATGGCGGCAAAACCGCGCTTAAAGCGCCCAATGCGGCCGCCCAAAGGGCGGCTGAAAAAACGCGTTCCAGCCGTTGCCGCGGCTAACGCGCAAGGCAAGCGCGCCGCCATGATTCCTGTCCCAAGTATGGTCGAAGCGGCGCTCGCGGCGTTCGCGCACGAGGTCCGCACGCCGCTGACCGGAATTCTGGCCATCAGCAATCTGCTCGCGACCTCGGACCTCGACGAGCGCGAGCGGCGCTGGGTCGATACCATCAAGGCGGGGGCCGAACACCTTGCCAGCCTCGCGACCTTGTTCGTCGATGCCGCGCGAAGCGGCAACGCCGCGGCCGCGGTGCGGCAGGACTTCTTCGATCTGCGGGCGCTGGCGCGCAGCATCGGCGATTCGCTGGCCGGCCGGGCGGCAGCAAAGGGCCTTCAATGCACGATCGATATTTCGGAGAAGCTTCCGGCGCCCGTGGTCGGCGATGCGGTCCGGCTTCGCGCCGCGCTGGAAAACCTGATCGACAATGCGGTGAAGTTCACGGAAACCGGCGGTGTCGCGCTGGCGGTCAAGCCGGTGCGCGGCCCCAGAGGCAAAGTCGGCGTCAGCTTTGCGATTTCCGACAGCGGCATCGGGCTGACGCTCAATGAGATCAAACGCCTGTTCCGGCCGTTCTCGCAGGCCAATGTCAGCATCGCGTCCCGCTTCGGTGGCGCGGGGCTCGGATTATCGTCGGTCAAGCAGCTCGCGCGCGTCATGGGCGGCGACATCGTCGTTTCGCAACGGCGCAACGGAGGCGCCACATTCATCCTGACCGTGACCTTGAACCGCGCAAGCGTATCGAAGGTGGCCGGCGTGGACAGCGAAAATGATGCATTGTCGGATCCGGAGCGGCCGCTGCGCGTTCTCAGCGTCGAGGACAATCCGTTCGGCCGCGTCGTGCTCAATGCGGTCCTCACCGAACTCGGTCATCAGGCTGAATTCATCGGGCGAGGCGAGGCCGCGGCCGAGCGTATCGCGCAAGGCGCGTTCGACGCGGTGCTGATGGACATGGTGTTGCCGGGCATCAACGGCATCGAGGCCATCAAGCAAATTCGCGAGCTGGAGGCGCCGCTCGGCGGCATTGCCATCATCGGGGTGTCCGGCCGCGGCGACGATGAAGCCGCATCGCGCGCCGCCGGCGCCGATGCCTTTCTGGTCAAGCCTGTGAGTCCAAGGGCTTTAGCGACTGCGCTGCTTGAAGCGACACGCCGTGCGGCAACCGCGACTTGATGATCGCCGCGTTCAGCTCGCCGCCATACACGAAGATCGCGGCGATGAAATACAGAAACACCAGCGCGATGATGACCGACGCAAGGCCGGCATACATGGTGACGTAGTTGTTGGCGAAGCGCGCGAGATATTGTCCGAACACGATGCCCGACAGCAGCGACGCCACCAGGGTGAAGATGATGCCGGGCAGGATCTGCAGAAACCCGCGGCGGCCCGCCGGAAGCCAGGCGTGGAGAACAAACAGCGCGACGACCAGCGCCGCGATGGCGATGCCGTAGCGGGAGAGGTTGAGGAAATTCTCGTTGGTTTCGACGATCAGCGGAATGTAGCGGCGGGCCGCCTCCAGCATCAGGGGCCCAAGCACGATCAGGAACGCCATCGCCAGGGCGGTGAAGGCGGCGATCAAGGTGTAGCCGATCGATTCCAGCCGCAGCCAGTACCAGCGCCGCGGTTCGATCACCGAATAGGCGCGGTTGAGCGCGACGCGAAGACTTTCGACGCCGTTCGATGCAAAATACACCGCGAGCACGACGCCGATGGTCAGCGCGTCGCCGCGGGTCGTCGTCAGCACATCGTGAATCTGGCCCGACAGCGAGTCGGCGACCTGCTTCGGCCAGGTCTCCAGCATCAGTTCCGCGGCCTGATCGGCGAGTTCCTGCGATCCGAAAAAGCCGGCCAGCGACGTCAGTACGATCAGAAACGGAAACAGCGCCATCAGCGTCGACAGCGCGATATGGCTTGCGATCGCCCAGCCGTCGTCGGCGAGAAACGTGTAGAACGCATCCATGCCGACATGAAAGATGTAGCGAAGCTGCCTCACATTTCACCTTGACCAATGGAACATGCGCTCGATCCCGCGAACCGCGCTACCTTCTGATATTATTGAGCTAAAAGCCAGATCGTTGCATCGGAGCTGCGCCCCGATGCGGGCGATGGCGGACCGCCCTGCGCGGTGTTATGTACCGTCATGGCATCATTTCTGAGTTCGATCCTCCTTCCAGTTGCGGTCGGCGCCGTTGCGCTGGTGCTGCTGCTGGGTCTTATCAACATGATGCGGGGCGGGTCGCCGAACCGGTCGCAGAAACTGATGCAGTTGCGGGTATTGCTGCAGTTCGTTGCGATTGTCATCACCATGCTCGCGGTCTGGGCGATGGGCCGCTGAAGGAGACAAAAGAATGGTCGTCCTCAATCGAATCTACACCCGGACCGGTGACGACGGCACGACAGCGCTCGGCAGCGGCGAACGCCGCCCGAAATACGACCTGCGCGTCGCCGCCTATGGAACCGTCGACGAGACCAACGCGGCCATCGGCATCGTGCGCCTGCATCTCGCCGACGCGCGCGATCTCGATGCGATGCTGGGCCTGATCCAGAACGATCTGTTCGACCTCGGCGCCGATCTCGCGGTACCCCAGCGCGAGGGAAAGGCGGAACGCTTGCGGATGCTGTCGACCCAGGTCGAACGCCTCGAGCACGACATCGACAGCTTGAACACGCGGCTGGCGCCGTTGACCTCCTTTGTGCTGCCCGGTGGCACGCCGGCGGCGGCGCATCTGCATCTGGCCCGCACGATATGCCGCCGGGCGGAACGAATGATGGTGGAACTCGCGGCCAAGCCAAATGAACCGGTCAACGACGCCGCGATCCAGTATATGAACAGGCTGTCGGACTTCCTATTCGTCGCCAGCCGATCCGTGAACGATAACGGCGCCGGGGACGTGCTGTGGGTGCCCGGCCAGAATCGTTAGCGCCTTCAAGTGAGGCAGTCGGGGGTGATTTTTGGGCTTCGCGCGTTGACCGGGGTTGGCGGGACCTTTAGGTTCCGCGCCCATGATAAAACCTGAAATTCAAGCGAAAGAGGGTCGATGAAGGTCCTGGTACCGGTAAAGCGGGTGGTCGATTACAACGTCAAGGTCCGCGTCAAGAGCGACGGATCGGGCGTTGAGCTGTCCAACGTCAAGATGTCGATGAATCCGTTCGATGAAATCGCCGTCGAGGAAGCCTTGCGCCTGCGAGAGGCCGGCAAGGCGACCGAGGTGGTGGTGGTTTCGATCGGCCCGGCGCAGGCGGCGGAAACCATCCGGACCGGTCTCGCGATGGGCGCCGACCGCGGTATTCTGGTCAAGGCGGAGGGCAACGTCGAACCTTTGGCGGTGGCGAAAATCCTCAAAGCCATCGCCGACGAAGAGAAGCCCGGCCTGATTATTCTCGGCAAGCAGGCGATCGACGATGATAGCAACCAGACCGGCCAGATGCTGGCCGCCCTGCTCGGGTGGTCGCAGGCGACCTTTGCCTCCAAGCTCGAAGTCGATGGAACCGATTTCAAGGTGACGCGCGAGGTCGACGGCGGCTTGCAGACGTTGAAACTTAAAGGCCCGGCGATCGTAACTACCGATCTGCGGCTGAACGAGCCGCGCTACGCCAGTCTGCCCAATATCATGAAGGCAAAGAAGAAGCCGATCGCCGACAAGAGTGCATCCGATTACGGTGTCGATCTCACCGTCCATCTGGAGATCCTCAAGACGTCCGAACCGCCGGGCCGCAAGGGAGGCGTCAAGGTCAAGGATGTCACGGAGTTGGTGTCGAAGCTCAAGAACGAAGCCGGGGTTCTCTAGATGACCACGCTGTTGATCGCCGAACACGAACACTCAAGCTTGAAGGACTCCACCAACAAGGCGCTGACCGCGGCCAGCCAATTGGGCGCCGAGGTCCACGTGCTGGTCGCCGGCGGCGGCGAGGGCACCAAGGCGGCCGCCGAGGCCGCGGCCAAGCTTGCTGGCGTCGCGAAGGTTTTGCTCGCCGAAGGCGATGCCTATGCGCATGACCTCGCCGAGCCGCTGGCCGCGCTGATCGTGGCGCTGGCCCCTTCCTATGACGCTTTCGTCGCGCCCGCGACGTCGCGCTTCAAGAATGTCATGCCGCGGGTCGCAGCGCTGCTCGATGTGATGCAGGTATCGGAAATCACCAAGGTGGTTTCGCCTGATACCTTCGAGCGGCCGATCTATGCCGGCAACGCCATCCAGACGGTGAAATCGAAGGACGCCAAGAAGGTCATCACCGTCCGCACCTCGACCTTCGCCGCTGCCGGAGACGGCGGCAGCGCAACGGTGGAAAACGCCGCGCCGGCGGCCGACCCCGGTCTTTCCAGTTTTGTCGGCGAGGAAGTTGCCAAGAGCGATCGCCCCGAACTGACGTCGGCCAAGATCATCGTCTCCGGCGGCCGCGCCATGCAGAGCCGCGAGAATTTTGCCAAATATATCGAGCCGCTCGCCGACAAGCTCGGCGCCGGCGTCGGCGCCTCGCGCGCCGCGGTCGATGCCGGATATGCGCCGAACGACTGGCAGGTCGGCCAGACCGGCAAGGTGGTGGCGCCGGAACTTTATATCGCCATCGGCATTTCAGGCGCCATTCAGCATCTTGCCGGTATGAAGGATTCCAAGGTGATCGTCGCGATCAACAAGGACGAGGATGCACCGATTTTCCAGGTCGCCGATTACGGTCTGGTCGCGGATCTCTACCAGGCGGTTCCCGAATTAACCGAAGCGCTCGGGAAACTCGGAAAGTAACGATAATTTAACCAACCGGGTGAGGGGACTTCGGCCGGTGTTATAAAGGACGGGCAGGCGCGCGATGCACGCGTCGCTCCGGTGAGATGACAAGATGGCTATGATCAAGAAGGTCGGCGTGATCGGCTCGGGCCAGATGGGCAACGGCATCGCGCATGTGGCGGCGCTGGCCGGTTTCGACGTCGTGCTCAATGATGTGTCGCTCGATCGCCTGAAGTCGGCGATGGCGACCATCAACGGCAATCTGTCACGCCAGGTCACCAAGAAAATCATCAGCGAGGACGCCCGCAAGCAGGCGCTTGATCGGATCGTTTCCGCCGAGACGATGGAGGGCCTCGGCGATTGCGATATCGTGATCGAGACCGCGGTCGAGAAGGAAGAGGTCAAGCGCAAGATTTTCCACGAGGTCTGCGCGGTGCTGAAGCCGGAGGCCATCGTCGCCTCCAACACCTCGTCGATCTCGATCACGCGGCTGGCCGCGTCCACCGACCGGCCCGAGCGTTTCATCGGCATTCACTTCATGAATCCGGTGCCGTTGATGGAACTGGTCGAACTGATCCGCGGCATCGCCACCGATGACCAGACCTTCGAGGCGTCGAAGGAATTCGTGACGCGGCTCGGCAAGCACATCGCGGTCTCGGAAGATTTTCCGGCCTTCATCGTCAACCGCATCCTGCTGCCGATGATCAACGAGGCGATTTATACGCTGTATGAGGGTGTCGGAAACGTCGAGGCGATCGATGCCGCGATGAAGCTCGGCGCCCACCATCCGATGGGGCCGCTGGAACTGGCCGATTTCATCGGTCTCGATACCTGTCTGTCGATCATGCAGGTCCTGCATGAGGGGCTGGCGGACTCGAAGTATCGGCCGTGCCCGCTGCTGGTGAAGTACGTCGAGGCCGGCTGGCTCGGCCGCAAGACCCAGCGCGGCTTCTACGACTATCGCGGCAGCAAGCCGGTCCCGACGCGGTGACACCAATCATTGCCGAGCATCGTCGTCTGCCTTGCGCAGACGACGTAAACTCGTTTGCGCTCCCGGCAGTCCGTCTCGCTTCGAAAAATGCAACTTGTATTGATGGATGCGCGGGTCATTTGGCGCGAGGACGCGCTTCGCGCTTCATCCCGCGCATGACGACCTGAACTCGTTGCGGTATTGTCCTACAATCTCCAGCATTCATTAACTACCGCCGGGATAGTGTGCCGGCCGGCGTTGGGAGTGTTGCGTATGGATATGATGAGTATGGTCAGTAGCCTTCTCGCCATGAAGGCGGGTGGCACGCAGAGCCAGATCGCAGCCACGATCTTGAAATCGAATGCGGATTCCGAGAAATCCACGGTTCTGACCCTGCTGGGCGCGGGCGGCTCGTCACTGGCCAATGTCGGCGCGGGTGTCGGCGGCAATCTCGATATTTCAGCCTGAATCTCTTCTTTCGTCATTCCGGGATGCGCCTCTTGGCACAGGCGCGGAATCCATACTCCCAGCAGGGGTTACGGTTTCCGGGCTCGCTCGTTTCACTCGCGCCCCGGAATGACAAGGCTAGCCGGGAGGCGTCATCGCCGCTGTGATCAGCTTGACGGCGTCGTCGCTGGCCCATTCCGCGGGTCCGGCGATGGTGGCGATCTCGCAACCCCTGCCATCCACCAGCACCGAGGTCGGCATTCCCAGTGCCCGGCCGATTGCCTTAAGATCCTGAAAAACCTTGGCTTTTTGGTCGCTGAAATAATTGAGCCGGGTCAAATTGGCGTCTTTTAGGAAATTCTTCGGTTTTTCGGGATCGCGGGTGTCGATATTGATGGCGACCACCTCGAAGTCGGGTCCGCCGAGCCTGGTCTGCAGGCTCTCAAGCGCCGGCATCTCCCTGCGGCAGGGCACGCACCAGGTGGCCCACAGGTTCACCAGCACGGTCCGTCCACGCCAATCGGAGAGCTTTTTCGGCTTGCCGTCGGCGTCCTCGAAAGCGAGGTCGGGCAGCAGCAAGGGGGTTGTCGCCATCGTCAGCGCGGCGACCTCGCCATGCGCCAGCGGCGCGATCCTGCCGGCAAGCTCGACCGCCGCGCGGCAGGCCGAATCGCCCGCTGCATTGCGTTTCAGCCCGCCGATCCCGGATACGGCGGCAAATCCGATGACCGCCCCGATCAGCACCGCCCCGATCGCGAAGGGTATCCGCCGCGTGGCAGCCGGATGAGGTGTGGGTCGTTCAGGCATATCGTTTGTCATCCTGTATCAGATACGGCTATGCAGAGTTTTGGCGGCGCCGGTAACGGCACCGAGCGTTCGCTTCGCGGGCGTGACCATGAGTGGCAGGTCGTGAGCAACAAGTCATGAGCAACAAGATGTGGGGCGGCCGGTTCACCGAGCGCCCCGATGCGATCATGGAGGAAATCAACGTCTCCATCGACGTCGATCGTCACATGTACGCCCAGGACATCGCCGCGTCCAAGGCCCACGCCGCGATGCTTGCCGCGCAAGGCATCATTACCGCAACCGATGCGAAAAATATCGGCAAAGGTCTAGACACGATTTTGTCAGAAATCGGCAATGGATCGTTCGAATTCAAGCGCGCGCTCGAGGACATTCACATGAATGTCGAGGGTAGGCTAAGCGAACTGATCGGGCCTGCGGCGGGGCGGCTGCACACCGCGCGGTCGCGCAACGATCAGGTCGCAACCGATTTCCGGCTCTATGTCCGCGACATGATCGACGAGACCGATGCGGCGCTTTCGGCTTTTCAGCACGCGCTGGTGCAGCGGGCGCTGGAACATGCCGGCACGTTGATGCCTGGTTTCACCCATCTGCAGACCGCGCAGCCGGTGACGTTCGGGCACCATCTCCTGGCCTATGTCGAGATGGCGGCGCGCGACCGCGGCCGTTTTGCCGACGCGCGCAAACGTCTCAATGAATCCCCGCTCGGTGCCGCGGCGCTGGCCGGCACCTCGTTCCCGATCGATCGCGACTTGACCGCCAGGACGCTCGGCTTCGACCGGCCGATGGCCAATTCGCTCGACGCGGTGTCGGACCGCGACTTCGTGCTCGAAACCTTGTCGGCGGCGGCGATCGCCTCGGTGCACCTGTCGCGTTTCGCCGAGGAAATCGTGATCTGGACCTCGCCGCTGGTCGGGCTGGTGCGACTATCCGACAAATTCACCTCCGGCTCTTCGATCATGCCGCAGAAGCGCAATCCCGACGCCGCCGAACTGGTTCGCGCCAAGACCGGCCGGGTGATCGGCGCGCTGACCGCCTTGCTGATCGTGATGAAGGGCCTTCCGCTGGCCTATCAAAAGGACATGCAAGAAGACAAGCAGGGCGCGATGGAGGCGTTCGGCGCGCTCTCGCTGGCGATCCGGGCGATGACCGGCATGGTCGCCGACATCGTGCCGGACGAGGCGCGGATGAAAGCCGCCGCCGGGGAGGGCTACGCCACCGCCACCGATCTCGCCGACTGGCTGGTGCGGACGCTGAAGATGCCGTTCCGCGACGCCCACCATGTCACCGGGCGCATCGTCGCCGAGGCATCGAACGCGGGCGTGCCCTTGCACGAACTGCCCTTGAAGGACATGCAGGCGATCGAGCCGAAGATCACGGCGGAGGCCTTAAGCGTTCTCTCGGTAGAGGCGTCCGTGAAAAGCCGGACCAGCTATGGCGGGACTGCGCCGAAGAATGTCCTGGCGCAGGCGAAGGCGTGGCTCAAACGACTGGAAAAAGAGCGAAAATTGGGCTGAGCTCACGAAATTCGCTGCGATTCATGTTGGCCTGGGTCTCGCCAGAACAGGGCAATCTTTGTATGGTGCCGCCGCATTGGGGATTTTGCCGTGAATCGTACTGACTGTTCGACATCTTCGCGATGGGCCATCATCCTGCTCAGCGCGGCGGTGCTCGCGCTTGGCGGCTGCGGACGCAAAGGCGGGCTCGACCTGCCGCCGAACGCCGCCTCGGCGCAGGCGACCGCCGCCGAGCAGGCCGATGCGGAGGCCGAGCGGGCCGCGAGCAAACCGAGCGTGTTCAATCCGACCTACGGAATGGATGCGGGACCGGCCGCCCCCAAGGGCCGCAAGAAACCATTCGTTCTCGATCCGCTCCTGAACGACTGAGCCTGCCATGAATCACTTCGATTATCGTAACGGCGTGCTTCACGCCGAAGCGGTTGATCTGTCCAAACTGGCGGATGCGGTCGGCACGCCGTTCTATTGCTATTCGACCGCGACCCTGGAGCGGCATTACCGGGTGTTTAGCGAGGCCTTTGCCGATCAGAAGGCGCTGGTGTGTTACGCCATGAAGGCCAACTCCAATCAATCGGTGCTGCGCACCTTGGCGAAGCTCGGCGCCGGAGCCGACGTGGTGTCGGGTGGCGAGTTGAAGCGCGCGCTGGCGGCCGGCATTCCGCCGGGCAAGATCCTGTTCTCGGGGATCGGCAAGACCGAGGCTGAGCTGCGCGCCGCGCTGGCCGAGGGCATTCTCTGTATCAACGTCGAATCCGAGCCCGAACTCGAACTGCTCTCGCGGTTGGCCAGCGAAACCGGGCGGACGGCGCGGATTTCGGTTCGGGTCAATCCCGATGTCGATTCGGGGTCGCATGCGAAGATTTCGACCGGAAAATCCGAGAACAAGTTCGGCGTGCCGCTCGATCGCGCCCGCGCGGTGTATGCCCGCGCGGCAAAACTGCCGGGAATCAAGGTCACCGGCGTCGACATGCATATCGGCAGCCAGATCACCGATCTCGGTCCGCTGGAAGCCGCCTTCATGCTGCTGGTGGACTTCGCGCAGGCGTTGCGCGCCGATGGCCACAGCATTTCGCATATCGATTTCGGCGGCGGGTTGGGTATCCCCTATCATCCGGAGACGCCGACGCCGCCCGAGCCGGCCGCCTATGCCGCTGTCGTCAAGCGGGCGATGCGCGGCCTCGATTGCACGCTGATGTTCGAGCCCGGACGGATGATCGTCGGCAATGCCGGCATCCTGGTGACGCGCGTGATCTATGTGAAGCATGGCGACGCGAAGAATTTCGTGATCATCGACGCGGCGATGAACGACCTGATCCGTCCCACTCTGTACGAGGCCTATCACGACCTGCTGCCGGTGCGGCTGCGCAAGCCGGAAGCCGGCAAAATCGTCGCAGACGTGGTCGGGCCGGTGTGCGAAAGCGGCGATTATCTCGCGCTCGGGCGCACCCTGCCAGAGCCCAGATCCGGCGATCTCCTGGCGATCATGACCGCCGGCGCCTACGGCGCGGTGCAATCCTCAAGCTACAACACCCGCGCGCTGGTGCCGGAAGTTCTGGTCAAGGACGATCAATACGCGGTGGTGCGGCCCCGCATCGAGGTCGATGCCCTGATCGCGATGGATAGACCGGCGCCGTGGCTGTGAATACCTCGTGTCCCGGACGCGGTGCAGCGCACTTGGCGCTGCTCCGCAGAGCCGGGACCCAGATGCAGCGATGCAAGATGGGCCCCGGATTCAGCAGCGCACCACGCCGCCATTGCGCTGCGCAGCATCCAGGGCACGTCCATCGCTTGGCTTGGCCGTCGAGGTGAAATCGGAATCCGCGTACATGTCGAGAGGACAGAGTGCCCAGCGCAGCATCCGGCGCTCGCGCCCCTTCACTTGGCGGCGTGAGCGCCGTTTGCCCCGCCCACCACCACACCCGCCGCCTGCTCGATCGGCTTGATCGCCGAGGTGAAATCGGACTCCGCGCCCATCTCGCGAATCACCACTTCCCATAACCGTCCAACCGCTTCGGCGACCTCCATCGATAGCCCCAGCGACTTGGCTTCTTCAAGGCAGAGCCGGACGTCCTTCACCATCAGCCCGGTGGCAAAGCCGAAGTCGAAGGTGCGCGGCAGGATCGCGCGGGGAAACTTGTCGCGGCTCGCCGTGTTCATGCCCGATCCCGCATTGATGACGTCGATCATGACATGGGGATCGAGGCCCGATTTGACGCCCATCACCACGGCCTCGGAGGTGGCGGCGACGGCGGTGGCCGACAACAGATTGTTGGCGAGCTTCATGGTCTGCGCCGAGCCGGGTTTCTCGCCGATGAAAAACACCTTGCCGATCACCTCGAGCGCGGGTTTTATCAGTTCGAAATCCGCTTTCGAGCCCGACACCATCACGGCGAGCGTGCCCTTTTCGGCGCCGCCGACCCCGCCACTGACGGGACTGTCGAGTTGCACGATGTTGCGTTTCGCCAGCAAATCGTGAATCCGCACCGCCATGTGCGATCCGACGGTGGAGAGATCGACGAAGCGCCTGACGCGCTTGCCTTCGATCACGCTGCCGCTGCCGGTTGCGACCTCGAGCGAGGCCTGCAGCGACGGCAGGCTCGCCAGCACGGTCTCGGCGCGGTCGGCGACGTCTTTCGGTGACGATGCGGCCTGCGCGCCCAGCGCGACCAGCTTGTCCACCGCCTCCTGGCGCTGGTCGAAGACCACGAGCTGATGGTTTGCCTCGATCAGGCGGCGGGCCATGGGAAAGCCCATTTTCCCAAGGCCGATGAATCCGATATCCATGATGATACGCCTTTAGCCCAAGTCGATTTAGCCCAAGTCGAGTTAGCTCTTGTCGATTTAGCTCTTGTCGATTTCAGCGAACACTTCGCGCGCAATCCGAAAACTGTCGACGCCCGCGGGCACGCCGGCATAGATCGCCACCTGCATGAAGATTTCGCGGATCTCGTCCTTGGTCACGCCGTTGACCAGCGCGCCCTTGATGTGCACCCGCAATTCATGCGGCCGGTTGAGGATCGAGATCATCGCCAGATTGAGCATGCTGCGGGTCTTGCGCGGCAATTCCTCCCGGCCCCACACCGCGCCCCAGCAATATTCGGTGACCAGTTCCTGGAATGGCTTGTTGAAATCGTCGGCATTCTTCAGGGCGTTCGAAACATAGGCCTCACCGAGCACCGCTTTGCGTATTTCCAGTCCCTTATCGTGGGTTTTCTTGTCCATAGCGCTTCCCTCTGGTGTGATGGCACCGGACGTTACGAGGTCGGGGCGCTGGCGTCACGCCTTCGTGTTATGCGCGATTTGAGGTGTGGGTTGTGCATTGCGGGACGTGCCTCATTGCCGCCGTTGTGCTAGAGTGCTGTTTCGGGCAACCAGGAGAGTTGATTGAGCGGCACCACCCCCGACCCCTCAGAGCCAGCGCGCGACGCTGATGCTTCCTCCAGGCTGCAGCTGGCGCAGGCCTTGCAGCGAGCAAAATACGCGATTGCGTGGGAGCGAAGCTGGCCGCATTTCGCGCGCTTGTTGACGGTCGCGGGGTTGTTTCTGGCGGTATCCTGGGCCGGGTTGTGGCTGGCGCTGCCGTTTGTCGCGCGCGCCATCGGCCTTGGGGTGTTCGTGCTTTTGGCACTCGGGGCGCTGTTTCCGCTGGTCCGGTTCCGCTGGCCCAGCCGCGAAGCGGGGCTGAGCCGGCTGGACCGCGGTACCGGCATCCGCCATCGCCCGGCGACCGCGCTCACCGATACGCTGTCAACACAGGATCCGGTCGCGCTGGCGCTGTGGCAGGCGCAGCGCGAGCGCACTCTGGCGTCGATCAAGCGAATCCGCGCCGGTCTGCCGTCGCCGCGGCTTGTGATCCACGATCCCTGGGCGTTGCGCGCGCTGGTCGCGGTGCTGATGGTTGCAGCCTATATTGCCGCGGGCGACGAGCGCAGGCTGCGCACCGAGGCGGCGTTTGACTGGAACGGCGTGCTGTCGCCGGCCAATATCAGGGTTGACGCCTGGGTGACGCCGCCGCTCTACACCGGCAAGCCTCCGATCATTCTGTCGGCAGCCAACAAGGAAGCGGCGATGCCGGCCGCGGGACCGTTGTCGGTCCCGGCGGGCAGCACGCTGATCGTGCGCTCAAGCGGCGGTACGCTCGATGTCGTCGCCGCCGGCAACGTGACCGAAGCGGTGCCGACCGAGCAGGCGCCCAAGGGCACCAACGAACGGCATTTCACCATATCGGGCGATGGCACGGCGCATGTCCGTGCACCGTCCGGGCAGCCGCAATGGAAGTTCAGCGCGATTCCCGACCGCGCTCCGACCATTGCGCTTGCCAAAGATCCCGAGCGTCAGGCCCGCGGCTCACTGCAGATGTCCTACAAGATCGAGGATGACTACGGCGTCACCGAAGCGCAGGCGCATTTTGCCGTCCGGCCCGGCGACGCGCCGAAAGCCGGCGCGGAGCCGCGGCCGCTGTTCGCGGCGCCGCAATTCTCGCTGGTGCTGCCGAATGCGCGGACGCGCAATGGCGTCGGGCAGACCGTCAAGGATCTCAGCGAGGATCCCTACGCCGGCGCCGACGTCACCTTGACGCTGACGGCCAAGGACGAGGCCGGCAATGAGGGCCGCAGCGAGCCGTTCAACATGCGGCTGCCGGAGCGGCTGTTCACCAAGCCCTTGGCGCGGGCGCTGATCGAGCAGCGCCGCATTCTGGCGCTCGACGCCAATCAAAACACGCCGGTCTATACGGCGCTGGATGCGCTGATGATCGCACCCGAATTGTTCATGCCCGAAACCGGCCAGTATCTCGGGCTGTACAGCATCGCGAGGCAGCTGGAGGCCGCCCGCACCGACGATGCGATGCGCGAGGTCGTCGCCGGCCTGTGGGCGCTGGCGGTCAGCATCGAGGATGGCGACATCACCGACGTCGACAAGGCATTGCGTGCCGCGCAGGACGCGCTGAAGCAGGCGCTGGAACGCGGCGCCAGCGACGAAGAAATCAAGAAGCTCACCGAGAATTTGCGCGCGGCGCTGGACAATTTCATCCGTCAACTGGTCGAGCAGCAGCGCAACAATCCGCAGCAACTGGCGCGGCCGCTCGATCCCAATACCAAGATGTTGAGCCAGCAGGACCTCAAGAACATGATCGACCGCATGGAGCGCCTGTCGCGCTCCGGCGACAAGGATGCGGCCAAGCAATTGCTCGACCAGCTGCAGCAGATGCTGGAAAACCTGCAAATGGCGCAGCCCGGCCAGTCCGGCGACAGCGAGATGGAACAGGCGCTGAACGAGCTCGGCGACATGATCCGCAAGCAGCAGCAGCTGCGCGACAAGACCTTCAAACAGGGCCAGGATTCGCGGCGCGACCGCATGCGCGGCAAGCAGGGCGATCAAAGCATGAGCGATCTGCAGCAGGACCAGCAGGGTCTGCGCGACCGGCTCAAGAGATTGCAGGAAGAGCTGGCCAAGCGCGGCATGGGGCAGGGCCAGCGCGGTGACAAAGGCCAGCGCGGTGAGAAAGGTCAACGCGGCGAGCAAGGCCAACCGGGCCAGGAAGGCCAGCAGGGCGACCAGGGCGACGGTGAGGACGGTCTCGGCGAAGCCGATTCGGCGATGGACGATGCCACCGGCAGGCTCGGGGAGGGCAACGCCGATGGCGCTGTGGATTCCCAGGGCCGGGCGCTGGAAGCGCTGCGCAAGGGCGCCCAGAGTCTGGCGGAGGCGATGCAGCAGGGTGACGGCGAAGGTCAGGGTGACAGCCCGGGCAACCGCGCGGGGAGGCAACAGAGCGGCGCCAACACCAACGATCCGCTCGGGCGGCCGCTGCGCGGGCGCGAATACGGTGACGATCTGACGGTGAAGATTCCCGGCGAGATCGATGTCCAGCGGGTGCGCCGCATTCTGGAAGAACTGCGCCGCCGCCTCGCCGATCCGCAGCGGCCCCAGATCGAGCTCGATTACATCGAGCGGCTGTTGAAGGATTATTAGGGCTTCGTCTTCATGCCGGCCGTCGTCATCGGGGCTTGTCATACGCGGGCTTGACCCGCGTATCCATCATCTTCGAAAGATGGATTGCCGGGAGCGCAGACAAGTTTACGCAGTCTGCGCAAGGCAGACTACTATGCCCGGCAATGACGGGTTGATGCATCTGCGTTAGCCTTTCTTCCCCGCGGCCAGTGCGTCGGCCACGGCGGTGCGGATATCGGCGACCGAGAACGGCTTGGTGATGACGTCGTGCACGATGGCGTTGAGGCCGTGCGCGCGCTCGCGCTGGGCGGCGAACCCCGTCATCAACAGAATGGTCAGATCGGGGAAATCGCGCGCCGCCGCCAGCGCCAGCGCGATCCCGTCCATCACCGGCATCTGGATATCGGTGAGCAAGAGATCGAACGCGCCCCGTTCGCGGATCAGGATTTCGAGCGCTTCGGCGCCGTCTTCCGCGGTGACGGTGTCGTGGCCGTCCATGGCGACGGCACGCGCCACCAGCGTGCGCATGGAGTCTTCATCGTCGGCGATCAGCACGCGCGGCATGGCTTTCCCGTCCTTCGCGAGCGGGCCGGGCGGCCCCCGTTCATGTGTCGCCGGCGGCGACATCCCGCTTGCCGAAGAAGCGTACATCAATATTGCGCCCTTCGGGCGGTGGCGAGGCCAGCCGCGACTTGAACCAGGCTGTTTCGCCCGGCTTCAGCACCAATTGCTCCAGCACCGCGTTCCAGGCATAGATCTCGGCGCCCTGGGCGTCGCGCACGGAAAAGCGCAGCCTCGGCAATTCGACCGGCTTGCGGGCTTCGCCGACGATGGCGCCTTCGATCACCAGCACCGGTTTACCTTCCATCGTCTCGGTGGTGATCTTGATGTCCTTGAACACAAGCCCGCGCAGATTCACCCCGAGGCCGGCCAGTTTGTAGAATGTCGCGGTTTGTGGCAGCAGCCGCACCACGTCGGCGCGCCAGATCATCAGCCCCAGCACCAGCGCGCCCATTGCGGCGCAGACCGTAGGCAGGCTGACCAGCGGTTTTGCAAGCCTGCGGAGCCACGACAGGCGTTGCGGGCGACCGGTCTCGGGGTCGGACAGGTCTTGCCGGGCTATCGACGGCCAGTCGTTTTCGCTATCCTGGGGGAGGCCTTGGCCGTCGGCCGGCCAGTCGGCGGATATCGAGGGGCTGTCGACGACCGGGGTTTCCTCGTCTTCGCGCACAAGCGCATCCCACTCCGCGGCGGCGTCTGCGGCTGAGGTCTGCCCGGCTTCCGCCATCGCAGGCACCGGCGCTGCCATCGCGGTTGCATCCTCCGGCCGCGCCAGCCAGACCTCCTTGCAGCGGGAGCAGCGGACGGTACGGCCGGATGCGCCCAATGTAGCCAAATCAATGGCATAGGACGTTGTACAATGGGGGCAAATGATGTGCATGGAGCCAATCGCCACAATGACGCTGCCGAAATGCTACAACGCGACCATTAAGGAAACGGAAACCATAACCGAAGCACAACCAGTTTGTCGGGTTCGCAGCCGCTGCGAGCCGACGAGCTTGCGGGCCCCCGGTTCCGGGTCTCCGGCCATGCCCCACGTCGAACGGAGCTGAGCTTGGTTCGGTTCGAAAATGTCGGATTGCGCTACGGGCTCGGCCCGGAGATTCTGCGCGACCTCAGTTTCCAGATCCCTGCCCATTCCTTCCAGTTCCTTACCGGCCCCTCCGGCGCCGGCAAGACCTCGCTGCTGAGGCTGCTGTTCTTGTCGCTGCGGCCGACCCGCGGCCTGGTCAATCTGTTCGGCCATGACGTCTCGATGCTCGGCAAGGATGACGTGGCCGATCTGCGCAAGCGGATCGGCATCGTGCTGCAGGACTTTCGCTTGCTCGACCATATGACTACCTATGAAAATGTGGCGCTGCCCTTCCGGGTGATGGGGCGCGAGGAATCGAGCTATCGCAAGGAGGTCATCGATCTCTTGAAATGGGTCGGGCTCGGCGAGCGAATGGATGCGCTCCCGCCGGTGCTGTCCGGCGGCGAGAAGCAGCGCGCGGCGATTGCACGCGCGGTGATTTCGCGCCCGCTGCTGTTGCTGGCGGATGAGCCGACCGGTAACGTCGATCCGACCCTGGGGCGACGATTGCTGCGCTTGTTCATCGAACTGAACAAGTCCGGGACGGCGGTGATTATCGCGACCCACGACATTACGCTGATGGATCAGTATGAGGCGCGGCGGATGGTGCTGCATCACGGACGGTTGCATATCTATGAATAGAATGGGTGACGAGCGCGGCCTGTTGGTGGATTTGGGGCAAGAGCGTCCGCGGGTGTCGGCGAGCGCGCGTAATCTCTCGCCGATCGTGCCGCGGGGCTCGATCGCCGGCCGCGCGCTGGTCGCGGTCGTCGCCATCATGACGTTCCTCGCATCGATGACCACGGGCGCGGTGCTGCTGATCAGCGCGTCGGCGGCGGAGTGGCAGTCGGAGGTCGCGAGCGAAATCACCATCCAGGTGCGCCCGCTGCCCGGGCGCGATATCGAACGCGATACTTTGGCGGTGGCCGAAGCAATTCGCGTGCAGCCGGGCATCGTCGATGTCAGGCCTTTCACCAAGGACCAGTCCGCCAAACTGCTGGAGCCATGGCTGGGCACCGGGCTCTCGCTCGACGATCTGCCGGTGCCGCGCGTCGTGGTGGCGCGGGTGCAGCCCGGAACGACGCTGGATTTGGCGGCGCTGCGCAGCCGGGTGACCAAGGCGGCGCCGTCGGCCAGCGTCGACGATCACCGCGCCTGGATCGAGCGGATGCGATCGATGACCGGCGCAACCGTGCTTGCCGGCATCGGCATCCTGGCGCTGGTGATCATTGCGACCATCATTTCGGTATCGTTTGCGACCCGTGGCGCGATGGCGGCCAACCGCCCGATCGTCGAGGTCCTGCACTTCGTTGGAGCCGGAGACCGCTACATCGCCAACCGGTTCCTGCGGCATTTCCTCCGGCTGGGGCTGCAGGGCGGCGTGATCGGCGGCGGCGTCGCGATGTTCACTTTCGGGTTTTCCGAATCCATCGCCGGCTGGTTCTCGGGCACCCCGATCGGGGATCAATTCGGGGCCTTGCTGGGGACGTTCGCGTTGCGCCCGTCCGGCTATCTGGCGCTGGCGGCGCAGGCGGCGCTGATCGCGGCGATCACGGCCTGGGCGTCGCGGCGAACGCTGTTTGCCACGCTTGACGACATCGACTGATGCGGCTTGCACGAATACCGCGCCGGCCCGACTCCCATTCGTCTGAAACCGTTGCCAAGCGTTTTGGAGCGAAAGCCTGCCCCGGTTTGCGTCAAGAAGACGCGTCAAATCGGGAATCCGGCGCCCCGTTTCGATTCTATCGAAACCGAAAAGCCTCTAGACTGAATGCGTGGAGGGTCGCCGGCATCACATGAGTCTCCAGCCCGACGATAAATCGCCAAACGCGCCGAGTTCCGCGCGGCGGGGCTGGCTGCGCGCGACGATCGTGGCGGTGTCGGCGATCGCGTTCGTCACCGCGGCGATCGGCTTTGTCGGTTTTCTCTCGAAGTTGCGCGGTGCCGAGTTGAAGCCTGCACGCAATGCCGACGGCATCGTGGTGCTGACCGGCGGCTCGTCGCGGGTTTCCGACGCCATGGAACTGCTCGCCGGCGGCTATGGCAAGCGGCTGTTGATCTCGGGCGTCCATCCAACCAATGCCGCAAGCGATATCTCGCGCTCGCTGCCGGATAACCAGTCGTTGCTAAGCTGCTGCGTCGATCTCGACCGCTCCGCCGTCAACACCCGCAGCAACGCGGCGCAAACCCGGCGCTGGGCGCGCGACCGCGGCTTCAAGTCGCTGATCGTGGTGACATCGAACTACCACATGCCGCGGGCAATCGTCGAATTGTCGCACGCGATGCCCGATGTTGCGCTGATTCCGTTCGCGGTGGTCGGCGACAAATGGCGGGATGAGCCGTGGTGGACCAATGGCGCGACATTGCGGCTGCTGCTATCGGAGTACGTGAAATACGTCGCCGCCGAGGTGCGGGTGCGCCTGGCTGATGCCGGCCTCGAATTGACGCCGGAGCTTGCGGATCAGCCGAGCGGATCTCTCGCGCTGCCCAGACCGGCGACGGCTCAAGCCAACTGATCGGGTTTTCGATGGTTTCGATTTTCTTGCGTTCGCTGGTCTACAACGTGCTGTTCTATGCGCTGCTGGTGTTCTGGATTCTGATTGCAATCCCCACCTATCTGATGCCGCCGCGGGCCTTCATGACCGTCGCCAAAGCCTGGGCGCGCAGCAGCGTCTGGCTCATGCGCGTGATCTGCAACACCAAAGTGGAATATCGCGGGCTGGAGAAAATTCCGAAAGGGCCGCTGATCGTCGCGTCCAAGCATCAGTCGATGTGGGAAACCTTCGCGCTGCTGCAGTTCTTCGATGCGCCGCTGTTCATCTACAAGCGCGAACTGGGCTGGATTCCCTTCTTCGGCTGGTACCTGATGAAGTCGAAGATGATCGGCGTTGATCGCGACGGCGGCGTGCGATCGCTGATGCAGATGGCGCGGCGTGCGCCCAAGGAGATTCGCAGCGGTCGACAGTTGATCATTTTTCCCGAAGGCACCCGCAGGCCGGTCGGCGCGCCGCCGGACTATATGACCGGCGTCGGGCAGATCTACGTCCACAGCGGCGTGCCCTGCATTCCGGTTGCGCTGAATTCCGGACTGTTCTGGCCGCGCCGGACGTTCATGCGCTATCCCGGCACGCTGGTGGTCGAATTCCTCGATCCGCTGCCGGCGGGCCTCAGCCGCAGGGATTTCATCGCGCGGATCAGGGAGGCGATCGAGGATGCGACCAACCGGCTGGTCGAGGCGGGCCGGCAGGAGCAGGCGCAGTTGTTCGGCCGCGTGCCGGGTTCGACCCCGGCGAAGGCGTAGGGCGTTGTTGCTTGTCCCCCGGAACGGAGGGCAAAGTCACCGATGCAGCGGTGTGTCGTCATGCAGCAGCGCGGCAAGCTGATGCAATTGGGGGTCGCGAAAACCCTGCGCCTCGATCGACTTCACGGTGGACAGCACGTAGTCGCGATTGTTTCCGGAACGGCCGTGCCCCTGCCGCACGTAGCGCACCTGTTCGGTCAACGAGAGCCGTCCGGCATATTGGACGTGGCCGCGATCGACCACATAGGCCAGCGCGCTGACCCGTTGCCGGGCCTCGTCTTCGAGCCAGACCGAACGCATCGCTTCGCGATAGACGTGGGTGGTCTGCTCGCGGCTGCGCAGGTAGTCGATGGTATCGCTGCGTTGCTTCGCCGCGACGCGGAATGCGACGCCGCGGCAGGCGCCGCCGCGGTCGAGCCCGAGCACAAGGCCGGGCTTTTCCGGCGTGCCGCGGTGGTCGAACGAATAGACGCAGAGCGCGCGATGCTCGCCGATCAGCCGCGCCGGGACCTGCTCGATGAATTCGAAGCCCGGCCGCCACATCAGCGAGCCATAGCCGAACACCCACAGGTCGCCTTTGGACAATTCGGCTTCGGGGACTATTTTCGCTGGCATTGCGCGAACGGCTATCAGAAGAAGGTTTTCAGGCGAAGCGGAATTCCATGCTACGTGAACATCCGGTAACTTGATTGTGGCGGGTGTGCATCGCTTTATTGACAAAATCATTGCCCAAAGGTCACCGTAATGCCCAATATGACACCTGCGCCGCGCCGGCGCCCGCTTTGGCGCCTCTTCATCATGCCCGTATTGCTGCTGGTCGCCGCCGCGGCATGGAGCGCATTCTGGTTCTTTGCCGCATCCCAGGTCGACGTAAGGGCCGATGCCTGGCGCGCGCAGGAGGCTAAATCCGGCCGTGTCTATGATTGCGCCAAACGCTCGGTGGCCGGCTTCCCGTTCCGCCTCGAAGTCCGCTGCGCAGGCGCCAGCGTGTTGCTGGTGTCGCAGACCGCGGGGCAGGCGGCGACGCAGGCGCCCATGACTGCGCAGCTCGGCGAAATCCTCGTCGTGTCCCAGGTCTACGATCCCAAATTGCTGATCGCGGAATTCACCGCGCCGGCGACGATCGCCGATCGCGGCCAGCAACCATCGATGATCGTGAACTGGAGCAAGGCGCGCAGCAGCGTGCTGGGACTGCCGGCGATTCCGCAGCGCGCCTCGATCGTGTTCGACGATGCTTCGATCGTTCGCGTCGAGGGATCGGCGCAGGCGCCGCTCGCGGGCGCAAAACACATCGAGCTGCACGGCCGGCTTGTCGAGGGCGCGGCGCTCGATCGTCCCGCGATCGAAACCGTGCTGCAGATCGCGGGCGGCAGCGTGCAGGGGCTACATCCGCTGCTCGCCGCGCCGTTCGATGCCGACGTGCGGACGATGCTGAGCGGTCTGAAGGATTTTTCGCCAAAGCCCTGGCCCGAGCGGTTTCGCGAGATCCAGGCCGCCGGCGGGCATGTCGAGATCATGCAGTCCCGCGTTCAACAAGGCGATCTGATCGCGGTCGCGGCCGGCACCCTGGGCTTGACCACGGGCGGCCGTCTCGACGGCGAATTGCAGATGACGGTCGCCGGCATCGAAAAGGTAATTCCGGCGCTGGGTATCGAAAAAATGCTCGATGAAGGCGTGCCGCAGGCAACGCTTGATCGCGTCGCGCCTGGCGTCAAGACCCAGGACGTCAATAACCTGCTTGGCGCGCTGGACCGGGCCATTCCCGGTCTCGGCAAGGTGGTGAAGCAAAACGCCAATGTCGGCGTCGCCGCCGGCATCAACGCGCTTGGCAAGGAAGCGGTGCTGGAAGGCAAGAAGGCACGAGCGTTTCCGCTGCGGTTTGTCGATGGCGCGGTCTTCCTGGGGCCGCTGAAAGTGGCGCAGATCCCGCCGCTGTTTTGAAATGGCGCTTCAATAAAAGCCGTCATACGCGTGCTTGACCCGCGTATCCATCCTTCTCGCAAGGAGATGGATTGCCGGATCAAGTCCGGCAATGACGTTTGGAGCTTCTTCATTGACCGCGCACATGGCCGCCCGCGCCGCTTCGTAAAACCCTGATCGCCGAACCGTGATCGATATTTCGGCACGCGCCGGGAATGCCGATGCGTAAACATCAGTCTTAGCCTCTGACGACCCGCACGAATGCACGGGGTCGATTGCAGGAGGAGACCAATGGTCAAATTGAAATTTCTTGTCGCGGTTGCGGTTCTGTCGGCGGTTGTCGCGACGCCGGCGCTGGCGGAGCACATGATCGATGAGCCGGGCATGTTCGCATTTTATCATCCCAACGGCGATCTGGGCATCGGATCGTCACGGCCGGCGGAAGCGATGGCGGCGGAGCCGTCTCGCAGCGGCAACGTCGCTCGAGTGAGAATGCAATCCCATCCGGTCTCCGCCCGGCGCGCCAGGGTCATCAAGGCATATTGAAGCGCCGCCGACTCAGGCTTCCCGTCAAGCGGCAAGCATGACGACGAGAATAATTCAAAGCTCCAACGTTGCTCGACTGGCTGCGCTGAGCCATGCCCGGCTGGGCGCAGTATTTTGCGACCGCAATTCGCGCTGCGTGCGCGCGCTCGGCGGCTTTCAAAAAAAATTCCAACACATCGTCGTGAGCAAAACATGATGCAAAAATAATCCGGCGATCGCGGAATATCGGCGCTTGAACTCCGGTCTCTCCCTCAGAGGAAGCATGCACACACCCGGATTGAGGTGCGATGTGCGCGTGTCGCTTTCTCCTGGGCGGGAGGTTCTAGTGAAGTTACTGAAGGGGATTATTGTCGGCGGCGTTCTGATTTCGACAGGCCAAATCTTTGCGCAACAAGTCTTCGCGCAACAGGCCGTCGCGGAAACGGATACGTCGTCCGAGATTCGTTTGCTCAAGGCCAAGCTGAAGCAGCTTGAACTGCGCGTCGAGGACCAGGGCCGCAAGGAAAAGCAAATTGAGGCACAGGCCAATGCCGCGATGCCGCCCGCCTACAAGGCATCACCGTCGGCATTCGATCCATGTCCTGCCGGAAAAGTCTGCTACAAGGGCATCACGTTGACATTCGGCGGCTGGGTCGATCTCACCGGCATCTACCGGACTCGTAACCTCGCCTCCGATACCGGATCGGTCTACAACTTCATTCCCTATCCGCAGGCTAAGAATTTCAACACGCCGGAATCGCGTTTCTCGGCGCGCCAGACCAGGTTCTCGGTCCTGGCCGAAGGCGACCCCTTCGCGGATACGCACATTGCGGGCTACGGCGAAATCGATTTCGAGGGCGCGGCGCAGACCGCAAATTCAGTTGCGACCAATTCGTTCAATCCGCGGATGCGGCAGCTCAGCGTCACGTTCGATCGCACCGATCTCGGATTTCATGTCCTCGCCGGCCAATCATGGTCGCTCAATGCCCCGAGCAAGGCCGGCATCGATCCGCGCGGCGTCGATGCGCCCGGCGTGATCGATTTCGAATCGGTTCCGGGATTCCTCGCGGCCCGGCAACCCGGAATCCGCGTCTGGCAGGATATCGGCCCGGAGTTCAAGATCGCGGCATCGGTCGAAAACCCGCAGACCTCCTTCTTCGGCGGCAACACGCCGACGGTCGGCACGCCGGCGGTCGGGCCGCAGGGGGTGTTGAACCCGAACCTGCTCGTCAACCTGACCGGTCCCGGCGGCAGCTTCTTCAACAACGCCAACAATCTCAGCTTGAACCAGGTGCCCGACGTGACGGTGAAGGCCGCGTGGGACCCGCGGCTCGGGCCTTACAAGCTGCACATCGAGGCGTGGGGGCTGTTTCGCCAGTTCTTCGATCGCTTCAACTTCGCCAACCATACCTACGACACCGGAAGCTTCGGCGGCCACATCAGCGCGGAGGTGATCCCGCAGACCCTGGAGCTGCAGGTCTACGGCGCCCACGGCGCGCTCGGGCGCTTCACCGCCGCGCCGTTCCCGGACGCGACGCTGGCGCAGGATGGCACGATCCTTCCCTTGTCCGTCACCTCGGCGCTGGTGGGCGTGGTTTGGCACACGCTGCCGACGCTCGATATCTACAGCTACGCCGGGTTGGAAAAAGTCGACGCCGCCTTCAGGAACGTCGGCACGGTGCCGTTCGGCTACGGCAACCCGCTCTATAACAACACCGGCTGCACCATCGAGAATTCGCCGGCGGCGACCTGCAACGGCAACACCTCGGAAGTGCGGCAATACACTGTCGGATTCTACGATACGGTCATGAAGGGCAACTACGGCACGGTCAAAGCCGGCGTGCAGTATTCCTACAACCAGCGCTTTGCGTTCGCAGGCGTCGGCGGCGCGCCGAAGACGGACGACAACATCGTCATGACCCAGATTCGCTATTACCCGTTCCAATGACTTTGCCGCGTGTTGCGTCACCTTCGGTCAGATCAAACGAAAGTGACGCGCACGCGGAGAATCGCCTGAAGGCGCGCCAAGGCGGAATGGCAGGTGGATTTCCCTCCCAAAGGAAACGAGTTACCACGGCCGGCTCAATTCAATAGGCCTCAAGCAGTTTGAAAAGAGGGACTGGCCGCGCCCCACGCAGGTTATCGGCGACACCAATTCACTGGGGCAGCTGTTGCGTCACATGCGCAATGCGGTTACGCATGGTCTCGTGGCCTTTCGGGGCACTGGGCCGGATGGCGCCGATGGACGCAATCTGAACTAGCGCAGCCCTAGGGAGCGACAAATTCTCACTGATCAAGATATAACTTCAAGTCCGAGCTTCAAGCGAGCGGCAGATTTGCCGTTCCTTTCGGAATAGCTATTGTAGGGGCTGCGACTCGCAGTAGGGAGATGGGGTTAAGACGCCAAGCCCGCGCATGATATCGCGCAATGCGAAATGTTTCTGCGGTAGCGAGAAACGCTACAAGCATTGCCATGGCGCATGGTCGGTCAACACTCTCTCTGCGCCGATCGACAATTGGCACATCACTCCTATGCACGTACGTAATGCGTTTGACAGCGCGCAAGTTGGGCGCGTTGCTCATTTCGATCAGTACGGATTTCACCGGCCCATGATGGTCACGGGGGACGACGAGACACGGTTTATCGTCCGCGGAGAGAAAGTCATTCTGTGGGAAGGCGGGAAGTATTTCCTAAACTTCCTCCAAAGCGATTTGTTGCGCGAGCTTGGTGAGTCCTTTCGTGAGAATGCGCGCCATCCGTTGCATGGCTGGTGGGCCGCGGTGCAGGCGCAGGCCGCAACCCGGTCTCCGCTCGGACCAGAGCGCGGTCTCATGTCGACCGTGGCTGTCCTGAGCTTCTTCACCGTGGCCTACGATCTCTTTGTACTAGCGGACAACGCCAAGCCACGCGAACGCCTAGTTAAGGCCTTGCGTATTCCAGATCAGTTTCACGGCGCACGATACGAACTAATGATTGCTGCTTGCCTTGTTCGCGCTGGCTTTGACTTCACATTCTCCGATGAGGAGGACAGCTCATCGTCTCATTCCGATGGCGTCGCGGTCCATCGACGGACTGGCAAGCGCTATGCTGTAGAGATGAAGACTAAGGGTCGGCCCGGAATTCTTGGCAAGGCGGGCGAAAGGCCCTCGCCAGCAGCGATGAAGGGAGATGTGAGCCGTCAGCTGCGGGATGCACTTTTAAAGCCTGCCCATGATGAACGCCTTATCTTTATTGACCTAAATCTCCCGCCGCCACCGTCCGGATGGCAAGGGAAAGGTGTCTGGTGGCGACAAGACGCAATCGCATCCAAGCGAGCCGTTGAAGAACAGCCGGGCAACGCCCCAGCTGATGCGACGGGTTTCATTGTCTTCACCAACACGCCATCCAACCAGATGGCACATGACGAATTCTATGTTGGACTAGAGGTGGCATGCACTGCCTACAACAAGCCTGATTTTGCTGCCGATATGCCGCTTCTCCACGATGCTTACCCAGATATTGCAGACCTGTTCCAAGCGTTCTCCAATCATGATCAGATGCCACAGATCTTTGAGCGGGTTCGCATTTCCTCTTGATTGGCTTGGTCGCGTGTGCCGTGGGAGAAAACCGTGACGTTTCATAGGGGTGCTAAGATTACGTGGCAGGAGGACTCCTTGGATGAAACGGGTGCGTCGCAAGAAGGCGGGCAAGGGCGAGCCGGCTAACCACTCCAAACGGCGACGCGGACACTCAAGCCGCAAGTCGTTTGCCAACGACCTCCTCGATGCTTGGGCTGCCAAGGCGGACCGGGAACGTTCTAAATGGTTGAACAGGCCAAGGCTTCATACCGCAATTTTCGAGGAGGCTCGGCGCGACGAAGAACTCGAAAAGCTGCTTGCTACGAACGGAGCTGCCTTTAAAGACAAAAAAGACGCAGAAGTCTTTGCACGACAGAAGGAAAAGTCACAGCAAAACGTACACGCGAGCATCGGATCGCTAGGCTGGCCCTCGGAGCGGCTCGAGTCATTCATCGACGCCGTTGTCGCTTATAGAAGGGATGCCAGTATCCAAAACTACTTGTTTATTCGGCAGAAATTTCCGGAAGTTGAGATTCAGGTCCCTCGCTTTGGAGGAATCGATCCGCTATTTGCGCTTGAAGCCGACTTTAGGAACCAAGGTATAAATCCCAATCTGATTGCCGGAGCGCTTGACGGCGATGAACCAAGCGTCGATGCGCTGTGCTTGCGCCTGTTAGAACTTCTTTTAGAGCGCGAGAAACTTCCGAAGACAGGGCAGGGATCTATCGACCGGCGGCGCAAGGCCATCAGCGATGCGTTCGTCAACTATCTGATCACAACTACTTTGGAGGCTTACGACTGGAATGAAGACGTGTACCGAGTTCCGGCGTCTCTCGTCGTATTGATCCGAAATCAACTATGCGGATCAACACCCGATCTCCACGCGGAGTTTCGGCTGCGAGAGCATAAGCAAAACGTAGCGATCGCCGTTGCACAGCAATTAAAGCGCGACGAACGATTATCGATCAACAAATTGAAGCAGCTAGCCGGGATTCCTCGAACTACCGCAGCGCGGTGGCTTAACGACCCATACTTCCAACGATGGCTAGATTTCGGGAGGGAGCAGCCGTGGAAGGGACTGCTCAAAAAGAATCGTCAACGAGCTAGCAAGACATCCAAGAATAAATGAAGCGCTGCGTGGCCTATCCCACCGAAAACCTTTTGCGGGACACCTTCCTAACGCATTAACCCTCCGAGCACTATGCGTCGTGGACCATTCAGCCATGGAATGAACGGGCAAGGTCCTAAGCGGAGACGCGCTGATGGACCCTTTCACTCTTTTGGGCATGGCCGCCTTTCTGAATGCGGCCACGCGATTTCTCGCAGAGCTGCGGCGCTGGTTCAGATCACGTCGCTCGGGATGTTCGACGCGACATACGGCAACGCGGAGACAGGTGGGGAAGAGACCTTAGGCGGAGGCAAGCGCCGAGGCGCGCCGTTTACGAAACCCGATCACTTGATCTCTTCCACCAGCTTCCGCGCTTCGCCCAATAACGCCTGAATCTGCCTTCGCTCGGCGATCGCATCCCTGGTGAACAGGCCGTGCTTGCGCGCGTTCCGGTTTGCTCTTGGCGCGCCGGATCCCTGCGCGCCGCCGTGCATGCGGCAGCGCTTCTTGCCGCGCACCGCCGGTGAGCGGCACGCGCCGCCCAAACGGGTTTTGGCTCCGCATCGCGGGCTCACTAGCATCGGGCCGGTATTGCGGGCGTGATCGCTGATGCCTGTGCTTCCCGCTTGGCATCATCGCAATCGTGCCGTCGCCTGGAGCCCGAGGCCTTCGGCGCATTCCGCGCCGCGGATGCCGGGTTCTTGTCCGAAACGATCACGCTCGCGTGCTGCGTGACGTGCCGACAATTGCCTTGCCGCCGTCCCCCACCGACACGTTCTGCACTGTGATGGCGGGCTCGCCATGGCTCCGGTAGCGGTTGAGCGCCTCGATCTGAGCAGGAAACGTGCGGGCGAGCCTACCCAATGCGCGCGCGGCGCTGTCGTGCTGAGCGATGTCGTCGGCATTCGCGAGGTGATGGGCGCATCGCTTCGCCATCACATGAACCGAAACCATCTGCGCCACCAGCATGGCCTCGACGGAATCCCTCGGCTTGATGCTCTTCACCATCGAAATCATGAAGGACAGGTTGACCTCGTCGGGACTCCCGCCGCTCACGCTGGCTCTTACCAATTGCCGTAGGATGCCATCCATCGCTTCGCGGTCGAGTTACGGTGACAGTGTCACCGTAATTTGGGCTTCAGCGAGGGAGGCCAGTCTCGCCCCAACGGATCAAGTCGCGATCGGAATGAATGCGATCCGTCCGGCCTCGCCCCGCTTGCGATGAGGCTTCAGCGTGATTTCGACGTCCTGATCAAAGGCCGTCAACATCCGCATCAGCTTTTCTACTGAAACCAGCCTGAAATCGCCCCTGAGCAGCTTGGATAAATCGGGCTGCTTCATTCCGATCAGCCTGGCGGCTGCCGTCTGGGTCAGCTCGCGTTCGGCAATAAGGCGTTTGAGCTGCACTACGAGGGCGGCTTTGAGCTGGTGTTCCTCGGCATTTGGTAAGCCGAGGTCCGCGAAAATGTTGCCGGAGCCCTTTTCGTGGGCTGGCAGCTTCTTCCTGGTAGTCATCATCGGTCTCCCTTTGTTGCTTTGTGAATGGTCTCGGCATCTTTTAGGCGTTGCCTGATCAGTTCAATGTGTCGCTGCGGGGTGGCAATCCCGCTCGTCGATTTCTTCTGAAAGGCGTGCAGGATGTACAGCACGCCCTCAAATCGCACAGTGTAGACGGCCCTATATGTATCGCCGTCAAAGTTGTCGCGGATTTCGAGGACCCCGCTAAAACCCTTCAGGGGCTTCGCGCTATGTGGATGATCCCCGAGTTGCGCTTCAAAAAGGGCCTGCCCGATCTCGCTGCGAACGGCCGCAGGGAACGCCTGTAGGTCTTTCCGGCTAGAGCCCACGAAAATCGCGGGCTTGAGCGAGCGCAATAGGTCTTTCACTGCACGATAGTAATATACCTATAGCCGAAAGTCAATACTGACGTGTAGATGAGGCCGACTGGCCCGAAAATTAAAATTCCAGACATTCAGATTGCATGGATGAAAGAGCACGGGTTTTCTCGCGGGCAGCGAGGCCGGAAGCGTGCCGCCGACCCAGGAGACGACGAATTGCCTTTCATTCTGCTGGAGAAGCGCATTGCGCGACCCGTACGATGTGCAAGTCATCGCGCACAATCTGCTCAGCGAAAGGGTTGCGTTCGATTTCTATTCCGCCGTCATTCCGGTCCTTGACCGGCTGAATGTTCTCAGCGGCCGGTATTGGACCGTTCACTCCGAGGTCGATTTGCATCATCTGACGATGGGGCTCGATCTGGCCGAGCAGGTCACGCCCGACTCGCAAAAAGGGCGGCTGTATCAGCGTGTGTTGTGGAACTCGGCGACGCTCTATCACCAGATGCTGAGCTCCTGGGTCGGCGAGCGGGCTGAACCGCTGACGCAGTTGGAGGTGCTCGCCGCTGCGGCTTGATCGCCGTGGCACGATGTGGGTCCCGGCTCCGCGGAGCAGCGTCAAGAACGCTGCACCGCGTCCGGGACACGAGAGGGCTTTCGCCGCCGTGTGGTGATTTGCCCGGCGGGTCGAATTTTTGTTTTCCGTCGCGCTGGCGAATGACGCCGTGCAAAGAAATCCACGGCCCGACGGGCCAGATGTGGTGTGGTCGCGGCTGTCGAGTCCCATAGCAAAAAATTTATCCATTCCGCGCCGGCCCAAATCACTTCTATAACCACGGCTGTCTCGTCCCACACAAGGGGCGTATCGCGATCGTCACGAACGCGGGGCGGGATGCGGTGGACGCGGCAGCGTTGGGCGTGCGATGCGAAGCGCAGGGCGGATTGCTCTCCGTGAGCGGTTAGCGGCACGCAAGACGACGGCGCAGCTTGCGGACGGTGAAGTCGTGTGGTCCTGACGCCTCGACGCTGGCGTTAAGTCTTGCGGAGGCTCGTTCGGCTCAACCGGGCCGGACAAAACCTTTCAATCCGCGAGGCGACGGTGGCAAAAGAGCCCGATCGCCGGGGAGAGTACGAAGTAAACCGTTAAAACCATTGCGTGCGGGGATGCCGGGCGATTCCGGTGTACTCGTTTACTCGTGTGCTTTTTACCAATTCAAAGCGCACACGAGGCTTCTGCGGGTGCAGCGGGCACCCGGCATTCCCCACGCCCTCAAGGGGCGAGAGATAATGCACAACTCGGGCGCAGCGCGCCGCGAGATCGCGACGCTGCGTCTTGGGACAAGGACGAGGGATGCGTTCCCCGGATGCTGCGCAGCGCAAAGCGACAAAACCCTCCTCCCTCAATCGGCCTTCTTGTCCAACTGCGCGTGCGGGCGGCCGAAGTCGGGCGCTGCCGAATCCTGGCCGATCTCGACAATGCCGCGGCGGATCGCGCGGGTGCGGCTGAAATGCTCGAACAGCGCCTCGCCGTCGCCGCGGCGGATCGCGCGCGTCAGCTTGGAGAGGTCCTCGTTGAAGGTGCCGAGCATTTCCAAGACCGCGTCCTTGTTGGCCAAAAACACGTCGCGCCACATGATCGGGTCGGAAGCCGCGATGCGGGTGAAGTCGCGAAAGCCGCCGGCGGAGAATTTTATCACTTCCGACGACGTCACCTTCGCGAGTTCGTCGGCGGTGCCGACGATGGTGTAGGCGATCAGATGCGGCAGGTGGCTGGTGATCGCCAGCACCAGGTCGTGATGGTCGGGCGTCATGGTCTCGACCCTGGCGCCGAGCGCGGTCCAGAACGCGCCGAGTTTCTCGACCGCGTTCGGATCGGTACCATCAGGCGGAGTAAGAATGCACCAGCGGTTGATGAACAGTTCCGCGAAACCCGAATCGGGACCGGAGTGTTCGGTGCCGGCGACCGGATGCGCCGGCACGAAATGCACGCCTTCAGGCAGGTACGGCGCCATGTCCCGCACCACGGCGCCCTTGACCGACCCGACATCGGACACGATCGCGCCCGGCTTGAGATGATCGGCGATTTCCTGCGCCACCGGGCCGCAGGCGCCGACCGGAATGCACAGGATGACGAGATCGGCGTCTTTCACGGCCTCCGCGTTGGTCTCGACCACGCGGTCGACAATGCCGAGCTCCGAGACCCGGGCGCGGCTCTTGGCCGAACGCGCGGTGGTGACGATTTCTCCCGCCAGCCCCTGCCCACGCGCGGCGCGCGCGATCGAGCCGCCGATCAGCCCGAAGCCGATCAGCGCGATCTTCTCGAATGATGGCGCGGCGTTCACTGGCGCGCCGTGAAGTCGCGCAAGCCCTCGACCACCAGGCGATTGGCCTCTTCGGTGCCGATGGTCATGCGCAAGGCGTGCGGCAGGCCGTAATTGTTCAACCCGCGCAGCACCAGCCCACGCCTGGTCAGGAACGCGTCGGCGTCGGCCGCGGTTTTGCCCTTCTCGAGCGGGAAATGAATCAGGATGAAGTTCGCCACGCTCGGCGTCACCTTGAGACCGAGTTTGGTCACGTCTTCGGTCAGCCTGTTGCGCCACTTTTCGGTATGCGCCTTCGACATCTGGACGTGCGCGGTGTCCTCGATCGCCGCGACCGCGGCCAGCATCGCCGGCGTCGACACGTTGAAGGGTCCGCGGATGCGATTGACCGCATCGACGATATGGGCCGGCCCGAACATCCAGCCGATCCGCAAGCTCGCAAGGCCGTGAATTTTCGAGAACGTGTGGGTCATCACGGTGTTTTCCGACGTCGCCACCAGTTCAATGCCGATCTCGTAATCGTTGCGCGAGACGTAGTCGGAATAGGCGGCATCGAGCACCAGCAACACATGCGGCGGCAATCCGGCGCGCAGCCGCTTGACCTCGTCGAACGGCAGATACGTGCCCGTCGGGTTGTTCGGATTGGCGAGCCACACCAGTTTGGTGCGCGGCGAGACCCGTTGCAGGATCGCATCGACGTCGGCAGTAAAATTGGTCTCTGGCGCGACGACGTTGATGGCGCCGTTCGCTTTTGTCGCGATCGGGTACACCAGAAAGCCGTGCGTGGTGCTGATCGCCTCGTCGCCGTGGCTGAGATAGGTGTGCGCCAGCAAATTGAGGATTTCATCGGAACCGGCGCCGCAGATGATGCGGTCGGGGTCGAGCCCGAACGCGCGGCCGATCGCCTCGCGCAGCACGCGCGAGGTGCCTTCCGGATAGTCCTCCAGATGCGCAGCCGCCTCCCTGTAGGCGGCAAGCGCCTTCGGCGAAGGTCCGAACGGCGTCTCGTTGGCCGACAGCTTGAACACCTTGCGGCCCGGCTCCGGCACCGGGCTCTTGCCCGGCGTGTAGGGCGCAATCTCGAGAATGCCGGGATTCGGCACGGGGCGGGACATCTTCTGGCTCCGGATGATCGGGCGGCTTTCAGGATTTCGCCCCGTTCGGGGGCACCGTATAGCGCGTTGCGTGGCTGCCGACGAGAGCCGATGAGCGCACCGACGCACCGGCCTCGATCAGGGCCGATCGGATCTTTTCGAGGCTGCTCGTGCTCGCCGCCACCGACACCAGCAGTGCTGCGCCGTCAAAGGCGGTATCCGGCACCGCGACGATTTCCGCCGGCGGCGACAGCGCGCGCGCGATTTCGGCGTTCCAGCCGGACACCCGTACGCTCCACATCTCGACTTCGGTGACCATGGCGCTGTCGGCGACGCGCGAGACCACGAATACCGGCAGCGCCGCCGGATGGTCGGCGCGCTCGACGAACGGCAGCCGCGCGGTGATTTTCGGCGCGCCGTCCGCCTCGAGCGCGATCCACCATGGGGTGCGGCTGGAGGTGGCGGAGACCAGCGCCAGATCGCCTTTCGAATTCGCCACCGCCTCGACCGCGGCCGGCGCGCTGAAATGCGAGACGTAGGGAACGGTGAAGCCAAAATGAAACCGCGCCGAATCCCGCATCGCGGACTCGCCGAGCGAAATATCGGCGTGCACCGAAAACGGCGCCTGGACATAGGTGAAAGTCGAGATGATGACACGCCAGATGCTCTCGACGGTGTCGAGCGGCAGGATGCCGCGATGGCGCTGCACCAGCCGGCGCATCATGTCGGCCTCGCGCTCGGGACGAAACGCCGAGCCGACCTCCTGGGTCTGTTTCACCGAAATCAGCCGGTCGATGATATCGCCACGCGCCATCAAGAGGCTGTGGACCTGCTCGTCGATGGTGTCGATCTCGTTGCGCAGCACCTCGAGCGAGGGTGGAGCGGGGGGCGATTGAGACATCTTCCAAACCTGTTGGATCCGCGGGGGCAAGGGGCATTGATTAGGTAAGACGGAAGCTGAAAGCAAAGAAAACGTTAAGGCTTGTGGCTGGGCCACCGGCGATCAGGGATTTTGCTAACCACAGGCTTGTCTTGACGAAAAGCCGCCCGATGGCTATTATTTAGTCATTCCGTGGTCATTTGAGCCGGCCGGCTTGCAGCCACGTTAAACAACTCGCTAAACAGGCCGGGGACAGTAGTGATCCCGGCCGAACCTATGTTCAGGCCGGGTTTTTTTATGGCCTGATTTCCCAAGGTGGTCTGTGAGACCTCGTTCAAGTGGTCGGTGTCAAAATGGTGGGCGCGCAATCGATACCAGGTCCGGCGATCCATGCCGAGGAGCGCGCCCACGAAGCGGACCATCCGAGTTCGCTGCTGGCCGTGTTCGGCGCCGATCAGCCGTTGCGGCTCGATTGCGGCATCGATCTTAAGCCGTTCCAGATCGCCTATCAGACCTACGGCGAGCCCAATGCCGAGCGATCCAACGCGATTCTGATCTTCCACGCGCTGACCGGCGATCAGCATGTCGCCAACGTCCACCCGGTGACCGGCAAGCCCGGCTGGTGGGAAACCATGGTCGGCCCCGGCCGGCCGCTCGATACCGACAAATATTTCATCATTTGCTCGAACGTGATCGGCGGCTGCATGGGCTCGACCGGGCCGGCATCGACAAATCCCTCAACCGGCAAATTATGGGGGCTGGATTTTCCGATCATCACCATTCCCGACATGGTGCGTGCGCAGGCCATGCTGATCGATCGCCTGGGCATCGATACGCTGTTCTGCGTGGTCGGCGGCTCGATGGGCGGCATGCAGGCGTTGCAGTGGACCACCGCCTATCCCGACCGGGTGTTCTCGGCGCTGGCGGTGGCCTGCAGCACGCGTCACTCCGCGCAAAACATCGCGTTTCACGAACTCGGCCGCCAGGCCGTGATGGCCGATCCGGATTGGCACCACGGGCGCTATTTCGAGCAGGGCACCCATCCGCATCGCGGCCTCGGCGTCGCGCGGATGGCCGCGCATATCACCTATCTTTCCGACGCAGCGCTGCATCGCAAGTTCGGGCGGCGGATGCAGGACCGCGATTTGCCGACGTTCTCGTTCGACGCGGATTTTCAGGTCGAAAGCTATCTGCGCCATCAGGGTTCGTCCTTTGTCGAGCGCTTCGACGCCAACAGCTATCTCTATCTGACGCGGGCGATGGACTATTTTGACATTGCCGCCGATCACAACGGCGTATTGGCAAAAGCGTTTCGCGGCATCCAGATCCGGTTCTGCGTGGTGTCGTTCACCAGCGACTGGCTGTTCCCGACCTCGGAATCGCGCGCGCTGGTGCATGCGCTCAACGCCTCCAGCGCGCGGGTATCGTTCGCTGAGATCGAAACCGACCGCGGCCATGACGCATTCCTGCTCGACGTGCCCGAATTTTTCGATATCTCGCGCGCTTTCCTGCAATCGGCGGGCGCGGCGCGCGGCCTGACCAGGACGGGCGGCTGACATGACCATGCAGCAGCAGGTGTTGCCACTGACCGGCATGTCGCCGCAGGACACCGGGCATTATCGCGGCGATCATCTCCTGGTCGCGCGGATGGTCGAGCACGGCTCAAAAGTGCTCGATGTCGGCTGTGGCGATGGCGATCTCTTACAACTGCTGGAAACCCTGGGTATCGATGGCCGCGGCATTGAGCTGTCGCGCGAGGGCGTCAATCGTTGCGTCGCCAAGGGCCTTGCCGTGGTGCAGGGCGACGCCGACACCGACCTGATCAATTATCCCGACGACGCCTTCGATTATGTGATCCTGTCGCAGACCTTGCAGGCGACGCGGCAGCCGCGCGTGGTGCTCGAGAATCTGCTGCGGATCGGCCGGCGCGCCATCGTGTCGTTCCCGAATTTCGGCTTCTGGAGGATGCGCCTGCAGCTATTGGTCGGCGGCCACATGCCGCGCACCGAAAATCTGCCGGCGACCTGGTACGACACGCCGAACATCCATTTCTGCACCATCAAGGATTTCGTGCAGCTCTGCGACGAGATCAACGTCAAGATGGAGCGCGCCGTCGCGCTCGATCTTTACGGCCGTCCGCTGCGGCTCAACGCGCCCTGGTGGTTCTGGAACATGTTCGGCGAGCAGGGCGTGTTCTTGCTGAGCCGGGCGGAGAAGACGAAGTAGGCGAGATCCGTCATTCGGGCATGGTCCGAAGGACCAGACCTCAGATGTGCAATTGCACATCGGGGAATCTCGAGATTCCGGGTTCGTGCTTACGCACGCCCCGGAATGACATCTAGGTTTGAATCATCATCGATCTTGGATCCCGTACCGGCCAGCGTCCGGCCTCGGTCAGGGCGATGAAGCGTTCGACCATTGCGTTGAACAGCGCGGGCTCCTCGAGATTGAGCACATGGCCCGACTTCGGAAATATCGCCAAACCAGCCGCCGGAAGATGCTTCTTCAGGAACAGGCTGGGCTCGACGCAATTGTCGTCCTCATCGCCGCAGATGATCAGGGTTGGCGTCGGGACTTTTTGAATGGCGTCGGCCAGCGTGTAGATCGAGGGCCTGCCGCCCTGAAAGCCGCGCATGGTGTTGGCCGAGCCCATGGAATCGTGCCGGGCCAGCGCGTCGTAGAAATCCGCATGGCCGCGCGGGTCCTTCAGCAGGAACGGAATCCGGCTCGGCGCCTCGCGCGTCGCTTTTGCCACCTCCACTGAGCCGATCGTCTCATATTGCCCGGCATTGGCCCTGCACTGCTTGCGGAAGGCCTCGAGATTTTCCAGGCTTGATCCCGAGCCGACGGCAGCCAATGTCAGCGACAATGCGCGCTCCGGCGCGTTCAGGCCAATCTGCAGCGAGGAATACGAGCCCATCGACAGGCCGACGAAATGCGCTTTGGCGATCTTCAAATGGTCAAGCAGAGCCAGCGCATCGGTGTAGAAATGCTTGTAGGTGTAAACGTCCGCCGACGGCGGCACGTCGGAGGGCGTGTAGCCGCGCGCGGAATAGGCGATGCAGCGATGCCCGCGCGAGAAATACCGCATCTGCGGCTCCCAGTTGGTGTGGTCGGCCGCAAATTCATGCAGGAAGATCATGGGAGTTCCGCTCCCGGCTTCCTCGAAATAAAGGCGGACGTTGTCGCTTGCGACGGCATGGGGCATTTGATGTTCCTTCTCATTGAGCCGGCCTCGAAAATTGCAGTTAATACGTGCGGCTGCAATGAGGCGAAATCGGATCTTTTTCGACGCGAAATGATCGCGGAAAGACCCCAAAATTGTTACTGAACCGCCACATGAAATCTTGCTCTCGCCATACCGCAACGCGCAAAACGCAACGGGATGTTGGTTCTTTGAAGGGACCAGTGGGAAATTGGGGGTGTCAACGAGGGTTGAGCAAGTCAACGAGGGTTAAGTAAGTATGGTTCAGTTGTATGCGTCTCGTCGGTCGCTTCGTGTTGTTGCGCTGGCATTTTGTTCGGCGGCAATCATCACATCGGCCACTCCGGCCTCAGCAAGGTCTCACCACGGCGCAGGGCGGCACCACGCTCATGCGCGTCCTGGCGGCCATCACCGACATTACGCTCATCGTCATTTCAGGCACATGGCCCGCGCCTCGCGCTGGGAGCGCGGCGTGGCGCAAATGCAGGCGCGGGGCTTCGCCGACACCAATGCCAGCCTCGGGTCGGGCGCTTCGCCCATGTCCACATCCGGGGTTCATGAATATGGTTCTGGAGCGGTCCGGCCACCACGGCACCGGCTCGGACCTGGCGCGCTCGTTCGCGAGCTACGGCCAGCGTGTATCCGGACCACAGGTCGGCGCCATCGCGGTGATGGGACGGCGCGGCGGCGGTCATGTCGGCGTCGTCAGCGGCATCGACGCCAATGGCAATCCGATTGTGGTGTCAGGCAACAATGGCAACCGGGTCAGGGAAGCCTCGGTTTCGCGCGGCCGGATTTACGCCTACGTCATGCCGACGAACTGACGCTCACTTCATCGCCGGGGGCAATCGAGCCGCCGGCGATCACTTCGGCATAGATGCCACATTCGTTGTGGCCGAGGTGACGCATCAATGTGTGCGGGATGGTGAGGTCGCGCGCCGCGGTTTCCGGGTCGACGTTGGTGGCGGCACAGCGGACGATCCGCTTGACGACCCTTAGGCGCGCGTCGCCGATGGCAAGGGTTTGGTCGAGCAGCTCGGACTCATGCCATGCCGGCCAGCCGCTGACATAGAGGTTGGCGCGGAATCGCAAGGGGTGAACCGGTTGGCCAACGATATCCTCGATGGCGGCGATGCTGCCGAGATTGATGATCGAGACGACCTTCCGGGCGATATCCGAAAAACTGTGTCCATTGCTTGAGAGAACCTTCGGCGGTCCCTTGATCGCTGCGGCGTAGTTGTTTGCAAAGAACTGCTCGATAGCGGTCCGCCCTTCGGCTGTTTCGAGGTCGCCCTGTGCTGCGACCGCACCGTTTTGGCTGATGGTCAGGACGTTGCTCGCATCGTCGAAATGCGTGTGCAGTGCCGCCAGCCATTCGTCCCGCTGCAGCATCAGGAAATAGGCTTTCACCATCCATTTTGGGTCCGCGGGATCAAAGCCGCTGGGGCCGTTTTCGATGGCGTAGCGGCGATCGGCGGGAAGCGTCTGGCCGACGCTGAGCGTGACGCTTGGCAACGGTTCCGGCGAGAGGCCCTTGACCGGATAGCGAAAGATGCTGACGATCTGCGCGGGCTGGATGGCGGACATCCGGCTTCTTAGGGGATTCCCGGCCGGGGCGCCACCGCACACGAATTTGTGAAGCCGCCTCTTCCCTTTGCGCAACCCGTTCCCACATTTGGACCAAGCCGGCGCAATGCTGGCGACAAACCGCCCGTTGGTTGAGGAATGTCAATGCGGTGGGCGGAAACCCAATGAAGATGCTGTCTCCGTGCCTTCGGGGCGGAGCGGCAGGCTGAGGGAAATAACCCATGAATATCGAAAAATACACCGAGCGCGCGCGCGGTTTCATCCAGTCGGCGCAATCGCTGGCGATGCGCGACGGCCACCAGCAGTTCTCGCCCCTGCATGTGCTGAAGGTGCTGCTGGATGACGGCGAGGGCCTCGCCGGCGGCCTGATCGACCGCGCGGGAGGCAATTCACGCGCGATTCTGAAGGCGACCGAGGGCGCGCTGAACAAGCTGCCAAAGGTGTCCGGCAGCGGCGCCGGACAGGTGTATCTCGCGCCGGAACTGGCGCGGGCGTTCGATGCCGCGGAAAAGGCCGCGGAAAAGGCCGGCGACAGTTTTGTCACCGTCGAACGGTTGCTGCTCGGGCTGACGCTCGAGAAGGACAGCGACGCCGGGGCCATCTTGCGGAAAGGCGGCGTGACGCCGCAGAACCTGAACGCGGCGATCGAAGCCTTGCGCAAGGGCCGCACCGCCGATAGCGCGACGGCCGAGAACGCCTATGACGCACTGAAGAAATACTCCCGCGACCTCACGCAGGCGGCGCGCGACGGCAAGCTTGACCCGGTGATCGGACGCGACGAGGAAATCCGCCGCACCATTCAGGTGCTCTCCCGCCGCACCAAGAACAACCCGGTGCTGATCGGCGAGCCCGGTGTCGGCAAGACCGCGATCGTCGAAGGTCTGGCGCTGCGAATTCTCAATGGCGACGTGCCGGAAA
>WNFO01004794.1_pt1 | contig 42445 bp, 59 predicted proteins | sample 5400251 | NCBI WGS metagenome assembly WNFO01 (sample SAMN13153354, study PRJNA577476) | soil metagenome | isolation source: 100 cm saprolite under Madrone tree | place: USA:California | collected 2016-06-14 | reverse complement strand
GGTGGTCGTGAGCGTCACGTGTGTTTGGGGTTGTGTGGCCAGGGCGAGGCGTCCTGTTCGCCGTCCTTCGTATCGTTTCGTTGGCCCTTGCCATGTCCGCCGTCGATCCTTGGGTTGATTTCGAGGTACCGCTCTCTTCCCCTCTCCTAGTGTCTTGTTCATCCTTTACTGTTGTCGTATAGGGTCTCAAGGTTAACGTAAGGCTTAATACCGTCGACCGACTCAAGCAGATCATCACCGGTTTCAACGATGAGTGCTGGACGATGCTCAGCAAGTCGGGGAAGAAGCAGGATCTCATAGACCGCATCCTATACTCGCTCAACGACTGGCGCACGTCAAGCAATATAGACAAGTGGAATAAAGCCCGCGGCGTCTTGTACCAAGTACGCAGTTCAGGAATGTGAGTAAATATCCTCTTTTGTCTTTATCGTTCTAGCGCTCGCACATCCGCTAATCCTCAACAGGTGGAGGGGCCATGCGCATTCTGCACCGGGAACTTTGTCTTCCCAGAGTACGAGCTCTTATCCAGCAGGGGTTACTTCCGTCCCCCGACCCTACATCAATACCACAGCCGGCCCAAGTAATGCTCAACGTTATGACCCCTCCTTTGCTCCTCCTCGAAATCCTACCTTACCTATGACAACACCTCCTCGCGCTAATGCCCCTGCCCCTTTACCTAGACTTCGTGTGTCCACTTTTCCTCTCTTTGAAACGATGCAAGCTTCTAACCTCTATTGTATAGCTATCCGATTCAAACCCTCTCCTTTCTTTTACGTTGACCAGGCTGTATCACGCATTGCAGAGTGTCCTGGTATGCGTAGCCAATCAACCTTCATTTATATGTCTAATACCCCGCAGAGTCTTCTAGTTCTGCCGATCGTCGTCAACAAGTCTTGTTATTTTCCCTCACTGCTGATCAGATAACAAGGCTAAATTCACCAGAGTGCGTCTTGGTTAGCCTGGAATAAATGTGTGTGCCTTATGATCCATGATCCAGCCTCAAGTACCAGCTTCGTCTATATTGCACTTCCTCTTCCTACTTTGCTCTCGGGCCGGCAGGCATTCGCTTTGGTAACACCCCATGCCCCATCGAGTTTCCTCCCACCTGTGAGATCAGAGTCAACCAGGTTCAAATCTCTGCAAGTACGAAGGGGATGAAGAAGAAGCCAGGAACTGCACCTCCAGCTCACCTCGGAGATTCCGTCAGAGTGTCCGTCGGACACCAAAATCGCGTTGAGATGGTCTATGTAAATAGTCAAACGAACAGCAACCAGCCTCTTCCTTCTCCAAAAGTGTGTTTCCTTCTGTGCGTGTGGATCCCGGATCTCATGTTTCAACAGAAATACTATATGGTCGTCATGCTGGTCCAAGTCACTACTGTAACTCAACTAATCGAGAGAGTAAAGAAGGAGAAATTTCGGAGTCATGATGACATCCTCGCACAACGTACGTGTCTTACTTTTTGGCATGAGTATATCTATGCAACCTGCATCAGGGAAACAAGCAGCTAAAGTCGAAGATGATGACATTGTCGCTGGTCCACAGAAAACGTCTCTGAAATGTCCCGTAAGGGTTCCTGCTACTCTTGCTGTCGCGGATCTGAACGCCCTTGATATCTAGCTAACTTATTGTCGAATCACTACCCCGTGTCGTTCCTCGCACTGCGTTCACGTTCAGTGCTTCGATGCCTCATCATGGTATTCGATGAATGAGCAGACGACAGTTTGGTCTTGCCCAGTATGTGAGAAATCAATCAATTACGAGGACTTAATAGTGGATGGGTATGTCATTATGTATGTCATCCAACATCTTGCGACTGATAACTGCGCAGGTATTTCAACTCGATTCTGGAAAGTACACCTGATACGGTTGAGGGCGTTATTGTGGAAGCCGACGGCGAGTGGCACACGTCCGACGACAAATACGCTTCCGATGCCTGGAAGAAAACCCATAATCCTGGGCCGCCCCCCGCCACTGGTAGTCCTACGCCGCTTCCAAAATATCAAGGGACATCAAGCAGTCCTTCTGGTCAAATACGTAATGCTTCGACCCAGGAGAAAAGCCAAAGATCTGGGGACGTTGTTGTCTTGGATTCTGAGGAAGAAGACGAGGGTGAGGTCAAGCGTGAATTGTCACCGTCGCGCGCTGAACGGATTCCGATGAGCGGACCTGGCACGCAAGTGATAGACCTTACCGAGGAATCTGATGACGAGAGCGCGTCCCACCGGAGTTTGGGCAAACGAAAAGCGGAGTCGGACTCGGTGTCGGTGTCGGAGGATATCTGGAAAAAGTCTCGCATCGGAGAACCACCAAGTGCCACGAATGTGAACGATAATGTCAACGTTTCTACGTCGGGGGGTTTGGTCCCGGGTAGTAGTCACGGTGCAAGACGATATGCGGTGAATGGCGCGCCTTTGCTGCATCGACCACCGAGCCATAGTACACAATTTACACCTGTTACGCACGGGTCGCCATTCCCGACGACTTATTATGCCCAACATTCACGAGTGGCGGCACCCTCTTCTGGGTCATTTGGACCTCAGGCTTCGCATAGACCAGGATATTACCCGCAGTTCGGAAATATAGCGTAGTAAATGTATTACGATCGCAGTCGGAAGCTACAGTACTTGAACTTGACACGGAGTTCCGGTTCCCCATCGGAGTTAGGGATTTCCCGGAGAGTGCCGTCGCCTTTAGAGCCAAACCGACGCTTTTTTCTGCTGTCTTCAACCTTTCCCTCTTTCCGTCATCTCCACCGCTCCTCCTCTTTTCCTACCCCCTCCCTCGTCTCTATATCAAAATGGCCGACGCCAAGAAGGGCAAGTCACCCAAGGATTTTGCTGGTATGCCTTCCAGCTTGTCTTGTCTTTCTACGTCACTGACCTGGCATGTAATCAGCCGACTTTCTCATGGGAGGTGTCTCTGCCGTACGTTCTTTCATCCTCACTGACTCTCCTACTCTACTGACATGAACCCCCTAGGCCGTCGCTAAGACATCCGCTGCTCCCATAGAGCGTATCAAGCTTCTGGTTCAGAACCAGGATGAGATGGCACGTTACGGTCGAAATTTGCATCCTAGCTCTCGCATTTACTGTTTTTTTATAGATCAAGCAGGGTCGTCTTTCACAACCTTACAAGGGCATTGTCGACTGCTTTGCCCGCACCTACAAAGACGAAGGTCTCCTCTCACTCTGGCGTGGCAACACCGCCAACGTCATTCGGTACTTCCCCACGCAAGCATTGAACTTTGCATTCAGTGCGTCATGCCAGTCTTGTCGAATATACGCTTCTGACGTGGCATTTTAGAGGATTACTTCAAGTCGCTCTTTGGCTTCAAAAAGAGCGAAGGCTACGGAAAGTGGTTCGCCGGTAACCTGGCCTCTGGTGGTGCTGCCGGTGCATCCTCGCTACTCTTTGTCTACTCTCTTGACTATGCCCGTACGCGTCTTGCGAACGACGCTAAGTCAGCCAAGGGGGGAGGAGCCCGCCAGTTCAATGGTCTTCTTGACGTCTACAGGAAAACTCTGGCCTCGGATGGCATTGGTGGTCTTTACCGTGGTTTCGTTCCTTCAGTCGTTGGCATCATTGTGTACCGTGGTCTCTACTTCGGTCTCTATGACTCGCTTAGTCCGTCTTGTTCGCTGCTTTTCATCTGTTCCCGAACCTGACCTCGTATACAGAACCTGTTGTCCTTGTTGGTGCACTTGAGGGCTCGTTCCTTGCGTCCTTCTTGCTCGGCTGGGGTGTTACTACAGGTGCCGGTCTCGCCTCATACCCTCTGGACACCATTCGTCGTCGCATGATGATGACCTCTGGATCTACCACACACTATAAGTCAATGTTCGATGCTGGTGCTCAAGTATGTCTTCCCTTTTTTTATTTGCTGAGCAGGGCTTAATTTGTTCCTTTAGATCGTCGCCAAGGAGGGCACAAAATCGCTGTTCAAGGGTGCTGGTGCCAACATCCTTCGTGGAGTCGCCGGTGCTGGTGTGCTATCGCTCTATGACAAGCTTCAACAAGTCTTGTTCGGCAGGGTCTACTCCGGTGGTATGTGAATTTTCATTTTTGACGGTCAGTTACTTAGTTGGGATTCCCATCCAGGTTCCTAGCCCTCTTAAAAGCAGGATCTTCTCCGAGGACCGTCACTAATTTTTTTTTACATATTGCATGACTTTTCATCATAGAGCTGCGATTATATCTTCGTTTATGACGTACTTAGTTTTTGGGTGTCGATGCGTTGCCCTTGTCATGCGTGCAATACACTTGATTGGACCCAATGTGAGGATGTTGCGTGAACACGACGATGTGGTCTGCTCGGACGCTACGGTTCTGCCACCTCCGGCTGGTCACAACGCAAGCACACCACCAGGTCTCCCCGCTAATACTGCGACCCTATCAGGAAATATGTCTTAGGGCATGTCTGGATGCACACGGCACAGGAGTGTCACGCGTCGGCGTGTCTCTACCAACTGGAGCGGGCAAGACAGCTGTTTTCATTTCACTTCTTTCTAGCTTAGAGCCAAGAAATGACAGGCCGGATGCAACACGATCATTAGTTATCGTCAATAGCATAGAACTGGCAAAGCAAGCTGCAGCCCAGGCAAAACACCTGCGACCGGATTGGGTGATAGAAATAGAGCAGGGGAGGCACAAAGCCTCAGGCGATGCCGATCTGTGAGTCAGCTAGACCCTTTCTCTCTCATCCTCCGAGCATGGAAGTGTTTTGAAAGGACCGTTGCAACGTACCAAACTTTGCTCGAGTCCGGACGCCTGCATAAATTCTCCCCTCAGGGTCTCAAGGCCATAGTAGTTGATGAAGCTCACCATGCTGCGGCCCCGTCGTATGTCAACATTTCTTCGTCCTTGAGATATGATACTCACTTTTCGCTCAGATACCGCCGCATACTCTCCTTCTTTCATCCGGAAGTTCATTGTCCAGAGAATTATACCCACTCTCATCCTGTTCAAGAAGCTGTTCCAATTTTTGGGTTTTCCGCAACGTTCAGCAGGCATGACGGGCTAGCGCTTGGTTCAGTATTTGAAAGGATAGTGTACCACCGTGACTTCTTGGACATGATCAAAGAGCAGTGGTGAGTTGAGGCATTCTCACGATGATTATATTGGTTGATCCTGTCAACAAGGCTCTGTAACGTTCGCTTCACAACGGTGAAAGCCAACATCGACTTAAGAGGCGTAACCATCAACACTCACAGCGGAGACTTCAGCGCGACTAGCCTGGCACACATCATCAACACGAAAACACTCAACAATCTTGTCGTTCAAACCTGGCTTGACAGAGCAGGTCAGTTGTCGCGGTCATCGCTGCTCCATCGACCTAACACTGGCGCGAATCTGTGTAGTCAGTGACCGCAAATCAACCATCGTCTTCGCTGTCAACGTTGCTCACGTCCGAGAGCTGACTAAAACGTTTCAATCGGCGGGTGTCGACGCTCGCTATCTATATGCAGGAACACCGATCCCAGAGCGCAATGCATTAATCGATGGGTTCAAGGCTGGAGAATTTCCTGTTCTTATTAATTGCGGTAGCTGCACAGGTCTCATTCACTTGGGACACCTCTCACGTTTCCCTTGTATTCGCACAGCTCTATTAACGGAGGGTACCGACATTCCCAACGTTGACTGTGTGATCCTTGCGCGACCCACGAGGTCCCGGAATGTTTTCTTTCAAATGGTCAATCACCAGTGTATTGTGTCCTTTTTCACTATTTTCTGACGAAGCCTACAGATTGGTCGCGGAATGAGGTTGTCTCCTAACACCGGGAAGCAAGACTGTCACGTTGTTGACTTTGTTGATTCCACGAATCGCATAGCCGGCATCGTCAATGCGCCAACCCTGTTTGGACTGGCTCCGGAAACTGTTGTCGATGGCGCGTCCCATTCGTTCACAGGTTATTCAAACACACTGACTCTGGGCTTAGGTGAAAGCGCCCAGGAGCTAGAAGCGCGCGCAGAAGCCGCCAATCGTGAAGAATTGAATGCCCCTTATACTCATCCCACAGACGACAACCGACCCAGCGTGCCGGACCCCAAGTCCGTCACCTACATTGACTACGACGATCCTTTCGCTCTTTTTGACCAAAGCATAAAAACGTCATTTCACACAGTGCAACTTAGCAGGAATGCTTGGGTTAACTGTGGTGAGGGCATATATGTCCTTGAATGCCTTGGTAAAGGTCACATTCGTGTTGAACCCGTATCCGAAGGTGAGCGTGATCGGAGGCAAACACTATCAGTCCAACTGACACCATACTTCACAGATGACCGAAACTATTTCCGCGCCCACTACACCCCCACAATCCACGCTGAAACGGCCTCTGCCTTAAATATATCTAGGTTTCGGACAAACAGGAAGATTCTTGACGCAAGCAGCCTCGCAGATGCTGTGCGAGGGTGTGATACATACGTATCCGAAAAAGTTCTGAGGGGACGATTCTCACTGGCGTAAGTATCTTCTCACTTATGACTTGGTGAATCCTTGCTAAAACCCGACTGAAGGTTGTCACGTACCGCGAAGTGGCGGCAAGGGCCAGCAAGTCCTGCCCAGAAATTATTTGTGGCCAAGAGGTGGGGATATGTTAACAAATCAGAGCAAGTGCAAGAATTCCAGGACTCTTCAAATGTCGATTCGCTCCCGACGAGGCTGAAAAATCTAACCAAAGGCGACGCTGCATACATTATCACCCGTTTAAGACACGGAGCACAGGTTTGTGGGCCCCATATCAATACCGGAACGGCAGTGACGTAGCATTCAACAGCGTCGGTATGTGAAGAAAGTCGTGGCCCATCAGAAGCTCGAGGCGGCCCAGAAGAGGGAGAAACAGCGCCAGGCCAGGGAGCATGTTCGCGTCGGCCCATTGGATCCGTACTAACAGGGCATGAATCCTTCGTCGTGGTGGAAGTTTTAGTAGAAAGTCTACATTGTCGGGACAGTGCTTAGCTAGTTATAGATATACTTGCCGTGCTAATATCATCAACAGCTCGTGTATCATAAGGAAAGGGAAGGAGACACCGCCAACTGGCTCCGTAGTGTTTCAATCGCCGCAGACTGACCCAACTCGATGACCCCATCCAATGACTCCGAGTCGGTAAAGGCAGATTGATTCTGTACTAAAGCAGCGAGGATGGCGCCCACTAAACTGTCTCCCGCCCCTGTTACGCTGACAACATGTTGGGGATCAATCGTATGGGCCGGATAGTGTTTGATAACGATTATTTCGGATTTGCCATGTGTGATGATCTGCCGACGGTGGACATCGCTTCTCTCACCCACCCATGCTGTTGGATTATCAACGGGGAATCGCATCGCCAACAACACGCCGAGGTCTCCGCATTTGATTATAAGATGCTGGAAGAACGGGAGAAGGTTGATAGCCATTTGTGCCACCCCGTGATCCACCAGGAACGATAGCGTCCGGCCGTCATTCGACCCGGCGTCTTGTCGCGCCAGCTGTTCCAATGACGAGCGGAATTCTGTTCCGATTGAGAAACTGTCGATAGTTCTCCACCAATAGTCGTGGCTTGTTAGTTCCCAGGGATCCGTGTTAGCGGACTTGTATAATTCTTCCAGCTCGAGAAGGTTTGGAGACGCGAATTTGATCGGTGAGCCGTGAAATTTTGATCCGAGAGCAGAGGAGATGGCAGGTAGAATTGACACGGACTTAATCACGGAAGTGGGCTCGCTGCTGAAAATCAAAGAGGTTGGATCGATTAAGCAATGCGTGGACTTACAAAAATGCTATCAAAAATGGATTTAATACTTGTGATCAATGGGAGTCATCGGTTGCGAGAGACTCACTTGTAATATTTGCGGCATTGCAGTGCTGAATTACCGCTTTCAGTACATCAGGTGAAACGTTGGCGTCCATTGCGACAATAGCCGGGTCATATCTAGTGATCTGGGAGGCGACCTCATGCATAGTGATAGAAATTAGTTTATCTCGTGGAATGTGGGATATACTGCCATCGTACCGTTTCTGGTTGAATTGACTTGACAATATCCATATCTGCCACACCTCCAATGAGGTTCCCCGAGCCGTCGAGGACCATATTGCACACAGCTGATCGCTGACGAGTTGTCATAACACCATCCGTTCGCACACCAATCCTTCGCATCTCTTCCAAAAGGAGACGTCCCAACGCGTCATCGCCGACGGAGGAGATGAGGATTGTTGCTGAGGGCTGGGCTTGGAACCTTGACGTGGAGATTCGGTATGCGGCTTCGGCAATATTTCGGCCAACACCGCCCAAGTGAAGACCAACTGTTCCAGGAGACGTAGATTGTCGACCGCGGGAACCATCAGTATCTGATATTACGTTTGCTTGTGAGACAACATCAACAGCGGCAGAGCCTATAACCACAAGCTTGGGTGCCGAATCGTCATGCTGAACTGCAGTAGGGACGCTTCTCTAAAATGCGACGAAAATAGATTCGGTTGATATTGCTCTGAAACGAAATGACAATATTATGATCTCACGGACGATATAGACCTTGGCCCGGTACCCTGCTGCTCAATCAACTCGGCGTAAGCAACTGCTATCTGGGCCCCTTTGAGTGCCGTGTTCTCAATCAGTGCAATATCTATCCAAATGTGGCCATTCATTAAACCGAAGCGGTATGCACGATGCGCACTCACTACTTGCAAGAGATTTCCCTGAGGTCAACTCCCGCACACGTTCAAGCAGCCATGGGGTGACTTCTTTTCCTCGCTTATCGATACCCTTTTCTTGAGACTCTTGTACAGCTTGTTCAACTGCTTCCTGTAACTGCTTTCCGACAGCTGCATAGGACTCGGGGATCGGAACACCGAATAGAACACCGTTAGTCATGCCTAGTCCCCACTGGGTAACTTAAAGGGAGAGAAACTTCAGGGATAACCACGATAGGAGCCCGTGGATGACATACAGAGAATATTGGCAGCAGAATCGGGATCATTCACTCGCCAGGGACTCTGAACTCCGAGAACGTTGAGTGTACTGTGGAATGAATGCCGGAAAAACGAAGAAGCCTAACCTTGAACCCACTACTCGGTGAGTAGAAAGCAGGGAAATCCTGTGTTTCGCCGTACGTGACAACCGGAACGCCAAGAGTTTCCTATTCATGCTGAACAACGAAGGAATTATAGTCCAGAATCGCAAACATACGAGGTATTCCAGAGTTCTGCGAGCATATGAGGTGAGTAATGAAAGGTATAATAAATATGCCCGCGGAAGGTATACCTTCCAATGTCAAGTATGGATTTCACACCGGCAGACACCAGACCCACAGGACATCTTGCAAGCTCTTGAAGATCGGCCGAAATATCCATGGCTTCTGAAGGTTCATAAGCAGACCACTGGCTATTGGTGAACCAACTCACAGCCCTGACCACCGCGATGCACCCCGCCCAACCTACACCAATACTCAGAAAACGAGTTGCTGACCCGGGGAAAGAAAAAATGTCTGACCCTCCTGTAGCAAATACCTAAGCAGCGCTCAAATTCTCTATCAAATCACGACGTGGGACCAACCGTTACCTTGATGCCAGCGAGTGCCGCAAATATGAGGGTAGCGCTGCAGGTGGTGCCACCGTCTTTCTTAAGTGCAATGGCTGCTGCTATATCCCTCCTAGAAAGCTTCACGGGCCCAGTATTTGTGTGCGAATCGGCCAGATACTCCAATTGTGCAGTCTGGAGTCCAATCTTGACCCTACCCCCAATGACGCCAATAGTCGCCGGAATAGCACCTGCGGAGCGCACATGCTGCTCAACAGACTTTGCAGTCTCCAAGTTGACAGGATGTGGCATGCCATGGGTGACGATCGTTGTCTCCAAAGCAACCACAGGTTGGCGTTCCACAAGAGCTTGTTCGACTTGGGGATGAACGTCGATGGGCACCCCCCTCTCTCGCGCGGAGATCAAACAAGTTGGGAGGCCCCTCGTAATTTTCACAGAAGACGAGAGTGCTCTCGTGAGTGGACGTACCATTGCTTGACGGTGAAAACTGAACGGGCCGTAAGCGCGTAAGCGTTGGCACGTTGCCTCAGTACTACAGTATAGTGTGGTTACGAGTATATAATTTGGTGAACTACTAGTCTACTTTCCACTCCTTCGTGATGGCATCATCCTCCCCAGCGCTGACGAGAAGTTCAATGCTCCAGATCACAAGCGTGAAGAAAATGTTCATCCACCGCCACCACACTTGCGACGAGTGATCGAGGACTACGAAATCCCATCTTCAGGAACCCAGAAAGATACGTATGTAACAGAGGTCACTTACGGAGGAGGTGTGAATAAACAGTAACCAGGATTGACTGACGATACGTCAAGAGAATACTTATTAGTTTTGATGTCTATTGGGATTTGAGATACTGTCTAATCAGGCAGCTCGGCACTTACTGGTCGACCTTCCCAACCGTCATCTATGCTGTAGTCCGCCTCCCATGGATCCACACCAATAGACGGGAGCACACGGGCTGCGCCAAGTAGGATCGTCAAACGGTACACAAGTGCTACCAAGACAGGCTTCGGTAATGTGTTCGTTACAAAATTTACGAGGGTTTGAAGGTGTGGCATTATGTTGGACAGCAAAGGAGCGCTGGAAGCCGGCATTAGTGTGGGGTACGATCCAGTACGAAACTGCGACATACTATGACGAGGCAGGGTCAGAAAAAGACTGCCGATCGAAGCCGCATAGCCAGAGGTTATAGGCGATGAACAAAGCCAGTCCAGAGGATTCAATGACATTCGTTCGTCGTAAACCAAATCCGATGAGAGTGAGAAAAAGGAACGCGGTTAGCGCCGCGCCGAGCAGAGTAGCTGACAAGGGTGACATGGCGGCCGCAGGATAAGCCTGTCTCGAACAGTCAGGCGAAAACATGTGTCGTGAGGATTAGGCACTCACCACGAAGATCCACCAAGCAGATACCACATATGCCACGGCAGACACTATAAGGAGGACGAATTGGTACGCCTCGCCTTCCCCAACAAGTTCCCGTCCAACTTGTCCCAATTTTTGGGCGACAAGTAGGCTAGAGACGCTCTCGAAGATGATAAAGAGAGGGCTCGAAAGGGTCAGGATGGTTCCCCACCACGATGCTAGGCTGAGGAGCAGCGGATTCACGGACTGAGAAAATAGGTTGAAACAGACGAGGAGGAGAAATGGTTGGATGGGAAGCTGCATCGCCGGCAGCAACGGGGAACCCCAAAGGAATTGCAGTGTTCCATGAATGAGGGATTGGAGGAAAATAAGCAGAGACAAGAGAAGGAAGGCAGGTTTGGGCAAGGTGGATAGTGTCAACGGAAGGAACAAAAGAACCTGTAAGAAATTGGATAACCTTTGTACTCGGAAATCAGATTGGGACCGACTGGAGCGAAGTGGACACTTACGTTGCGGTGCTGGAAAGAGCACCCCAAAAGAATGAGGAGGTCATGACAGTGTTCACAAGGTGCAATGTCAGCCGATGGGTGTATCTGGTGTTTATGGACCTAGGGGTGGGTAAGGCCGGTGGCCACCCGAGTCGGCCCAGCGTCAAATTATCATATGTAATTATTACAGATGCTACTGGTAAGAGAGTGGAGTAAGAACAAATGCCTAAGTTTGCTGTAACTGCTTTGGATGCGAGTAAAATCCCTTGGCAACAGCGAGGTCAATGTCACGAGATTCTGCAGCTGGATCTGACGGCGACACATAGAACTTATCGACGATGGGGATAAGTAACACGTTCATTTTGGCAGTGACGACGATCATGTAGTTCGTCTTTATCTCCATCCAATCCGCTAAACACAAGGGAGGTAAGTAGCCTGCATAGAGGCCGTTAGATTTAACGGGTACCTTTCTCGAAAGTGAGGGGTTCACTTGCGATCTAGAGATACATCGGTCAGGTAGCTTTCGATAAATTAGGGCCAGGAACTGGCCATAATTATGTTTTCGCGCTTATCTGCCTTGGACATTTTGTAATGTCCGCCCTCTGCGTATTCACTGAAAGTCGTCCCTGAAGAGAACCACTACAAGGTCCGAGATGAGGTAAAAGCTCGCTACCCCAGGAGGAGGAACAGAGTACGTACTAACGAAGCCGCCGCATCATTTCTTGATGAAACATACCGGGTAGCAACGACACTGACACCATCCGTGACACAGAAGTTCATCAAGCTCGGCTGTGAAATGATTGCGTGGTGAAATCTAAGCAAGTGGCATGCGAGCTTCGGCCACGTACCTCAGTCACGCCAGCTTCTTCCGCAAATTGATTGATGGATGCGATGGTCTCCAGCATTGCCTTCTGAAGCTCGGCGTGTGTGAAGGACTGCGCATTCGGATTCCGGAGCTTTGGATTCTCATCAGTGCCCGAATCGTCCACAGAGAAATCACGAACAACAGACCTTTGAGAGAAACAATGCAAAGGACCACTCGGAATCGGTATTCCCATTTACGACATTGAATATTTCATCAGGTAATTGTTGCTGCAACCGCCTCCTGATTCTAGGAAACTGTTCAATGCCACCATTGTGCATAAACTGAGCAGAAAATTAGTAAAAGGATACATGAAAATGGTCGCAGTGAACCATGATCGTCCCATGAACGAATGGGTGGCAGTTGTCAAGGGATAAAGAGCCTGCGGTCGTCGCGCGTACATGGGCACTGGCAGATTGTCAAGGTATTGAACGATGACGCAAAGTTGGAAGAGGCGGACAAAACCAAGGGGGATTTAATCTTCTCAGCGAGGCGCGTCAAGTTCACATTATTCCAGGCCTTTTCCGTATCAGCACGAGGGGCCAGAGGAGTACATGACGAGACAGCTCACCGGGGTCACGGAAGTATAGATACAGGGTTGACTCCCAAGTTCCTCGTCGTATATAGAATCATACCAGCCTATCCAAAAGAGTTCGCTACTTGGCCGCAGTTGATAGGAAAACCCGGAAACGCACCCACTCCGAAACCATCTCCGTTAATAGGCCTACGCAGATCAACCCTTAGACGGGAGTCGAATGCCTGATTTATGATTGAATGAGCGGGTCTCGTGAGAAGCTGTTGCGATATTTAGTTAGTACGTCAGTATACTCGAGCATGCAGAACACCGTACGTGGGAGAGCTGAACAGGCGATGTCCCTTTGTATATGAGGAGACGACACATTGTTCTGTTTTCGGTGAATGCAGTAAGAGAAAACCACACAGGACCTGGACGGTTGATGAAGTTGACAGCACAGCATGCTTGTGGCGCGCTACTTTCAATTCGATTGATGACAACACCATCGCCGTGACCAAATTCAATTCCGTACAACTACTCTTACAGACACAGGCAGCATTACTTCAAAGGAACTCCCTCGGGCGGGAGCTGGGATCGCCCCCGGCCTCGTCATAAACCAGGCCCGCCACACGAAAAGCCAACTCTGCTCCTTGCATTAGTACAACGACACAAGACCAACAAATTATCAGTAGAAATACCACATACCATCGGCCTGAGACTTGATGGCGGCTTCGGCGTATACGCGGACAACATCCTCCGTTCCGCTAGGCCTTACAAAAGAGCGTCCCCCATCGTAGCGTCTTACCAAGTCATCGATCTTGCTCTGCAGTCCTTTCGGGCTTACCAATTGACGCTCCGCGTCCTCAGTCTGAAAGGCATGTCTATCGTCAACTATCACTCTGACTAATCTGTTGGGCAAGTCGACATAGAGCGAATCCCACTCGAGACCAGAATATGATCTATGGGCAAGCACAGCTTCGACAAGCAGTGCATCTGAGATCGCATCACCGACGGTCTGATTGATGAGTTGAGTCAGGTTTCGTAGGTGATTAAGTGCGGTCGATTGGGCAGGTGTAGTTGGTTCGTGGGAAGCAAGGAGCTCTTGTGTCCCAGACGAGAATAGGACGGTACCGTGCCCATTCGCTTCAAAGTACACGCCAATGTCGAAGCGCTCGGCGGCATGGTGAAGGTGCTTGACACCCGTTGGCACACAACGAACTGGAAGTCGCTAGTAATACAATGCATCAGCAAGAAGACGGTGCGTTATTGTGAGGATCCGGCACCTCAGCCAGATATTTTGTCGAACTTCCGTTTGCGTACGCAGTTTGAACGACGCCCACTTTGACCTCAGAGTCGAGACTAGCCGTTTTGACCAAGTCAACGATGAACCCTGCCACAAGCGCCGCGATTTTGTCTCCATCCAGCATACGAAATTGGTTCCTTTCGTCAATGTAGAAATACATCAACCTGTCAGCATCGCCATCCAGGCTGCAGCCCCTCTGACCGGTCTTGAGATGATTTGCCAGAGACGGCGGCAGCTTCTGGGACGTCTTCACATAGTCAGCCCCGCATGAATTGTTGAGGGCACCGGCAGTTGAAGTTGCGGTGTTATGAGGTATAAATTTCAAGATATCTCCCAGATGGGGTAAGATATTGTCGATGGCATATGCACCAACGCCGTTGGCACAATCTACAATTAGTGGCGGAAGCTTTTGTTTTCCGGCCTAGACAAGCTGTTTATTTCGCGAGATGATGACTGACGGGTAATGGCTTACCACTAGTCTTTTGAAGGCACCGCTAAGTTTGCCATAGTAACCATCTTCTGAATCGTCACCATAAGCATCCTTTGTGCCCTTGGTGTTGATGGCGCGGACGAGATAATGGAGGATTGGTGTAGTGACTACTCCAGCGTCGCGTATCTCCGCGCCAATTGCTGCTAAACCGTCTTGAAGCGCCGCAACCAGGGCCGGTCCAGAGGGCCGAGTGTCACGGCCATACACGACTCTAGCTGGCTTCGATAAGTCAATCCTTGCCGATCGAACGACCGCCTCGATAGCTTCAATGAGATCTTGTGTTGACTCGGCATTAGCCAAAGTGGAAGCATGTGCTTCCCAAGATGTTTCAAGCATCTCCCCGCGGGGGTCAATGAGTTTAACACCATTGTCCTTTCAGAATGAGGTTGTGTCAGCGAAGGCAGGTTTCGATACCTTCTCGAATGAGCTATTACACACTACTTCGGGATTATGAGACGCAGTGACCATCACGCCGATAGTTTTTCCATCCAGTTTCTTGCTCCGCAGACCTGCGAGGACACCCACTCGAAAAAGAACAGAGTCCAATACAGATCCTCTACGATCACTTGTTGAGAGCAACGTGAGCTGATAAGATCAAGATAGACGCACAATGTTCTAAAGCCTGCGGTACCATACTGATACCTTAACTGTGGTGGCTTAGGGTGGGCATCTGAGAGACGGGAGATTTCCTGAGACTTGAGTTGATTGGACATGGCCAAGTCGTGTGGGGATGGCGAAACAATGCGAGCCGCCGCAGCTTGATTATGTCATTCCACGTTCAATTTCACATCACAAACAGCCTTCAGCTAGATCCCTCATCCTAGTCCCAATGCCTTCCAAATCACCAGCTCAGACCCTATTAGAAAAGGCCGACAAGAAGGCAAACTCGTCTACTGGCTGGTTTTCTTCTTCCTCTACCAAGTTTGAGGAAGCGGGAGACTTGTATCAGCAGGCAGCGAACTCGTTCAAACTTGAGAAGCTCTTCAGAGAGGCGGGGGATGCATTTTCTAAGGAGGCCGAGTGCCGAGAGAAATGCAACGAGACAAATGATGCCGCTAATGCTTGGTGGAATGCTGCCAAGGCCTACAAAAGAGGCCATCCTGATCGTACGTTGATTAATTGCTCATGTTCGATATTCACTAAACATTCTCTCCATCAAGTCGCCGTCCAAGCGTTATCACAAACCGTCACGCATTTAACGCAGGCCGGTCGCTTCCGTCAGGCTGCTGATAGGGAGAAAGAGATTGCCCAAATTTATCTCCAAGAGCAAAATGATCTCCGCCGTGCTTGTGAGAGCTTTGAGCGTGCAGGCGAGTGGTATATTCAGGAGGATGCAATAGCGTAAGTCATATGCTTTGACGATCTCTTTGGAATGTTTTACAAGCGTGAATGTGTCGCAGTACAGCCAATGCTTGCTTCAAAGATGCAGCAGACCTTCATGCAGACCTGGAAGAGTATCAGATTGCGGTGGCTCGTTATGACCAAGTGGCGAGTCACTCACTCAACTCGGCCCTGACAAAGTACAGCGTCAAAGATTATTGGCTCAAGGCTCTTCTCTGTGTGCTCGCATCGTCGGTGTGTTGTCATTCGATTCCGTCGTGTTCTTTTCGTGAACGTTCCACTAGGACTACGTCAGCGCTCGGCGAAACTTGGAACGTTACGGGCAGGCGGACAACACATTTCCCTCCACGCGCGAGGCTAAATTTGTCACTGCGCTCCTCGAAGCCCTTGATCAGGGGGACGAGGAGGCTTTCACAAGCGTAGTGTTCGAGTACGACCAGGTCACGAAACTGGACAATTGGAAGACGGCGATATTACTGAAGTTTAAGAAAGGCATTCAGCAGGCCCCTGGATTAACTTAAACACCAATACCATGCTCGCTTGTGACTGTCTCTCTTACCATTGATACAGTATTCGAACGCTATCCATGTACACTACTGTACTCAGAATCTGAAAATGTTTGAGTGCCGTAATACCACAGTGAAACGAGCTGTGTTGTCACTTTGATCCGCCACGTCGTCCATTCCGCCTTCCGAGCGCCTGGCAATGCTCGCTCCAGCTGAGCGTTAGAAATCGCCTTTACACATCTCACAACCCCTTGTGCCCTCATCAGTAGCTATGAACCTACTTGGACGGCTAGTCCTTCGGGTTGTTCATCTCTTTTATTCTCTCTTCCTGGCAATCTTGTCCGTCCCCAGTCGTTACTTTCGCCCGACCCCCAGACCACTGACCGCGAAAAGAATCAAAACTCCTTCACATCTTGCGCTGGTTCTTGTATCCGAAGAGCCAGATTTGTGCATCTCAGATGCACAGGAAGCATTCCTGAGGTGCACAGAGAGTGCAATAGCATGCTGTCGAGCAGCTGGCATTCAACGTCTTTCGGTGTATGACCGCCAGGGTTCGTTGCCTCATCTTGACGTCGTCTAGCCATCTCAGTGACAACGCAGGTATTTTGCTTGAATCATCCGACAGAATTAGTGAACGTCTAGAGAAGTCTCTTCCTCCTCCCACCCAAGACCAACTCTTCCCGGCGGAGGCGGTCTTCCCTCTCACACCACCCCCGTCCGATGATTCTGATGTTCCCGGTGGTTGTCATTACAAGGGAAGGTCGTCCATCAAGACAATTCACGCTGGGGGTACAGCAGATAGACTGAGAAAGTCGAGCCGTATCCGACCTCGAATTCAGCGTCACCGTGAGTTTAGTAGATGTAAAGCTAGTCATCCGACGGCTGAGTCGAAATTATAGGGACGCATGGACATTCATCCGAAACGTTCACGCTGCACCTGGTCTCTCCTGACACCGGAAAACCTACCATCGCAGCCGTCACGGATAGCCTTCTTCGAAAGGCTGTTAACGGATTACGTCGCAATGCTGTCCCCGTAGCTGCAGATGCAGAACTGTTCAAGACCTCAGTATCTGACTTGCAGGACATTCTTGAAGGTATAGGGAGATGATACATCGTGCGTCACCTCTCCTGACGAGGCGTCTTCATCGTAGGAGATCGCGGATATGGTCCACCAGACCTCATGATCGTTCACAATGTAACTGTCCCGAAACGGCAATCTGCACCGTTGGAGTTGCATTCTTTTCCGCCCTGGCAAATTAGGCTCACAGAGATCCAGTAAGTCATTACTTTTCCGTGCATGCCTTAGATGTTGACTGGGCTCACAATCCAAGTTACAACGGATACTCCGGATTGCGGGACCGCTGGATGAGAGCCAAGTTATTCACCCGTGCGAAAACATGGATAATGCTTAGTGAACTAGACTTCCGTAGGGCCTTAGATGACTACTCGAGCGCCGAGTTCCGGCTTGGGAAATAGCGTTGTCACGGTGTTGTATCATACTTTCACTCCAATCGTCCACAGAAATTAGCTGTGCCAGCGCTCCCGGGCAGAACATCCCATCTTTTTCCCATTCACCATTGCAACTGTATCAGCCACAAAGCCCGTTGCGACTTTCTCACGATGCTTGTGTGGATCAAGCCTATAACTGCTTTTATTGACCTGGGTCTGGCATATACTCGGACGTTCCTGGAGCCGATAGCAAGTCAACCTGGGTACAGTACTGGAACGTGGTGGAGCACTGGCACGAGATGCGTCCGACTGCCATCATCATCGTGTCTAAATGAGCGATGCTATGGAAACAACTTGAAGCAGTTCGCTCTGACCGGTGTCATGACAAGCGCCCTGGCGTGCACGCGGATGTGCAACACAAGTGAATGATCCGTCACCATCCGTCATGCAGTAGGAAATTGAGCTCCTCTTCTACACAACTTCTGCCGTGCGACCGTAGACGCCGTGTATTTAAGAGGATGCTTCACCCGCGATCTATTTCCATATTATTCCCCACGAACTGAGATACGCTATGGACATCCTTACTACGCCACCAGGTTCTTCCGCTTTGACCTCGGCCTCTTCCTCGTCACTGCAGGCGGCTCTGCACTCGCCGGACGCGCATGTAACTATCAATAGTGCAACCCCAATGAGTCGTAATACCTTTCCTCGCTCTGTCAAGAGGTCGCACACAGATATAATGCCCCCTTCCTTGAAGGTCAAAAAAAGGATAATCGTGTGCTGTGACGGGTGTGTCGTCTATTCAAGACAGAATTTGTCCTATCATAATCGACTGAGCAACCACCAGGACGTGGAAAGATGGGTTGGTAATTAGCGAGCGATGGAAATATACGAATATCCTCGTACGTCATCGAAGCGTTTTCATAACTTTTCTTCGTGTCCTTACCCTGTCCCATTCGCTATTTTGTTACAGAGGCTCTCCAGAGCTATACACCACGTCGACGAGCGATCGTGAGCCTTCATCAGAGTTCAGGCGCAATCCTTCATTAACGCTTGACCTTTTTATTCTCAAGTATGCCACCTGTACCACAAATCGTATTTTATCAGGCTGGTGTTGGGACCGATTCGAGTCATTCTCAAGCTCTCCTCGACGGTTGGTTGTCAATATATTTATGCGCAATCCCTCTATAGTAATTTCACTTTGCTTTAGGCGCCATAGGGGCGGGTCTCGGTACGTGACCGAGTATGACTCCGAATAGAATCTATATGACGTTCCACTGTAGCGGACAAGGTCCAGGAATCTTACGCATTCATTGCGCAGTGAGTCTCTTGTTCGCATCGCAAAGCTCCTCAGCTTTAACCATGGCCTGTAGTAATTATGAGCCGGGAGATGAGGTCAGCCTCTCGTCACTTCGCTCATGTTAAGAGCTTGAACACGCTTCAGATATTCTTATTTGGTTTCTCCAGGGTAAGGAAGCCTGCAAAATGTTATCGGTCATAGTGACTAACTGATTGTTCAGGGTGCTTACACTGCACGTATGGTAGCGATGGTAATTGTAGGTAGCCGCAGCACCCCGTCTAAAATATGTTGTTGACTTTTAGGTTCAGAAAGAGATCGGCGTATTAGACCGCACAGACATGGACAATTTTGCACATATCTTCGTCGATCTCCAAGCTCGCGGCAAGTCTCATGATAAGGATCGTGAGTCCACATTCAACTTATTCATGGAAAATACGAGGCTTATGACGTAGAAATTGAATCGCTAAATGCGAGCCTTGCTCCATGGACGAGACACGACTCACCTGGTAAAGTCAGAGCGGACTACGACGGTGACAGCTTTGTAATCAAGTATGTGTCTTATCTGGTTCATGCCGATGCCGAGACTACCCACTAACCGTAAGAGAGATGCGTCGGTGTATTCGACACTGTAGGATCCTTGGGTCTACCTGAGGAGCTTTCTTTCGGGTCAAAGAAGGTTAAGACACCTTTTGGTTTCCCGGACTCAGTCCTTGGTGAGCACATAGAACGAGCTTACCAAGCTCTAGCTCTTAATGAAACTAGAGCCGACTTTGTACAATTATCTCTCATGGCCTGTCGCCTGTGTGTTCTAACTCTAACTCGTTTCTAGAACAGCAACAAGTTCCATCTGTCCGAAGAGGGAAGAAGGAAAAATCAAGTCTTGAAGCAGGTACGATAAATGTTACTACGATGCGCCGCAATTGCTGAGATTCATACGCAGTGTTGGTTTGCTGGTGAGTACGAACATCACTCCCTCGGTTTTGGCCATTGATATCCCGACCCAAATTCAAGGGTGTCATTCGGACGTGAGTGAACTAGATTGCTATGGCTTGTCTGGCGTATTTAGTCTCAGCACAGATTGGCGGAGGCTATAAAGAGCATGACCTATCGGATATATCATTGTTCTGGATGGCGGTATGTCGAAATTGCATGGGTCGAGTGACAAGCACTGATGTGTCTTTATTCAATTAGGCCAATATCGAAAACATCATTTCGATTGATACCAGATATTTGTTCTCTCTGTTGCAGCCCAATTCTCCCTGGGGGACTCAGAAGCCGCATGAGTACGTGTTCCACTGCCATGATTAGCCGTGAGTCTCATGGATGACATGGACGTAGCCCGAGAACTGGAGTTTTTGTCTTGGCCAACGCCATGCAACGCCAGCCTCCCACAACCTTCAACCCAATTACGCACGAAAGTATACACCCGTCTGTTCTCATGCAGGGTGCTATATCGCCATAACTAGCTAACACGCTCGCTACTCATCCGGACCTCATCTGTCCATTAATGCCTTTGGAGGAACAGGCGAAGCAACTTTGGCCTTATGTCCCAGGAGGGAACCCCTCGAATGGTGACGCTGATGTCATGGACACCGCCACAGGACTGTTTAGTGAAGTCACTGTTGTTGTGCGACGTCAGTCGTTCATCGCCAGGGTAAAGAGCCTGGGGAGGAGAGCCCGCGGCGTCGATCAAACCTTTCAAACCCAATCAGTCAGGATACTGGTTGAGAGCTCAGAGCGCTCAGGTTCCACGTCCTCTGAGTCCCTGACTGTGAGCGAGAGAAATTGGGTTTTAGTTTAATGCAGGAAACTAGTGTCGTTCAATTTATTCGTGATTTAGTCTAGTACTTGATTAGTGATTTGAGTCACGTCACAGTCATACACACACGGACACGCGTGCGCTAATTGCAACACACATCTATCGGTCAATATGGCCACGGACCATCCGCAAACCCTTTCGAGCATTAGTCGGCCATCGTCTCGTCCTTCTACCAGCCACCAACACACCCCTTATCTCTCCTCGCACAAACGACCCCCATCTATGTTCGAAGACCGGGATAGCTTCAAGTGAGAACATACATACGCGTACTATATTTGACAATTTGACAAATCTGATCTGGCTGTCAAACAGTTTCCCTACTCCTACGAAGGACAGCAACTCCTGGTACCACCCTTCTCTAGAAGGCGCGTCTGGCGATGAAGAGGAGTCCATTGATGTGACGAAGGGAAATTGGGGTAGGAAGACGGCTAAAGGTGCTAGATGGCTTCGAAAGGGCAAGTTAGCCGCATGGGGTCCCGGCATGGAGGAATGGGAGGTGCGCTTCTTGGAAATTCCCCCTGTTGTTCAACAATTAGAGATTTGTTTCAGGCAGACGAACGAGCTCGAAAACGCATAAGGTCTTTACTCCCCCCCGAGAATCGTTCCCCGTCACCGCCCGTATTACCCCATCTGCGGCCACCCTCTCCCCCGCTCATTGCTCCCTATGTGACCCTTCCCGCCCAACACCTCAACTATACATCTTTCGTGATGGACAGAGGAGTAACACACTCTTTTCGTTCTCCGATGCTAGAGGACCTGGAGCGTGCCACAAATGGGCTAATCGAGGGAGAAGCGGGAATGAAACGGGCATTCGGACGACTCTGGGAGGTTCTCTCGAAGGATCCCGATCAAGTAAATCTCAAGGATGCAGTCGTCCCAAAGCGAGAGGATGAGGGTGAAGATACAAACGCGGAAGGCGAGAACGAGCGGCGGCTTGCACGAGCCCCAGACCTCGCTCCTCCAACACATTCAAGATGATGTTCGGGAGTACGTTGAACGATTACAGGAGGTCCGGGAAAGCTTGGGTGATATTCGGGCACAACGGGATGAGGTCTGGACAATGGTGAGGACGAGTGCACTACAGGAGCTGCAGAGGATGGCTGGTGGGCAAGCGGTACAGTGACTGCCTTACTCGGAGTCACGGGTGGGCGCCCACAGCGTGCGCTCATGTGTTGAATGATTTCATAATACAAATCCCACTCCTCGCTTTCCCATACTCTTCTTATTATCATCGTAAAACAAACTACTCTTTCCTGCAAAATGATTCCCAACGGCTACCTTGCAAATTCTCATGGTCCAGGGCCTCCGCCCATTGTGGATGACATAGAGCACGCCTCCGATCGTTACTTGCTTAAACTCAAGTCGTATGCGAAGGCATTGCCATACTCCATCGAGTCAAACTCAAGGATGCAAGAACTACTTGATTTGATCTGCATGCGCATTGTGCAGGCCGTCCAGGCTAGAGATTATGATCCTGGCTTTTTGCAGTGGGATAGCATGTTGACTTAGTACGCTCTGCGGTACTTTCGCTTGTATCCGAAACTCAAAAGTATTCGTTAGTTGGTCCTACTTGAAGTATCCGATTCCCAAAGGGAAGCGGATTCTACTAGTAGATCTGTACTATAGCATGTGCACTATGCCTGGCATGCCACTCCATATCGTCGCCACCTGCTCTGATGCTTTGGAAAACCTGACAAGATCCAAAAACAAACTAAGTATACAAGATATCAGACTTCCGTGGTTTCCCACACTCGATATCCTGAGACACGACCTGTTTCTGACCAGGCGTCAGTTTGAAGTCAGGTTTGTGTTGTATCCAGAGCTCAGTACTCAATTCCTGGCTGACTTCGACTCTACACAAGCCAAACGTCTTACTATATGGGGACGATCGCTAGTACCGTTCAGAGGTTTTTCCATCCCGCAGCTATTGACCAGATGCTCGAAACGTTTGTACCATTGATCAACGGGACCAATCTGAACGTATGTTCAAATCTTACTAGGGAGTGTCTCTGTAATTGGTTCAGTTGTGGGACTAAATTTGAATCACAGAGTCTTTTATCGACGCAGTTTTTCATGCTCACGTTTCTCCCTCAAAGTCATCCGCAATCCTATCTGCCTATGCTTTTCCGATTGTGGGAGTCTATCAACTCTTATATGTACGATGAGCGCATGCTTCAGTTCCTCGCTCAACTTGCGGAGATGCATGTGGACCCTGCGATCAGTGACCCGAAAAAGATTGACGAGATACCCGATGACGCGAGATCAGAGAATGAAGGCAGACCCAATTGGTCCAAGAAAGATCTCAATAGCACTGGCCTGTGGACTGGAATTTACAAGGACGTCGGCATATTTACCGATTACGACTGGCATTTCATTATGTGCAAATGCTTGGCGTCTATGGGTTGGTCTCTCTCTGAATCTCGTTCAATCTACATTTCGTTGAAGATGACCACAACCAGAAATTCCGCTTGCGGACGCGGGATCTCTTACCACAGGCCCGTCTGCCGATAGTCAGGCCGGCTTTGAGATTGGTCGTCTTCCGAAGCCTACTTGGCGGATTGGTTAGTCTGTCTCAACTCGTGCTTGACTGCAGGATTCTGATGTCCTCAAGCTTCTTTGGCGCGTATCATTGTCTATTCCATGTCTCCGGACGGACTTCCTACCGCACCATCTAGTGCACCCACTCCTCTCGGGACACCTTTTGCATCCGGAATGAATACCCCTCGGAATCAGAGCAGCTCTGTGGGCGAATACTTAACGGCCCCTCTTGCGAAGATCCCATTCTTGAGCCTCAAGAGCTATGTTGGCGGCTCAAAAGCTCTGGACTCACTGGTGAAGCTAATAGCTTCTACAGAAAGTTTTTTCCATCCTTCGAACTCGGGTGCCTGGACCGCTGATGTATGTAATGTCTTGTATGCAATGCTGAGACCTCTCCTTTGCGTGTGGCACTGAGTGAGCTACGCGCTGATATGTCTACATGCAGTTGACTGCATTCATCAAACACGTCGCATATGAGTTCAACAAACGTAACTTATCCCTTTTCGCGTACGCTCGGGGTCGTAGCTCATGATTTACCCCCAGGATGGCATGAAGAACAAAACCCCAATTGTGAAACGCCATTGGTCTGCCATACCTGTTACTAGAACCCGTTGACATCGCTTTGATTGGTCTTACAGCATCGACGTTTGACGCGGGCAATGAAACGTGAGCTCGTGAAGAGCTTTCGTACAGTTGCTCTATTAGCGATGTTCGCCGAGGACTCGACGACGACCAGCAATATTTCTAGTTGCCTGAAGTGGATGAGTCTCATGGAGCCCGATCTCATACTCTACCCAATATTAGAAAGAGCTGTGCCCTCGCTCGAAACTTTAGTTGAGGTAAGTGACTGACCTTAAAGTTTAACTTAATTAAAGATGTTTACATGATCTGATTAGACACAACGTACCATTGCCGTAATCAAGGCATTGGGTGCTATTGCCCCGGCGCTCGTGTCTAGAGAGGTCTATTATCCGGGGGCGAAGCACCTGGTTCCCATTCTACAGCTATTGATTCCGGGGGTTGATCTGGTATGTGGTTTAAAACGACTGCCACGATGCATTACGCTGACGAACATGATAGAACGATCCGTCAAAAACGGTAGGATGATGCTTCGCGCTTGTATTACATGTTTTGATGAAAACAACCCGGTAATATAGCTCTGCACGACGACCTTCCTCATAGAAATTTCCCAGTACATCAAGTTCGGAGATATGACGTCAAGAAGCGTCACCATGTCGGTTGATGTAGACTCTAGCGCTTCTCAAAACGTTGATATACCAAGTGGAGTCGCTATTATTTCCCTGAGTGATGGACAATTTGAAGAAGCACTGGTTGATGACGGCCCTCTACTCTCCGTGGACGACGAAGATGCTTTACTGCGAGAGTCCACAGCAGGCTTTCCAGACTGGATTGCTAGCTTCATTCGGAGGGTTATTCTCCTCTTCGACAACCTACCCGAGGAAGCTGGCGGCGCGACGGAAGGTTAGCTTACGAACACTCTCATCACGTGCCAGCTGAAAAAAACCTTTCGTCACAGTGCAGTTAGTGGATGCCGTTACAAATGCATGCAGTCAAATTTGCATTCACTTGTCGGACTCTCTATTTGATTTGGTTCTCAATATGATCTTCGATTATGCTAGCACTAACGTGCGACCGAATGCGGTCCGAGCTGTTCATCAGCTCGTGGAATGTGTCGCGAACGCTCATCCAGCGAAGACCTTGGCTAAATTTGTTCCGTTTTGTATACACAATATCGAGGTAGAGCTTGAGAACGGGGCGAGCTCAACCCGAACGACGTCCACTTTCTCTACGCCTTTACCTTCCGATGCGACTTTTCATTGGAGTATGGAATGACTCAGTTTGACGCCTTCTTTTACTGAAATAAGTCCTTCAGATCTGGCAATTTTGCGCGGGGCCATGTTCAAGTGAGTCTTTCGTTGAAGTGCGTTTTCGGACATCTAATCGAGGTGACAGTGATGGAAAAGCGGTTCGTCGAAGAGATTTCACACACGATATAGGCTGACAAAAAATGAGCAGATTCTGAAGTACAAGGGTCGGTTCATTCCTTTGTTCAAGCGTCTCCGTGACAAGGCGTTCTCGAAGCGCGGTTTCTCTTGGAGTGGCAAACTTCTCTCCAGTCTGCTCCTCACCTTAACGCATACCTATCCTCTAGAGGACAAATTTGTAAACCGTGACGAGTGGGACAGCGAAGGTAAACTCGAGCTGTATGGCTATGTAATTTACCGGACCTTTATTATTCAGACTTCCGTTTCGACCATCACAAGTATTGGGGAAAACTTTATACTGCCGAGGATGTCACGGTATGTGTGCGTTTTGCCAATTACAGCCTGAGCTATTATGTGTGATAGGTTTCATGGCACGTACCAGACGACGAGGAGCTGGACTTCGCCTTGGAAATATTTAAGGAGATCGTTGAACCAACACTAGGAAGACTGGAACTTCTTCTGCAACCAGGCATGTGTCATAACCGCCAACCCACGGACCTGACTCATACCAATCAATTGGCTGTGTGCCGTAGGTACTCCTAGAGATGGCGTATGGCGAAACGACCTCTGTCGGTAAGCGTCGACGTATTTTCAAGATTTCAATGTCCTAGTAACAGATGTCAAACTTAGGTATTTGAGTCTTGTCCGCAACGCGTTTTCAGGGACACCTACATTAGTCAAAGAGGTCCTAACCGAAGAGGACCAGCGGTATGCTGTGGAGACAACCGATATCCTGTGAGTTTTTCTTCCCTTTCTATGGTCACTTCTTACTTTTGAATTAGGAACGAGATTCCAGAGATGATAGCTTCCATAGAGCCTATTAATTCAGGCTTCGCCATTACGGATCATAAAGACAAGCGTGCGCAGTACTACTTAGCTCTGCGGCTGCGCTTCGGCAAGTTCTTACACGAGGCATCTGTATCGTTGCGCCAACAAGGAGAAGAGAATACTGTCGATGCTGTCCACGTTTTGGTGAGTTAGTTATCATGATTGCTTTCCTCCCCTATGAACTAATGTATTGCGTCCAGATACAGTGCATCCGTGCATATTTATTAGAATATGGCGACAGTAAAGATAGGTCCGATGGTCCCCTCCTGCGCTAGCTCTCTGTTCATTAAGATTTTTCCAGCTATTACGTTCAGCTGGAGCGGTACGGGTCAGAGTTGAACTATACACGGCAATATCCAAAGCAAAAGGCGTGGCCAAGAGCGGTCTTCATACGGCGTGCACGGTGAGTACATGATAAGGCCAAGAACTCTTTGCTATTAGATATGTACCTCCAAAAAGGCTCTATCACGCAGCTCGGCTAAGATGGAACTCCATTGAAAGAAAACGCACACTCGCTGATGACCAACTAATCGATGACGTCGCAGAGTGGGCGCTTTGGCACTATGCCACTGGTGAGTGTCACGATGAGGTTTCGAGTACGTACTAACTGTTCTTAGTACGGGAGTACGAGTTTATGAGCCAATGATCGCGAATCCCGCTAACGGCTCTCACAGGTCTAGTCAGTCGTTATTGGACTCCCTCTGGGGGGTATGAAATACTTTTCCTATGACTCATATGATTCACTAAAATGTCTTGGAGGCGTATGACGGAATTCGTAGACGCTGCCTTCCCCTGATATATGCGGCCTTGGAACCTGGTACGGAGGACGATCGGATGAAAGGGGCATTGTGGACTTTGAATTCTAGCGTATTTGGTGAGTATGTTTCTGGCCAGAAGGTGTCTGACATAACGTTGAAATGTTTTTAAAGTCAAGTATGCCATGTCTGGTGAGTCATTGGTGCTCAGTTCGTGCGAAAGTAGGTCTGACTCCAGTTTAGAACCCACCCTGGCACCAGGATTGCTCAAAAAGCTATTCGGATGTCAAGCTAATGAGAAGGTATCTCCTCCGCTAAAAGATTTATCGCTGCAATCTATAATGAAAATTGGCAGCCGTCCATACAGGGTGCTGTTTCATCCGTTTGCGAAAATGGTACGCGCAAGCCCTGTTTTCACACAACCATACTTTACTGTTGTCACAGGCATAAATAGCTTTGTTGAACCCAATTTCCTCGTCTATGAAGTCCATTACCCACCTATAGACAGGGCATTGGCAAATTTTCGTGCCAAGTTGCCGTTCAGTGCAAAAGAGGACTTGTTAGTTCAGCATTGCAGGGAGAAGCGAATAAGTCGTATCCAGTTGTGCGAAGAGCAAGTCAGGGAGACGGTTGGAGTGCATGCCTCTCTAGGGAGACTTGCGCTGATAGAACGATAGACTTCACTAACCCTCGAAATCGCCGTGGCAAAATCCACTCACTGGCGTTATGCGATCTTTGCCACTCGTTGTTTGCGGACTCTGGTCAGGAAAGACGCGCCTGTTTCTGCACCTCATATGAGATATTTCCTGGAGAAGTGCTACGATAATCACCCTTCTTTGGTGCGTTTTTATTATCTTTGGAACGTTCAGGCTTAACCGACACCGTCGCTTAGCGTTATGTAGGTGACATTGATTCCACCCTGCCATGAATCTGACAGGTTTCCAGTACTCCCAGAGAGCGGTGATGAAGGCAATACGTTACATAAAACTACGGACCTTCACTCAAGGGCCTTTTGATCTCATTTTCGAGCTGAGTAATAATCCTCTCAAACGGTCAATTGCTGTCAGGAAGCTATCTCATGACTTCACGCGCGATTTTCTTGATCAATTCCGAACACCTGTTGATCTTATAAATGCCGGATCTAATACGTGAGTTACGTCCGTTACCCAATTGGCATGAGTCGACTGATTTATGCTGCTGCAGCCTCTTGGTCGAAAATGTTGATAGCGGATGGCTCGCCTGGCAGGACTCAATCATGGCTTATGCCTGCCCTCACGTATCCAACCCATCATTGACGCCGTGGGACCCAGAGAGTGAAGAAGCTATTTCGGCTGTGAGAGAAGCTGCTATGGATTCTTCTTTTTGGCAGAATTTGTCGACACACTTCAGCTCTGAAACGCATTCCGAAGTGGTGTCTTCAGACAATGTTGCCTCGATTAAGTCGATTGGTATGTCAACCCAAGACGAAAAACGGCTGTTGCATCCACCTAACTTCCAGTTATCAGTTCAGCTATTAGAGAACGAGTCATTTACCCCTCTGCAAACCCTGATAGACGAGTTGATCCAGAATCCTGACCAGAACAAACAGAGGGGGGCCGCTGAGTTTCTGGCTGGTCTGCTGAATGGTAAGACCGACTTTCTGTTCGTGACACGCTTCTTAAAGAGGACAGGCGCCAAGCACTGGCCCATGCACAGCCAGAAAGAACTTTGGGATTGGGCCATGCCATTATTAAAAACTACCTTCGACAGCAGAATTAAGACCGACACTTTACCTGTTTGGATGTCGTTCTTGGAAGTAGGTCATTTCGATTACACTTCCCTTCTTGTCCTAACAGATCACAGTATATGTTCCACAAACGAGATCCTCGTCGATATCAGGCTCTCGTTGACTACCTGGTGCAAGAGTTCTACTCTACTGATTACAATGGTGAATCCTCTCTCAATGCCGTCAAAGCCCTGTGCCTTTTTCGGGCCTTTTACGAAGAGCAAAACTGGAAATTCACTGGGTGGGTGGATCTGGCGGTTGAACGTGTGTGGACCGAGATATCTAGCGAGCACGATGAGGTGTGTCACCTTTTGTATACCATGAAATTCAAGAATGATTGATTCACATTACCATTACGAGGTCCGCGCGTACATCAGCGAGCTTCTCGCTTTCGCGAGTAAGATCAAGGTGAGGAAGCCTACGCATGATAAGACCTGATGTTCACCCAACGACAGCGCCAACCGAGATCTTCGGTTCCCTCTGCTGAGGTCTTTGTACGAGAGTGCCGGACGGTGCCGATCGACTTCGATATATTGGGTATGCGAGGAATCTATCACCGTACGCGAGTGCAAGAACTAGTACAGCGGTTCCCGGAGTGGCGTGCCGAACGACTTCCAGGAGCCCGTGCCTTCCAATCTACATATGACAAGTCGGTTCCCGCCCTTACCTTCTCCTGGCTTTCCTTGTTGACAGTGTGAACAGAGTAGGGACCACAATATGTCGTTGGTTATTCCAAACGGTGCACGATACAAACGCGATAGCGGCGTTTGACTACATTCTACCGCTAATGGTACGCAGAGTAATCATACATACCCGTTCAAACCTTTATATCCCCGCCAGCCTGAGCTATTTCGTTTTACTGAAGGTATTTTGTATTATATTCAGTGTGGCATAGCTTAATTTCTCTTCCTCAGTGAACGACAATGACGAGCTCTTGTCGAGGGCGCGCATGCTCCTCGTCCGCATGTGTGGGGTGACACCGCCGCGTCCCCTCATAGGTCCAATATTGACTGCCATCTTTGAAACGATTCTAAACTCTCCGGTCAGACGATCTCCCGTCGATCTTTAGAAGACTAACTTATTTCTATTGGTAGTCATGGAAAGTCCGAGTGCAAGCTTTGCCTTTGGTTCAAGGTTTGTATTGTCTAGTATTCTGTGTGAACTAAAATTCACTTTTTCACTAGTGTTCTACTTTCGCCAAGTTCCTCTACTGAGTGACGCCAGGATAACCGAGATACTCGAGGTTGGTAGGGTATTATTTATTTGTTTCAGATACGTCATTGGGATCTATTAGATGCTTTGCAAATGCCTTGACGACGAAGTGGTTGAAGTTCGGGAGATGGCTGCTACGTAAGCTCAAGTTATCTCTTCATGCGTTAGCCTCATTCTCTATCAGAACGTTATCTGGGGTCCTACGTCTCTCCCCACGTCGTAGCCAACTAACATTAAAGGTACAAGTTATTGCTTAATCACCCTAAACACACGGCCTGAGCTCTCCTAGGGCCGTTTCGTCAAACTTTTACGTTCGTCGCCCCTTCCGAACCGACAATCGCCAGTCTATAACGCCGCTATTCGCCAACGCCACGCTGCAATTCTCGGTATCTGTGCCCTAGTAGACAGTTACCCTTACAGTGTCGAGCGTTGGATGCCCGAGTTACTCGCAAATATACTTGCGGAGCATGCTTATGATCCTGTCAGTCTTGTCAACCTCTCTTGTTACCATCTTGTCTTGGTTCTTGCTGACGACCAGATTTGATTCAGATACCAATTTCACTAACAGTACAGAAGTGTGCGAGTAACTTTAAAAAGACTCATCAGGATACTTGGCACGAGGACTCGAAACGCTTCACCGAGGATCAACTTGCCGCACTCTCTACATTGCTAACTGGTTCATCGTACTGTGCGTGATTCTTTCTTCTTATCTCTTCGAGTACTTATCTGCAATTACGTATAGATGCTTAAACGTCGGGAATGATTGGATCTATATGATGCCAATCTGGTGGTAAGTTAACCACGGAGTCTGTGTTCCTGGAGCGTAGCACAATAGTCGTAATGAGTTCGGTAATGCTATCACTAGTCTCTCTACTCTAAATACCAAGTCGCGAATATAGACAAAGCGCAAGGGTCAAGAGGTATACACTCACACTTGGTGCTGTTCATGGCCTGGGGGAGGTAGGGACAAGGTCAGCTGTGGGGGACGAGAACCACTGGGGCGCCTTCGTCCTTCCTCGATGTTATCAGGCAAAGCGATTGATGCCTCCGTCGTCTCGCGTCCGTTGGCTGTGCCAGCTCTCGCCCCAGCATCTGGAACGAGATTTATGGGTGCATTTTTCCGATCTTCGTATCCTGACTTGACTCGATTATTTGACACCGACTCGCTATAGAGCGCCACAAATCAGAGTGGGTCATGGCCTCATAAGAGAAAGAAAAAAAGAACGTGAAACTTACCGAATTTCGGCAATAAGGTCGTCGATGTCGTACCATGCAAGAGAGCTGTATGCGATACCACGGAACCAACCCAGCTGATTGGCGGGGGCGATGTATGCGTGTGCATGCAGGTGGTCCGTAACCGGGATACGTAGGTCCCGGAAGGGGGGTGTAATAAAGCCTATATGGAAAGCAGGTGGACGGGAACGTGCCGGTTCTGTCAGTGTCACAGCTGAGTTCGGCGAAGAGAGGGGTGTGTCTGGGGGCGCGATGGATAAAAGTAGCTTTGTAGCTATGTCGCGAATAGCGGCGAGGAGAGGAAGATCGCTCGAAGACTGGAACCAAGGCATAGCACATGCGTCAAGTCAACAAAACGTCAATTTATGAGAGTACTCGACTGGACGCACGAGTGTGTAAACGGAGGGAACATGGAGACTGGTGGTGGGCTGGCCGTGAGCATAATGGAAGCATGAGAGCGAAGCAGCTAGCTCACTTGAAAGCGAGGACTACGTGGCCCCGGCTTGAGACCGGATTCGTCGTTTCGCGGTAGGCAGTGAAGTTGTTGTCGTGCCAGAGGATGTCTGGTTGACCGGCTGAGGGGGCGAGAGAATCGCGTTGTTGTTGGGCTTTGGAGACATTGCCGCACATCGGGCAGCCAGTTTTCGGTGCAAAGGCCATTTAGAAACGTTCCCGGAAGTAAGTTGGTCTCCGTCGTCGTCGTCGTCGCCGTCGCGTCCGGGTGCTACCCAGTCACGTGTGTCGATGACAACCATCTCCATCTCCCGCACCTTTGAACCATTTCGTGAACACCTCGACGAGCACTATGACAGGAGGGATCGTCTCATTAAGGTACATCGTTGACTTTTTATGCTCGTTGCACTTCTTCCTAGTAGGAGGCCCAGGTCAACCGAGATATATCAGCGGCGTCTAAGAAGGTCATCTTTCTACTTCAACGGATATTGAATGATACATCAGACGATGACCGTGTTCTTTCTCTCCGCGCCGCAACCGAGGCGAAGAAGAAGCTGGCCGAAATTCATACCATGCTAAAGAGTCTCTCCCATGAACTTGTCGGGCCTCGCTTCTGGCGCCATGCTCAGAACATATCCGGTGGTCTTCAAGAGTATATCGAAGCATTGAGCTTCGTCTATTACATCGAGCACGGTAGACTTGTATCCTATGAGACGGTACAAGCTATCTTGTGCGATGATGCCGGTCAACATGTGGGTAGTATGTGAATCGTCCAAAATTCATCTACAGCTCTTTCCGCTACCACCGTCCGACTATGTCCTTGGAATATGCGACCTCACTGGAGAATTGATGCGCCTCGCCATATCCTCGATCTCCAAGCCCAATGGCCGCATGAAAGCCTCGCAGATATCCCTATTTGTCAGAGGTTGCAAAGCTGGTAAGGACAATACTTCGATTGCACAGTGACTCGAATCATGCAACCCCCAACTTCTCTAGATTTTGAGACCCTCACACCCCACATTCATGACTTGCACAAGAAACAGGCGGTTACTGTCCAGTCGCTACGAAAAGTCGAAGAAGGTCGACTTTTTCTTTGTCGTTGGTCTTCCCTGATTCATACCTTTTTTTTTCAGCTGCATACGCCATCGTAATCCGCAGCTCAGAGTACGAGCTCTCTCCCCGGATTCTAGACCATATTGTCAGTCAGGCGGTTTCTGGCGGCACTACATCATCGGAAGAAGCTGGCCTGCCTTCTCGCCAGAAACGCCAAAGCAACATCCGGGTTCAAGACAACGAGAATCAATAGATAAGGCTCCGTGGTACGATGTGGTCCCGATAATGACTTCTACTCTCGCCGATATATACATACAGTACAGTGTGATTGCGAAGTATAACAAAACGTGATGTGACATCGGTCGTAAACAAGGACGTGTTCCGTAATTGATCCTACAGAAGACAAGCAGAGAAGCCGAGGCCGAAGCCGAAATGAGAGCGTATCAGTAACGTGTAACAAACATTCTTCAATGGGGACGCCCATTCCAAGTAGATGCTGTTGTGTCATAAATTTCCACCCTACCGCCGTTGACATTTCCATTTGTCTGCATGACGGTCCAACCGTGGCCGAGAGCCGTAACCTTCAGTTCCATGTGTTCGCCATCAAGAATTACGTCAGGCAGCGGGAACTTCGTCTTCTCGTCGTCGTCGATATCCTGAGCAAGTTCGGTGTGCGCCAGCAGTGAGAAAGGGCCTCCGGGAATATTGAAGGCACGCGACGGTCGCCGTTTTGAGCCTCCAACAGAGGATGCAACTTCCGTCGCCGAATCCGATACGACATCGCCAGGCCATTCACTCTTCTCAGATGCAGCATACTCTGGCTTGGTGATCTCTGAAGGACCAGCCTTGGACTCGGTCACCCGTGCGCGGACCTGTGTCGCGATGTAGTCGCCCTTGGGATGTGCTGGGCGGAGGTATGAAACGAAAGGCGATACTGGCAAACCAACCATCGCGAAAAAACGCATGATCAATGCGCGCACAAGGTATCCAAGTGTGCCCCAAAGTAATCGGACGACAGACTGGACGGTACGCCGCGGATTGAGGCAAGCGACGGCGATTATCCGTGGTCTCGAAGGTGGTGTGGATTTAATTTCTCGGCTGAAATATTCCGTTTCAGAATCGTATTCTAGCTTGTTCGCCTCGGCGGCTGGATCAGCCACTGAGCCCCCGTCCTGCTCCTGCTCCTGCTCCTGTTCCTGCTCGATCGCGAGAGTAGTATGTGGCGTCACGTATGCGATTCCCCACGGAGCTTTACCAATTGGTGAGGGCTTGTTGGTGGACAAAGTATACACCGGACTGACTACGCACGAACCACCGGATCGCCCGACGATAAAGTATAATTGATGGGACCCCCGGTTGTCGAAATTTAGAACCTCGTTGGATATGGGACTGTATATCACGAAACGCGGGTGGTTCGCCAGAAGCCCGTGTGAGGCGAGGTCGAGGCTGATAGTTGTTGGGCGTTCAACGGCGGCAGGGTCGAGGGATAAGGGCACAGCATGGATGCTGACGGGTTGCTCTGGCGCGGTCGACGTGATGAATGCGTAGCCCTCTTTAACACCGAACCAGTGAAGTCCGAGGTCGGGAATTCCGATTGATAATTCGGGTTCGGATGTGATGGCGGTGTAAACGCGGGTCGGGGTGGATGTACGACATGTCACGACGCATGACAAATCAAGTTTCAGTCCTGCGCCGTGGAGGATGATGGGTTGGTGCAGTGCAAACGTGGAAGGTCCACGCTTCGGGACGAATACGAGGAATGACGCTTCGCAATCTGTCGCTCTGCCCTTGGGATAGTACTTGACGCTAAACAGATGAATTCGTAAGTCCGTGAGCATCGCTGCGATCGACAGTTATCACGGACCTTCGTGCACCGATGGCCCAACATCCCCAAGCTTCCTTCATGGTGATGGAGGAGAAGTTGCGATAAACATTTCCCGAGGATTGATCAGCTGGCACCGGAGTCAGCCAAGGGTCCGTCCTTTTGAGCACGCAGCGAAGGTCACGGCCCTGGTATCCGAGCCATTTGATCTCGCCGTTTGGGTACAGGAACCTGTAGGTGACCAGGAAATCTGCCTCCGTTTGGTGTCGAGGTAGGGCACTTAGTCTGAGTGTCAAGAACAATGTATGGGGCTCGTCAACGAAATTGTCTTCTGGAGGTGGGAGAGAGAAAGGCACAACAGAGTCGTTCAACTTGACAGGAGCAGCAGCCGGTGCTTCCTCGAAGTTGTACGCCCCCCATGCGCCCTCGGCACGGTCGTTGTCTACGGGAGCATTCGTCCACGCCTGCACTTGGACACCGTCCCGTTTGAGCCGATCTAGGGCAGAGGCAGAACCAGTGCGTGCCCTGAACAAGAGAGAGACACCGCCCGATTGAGCATTGGGCGGGATGTCGACTACGACGGTAGAATCGAGCGGAGGAAAGAACATGAGAGTGCGAATGGAATGGGGGTGAAACCCGATGCCCCACACGATGCTCCACTTTTAAAGTACAACTGTGCATATGTACGCGAAAAACGAGGCCGACAACTCAAGGCTTCCACGTTTCTTCAATGATCTCGCCTCCGCCGCCTTGGGCGCCGTCTTCGAGGCGCTGACCCTCCCCTACTATCATGATGCTCACGACTTTGTCGGTTGCTTCCAGTCCTCCTCTGGTGGTCATGACTATTGTGCACTCTCCTTCGGTTAGTCGGTCGCAGTCGTATTTCGGAGCCGCTGCCCTCATCGCTTGAGCTTTCCACTTGTTGCTCGTATTCCGAGCCACCAAGAGCACTGCTTCGTAATGCATAGGATGCGGCGACGACGGGGAGGTTTGTCGTCGTACTCCTTCTAGACATCAACCTAGTAGAGTCCGACTTCCATCTCCTGCATCCAGTCGCGTGCACATAAGCGATGAGAACCAGTTTGATCAAATACCCTTACTCCTTTCTTGCTTGCCACTCAGCAAACTTTGTTCCGTCGCTTTCCCATCCGTCCACCCCGCTGTTACGGAGTGCTTGCACGTGCTTCTCAACAGCGTTGTCCACCGCAAAATTGGGGATCATCGGTGCATCCACAGACAGGTTGGCACGACATATTGCGCAGGAAGGTGTCTCCCTCTGCCATGTGTTAACACGCAGTAAACGAAACATTTGGGGGAACCCACGTTTTTCTTGATCCAGCGCCACCCACATTCTCCGCAAAAAGTATGACCGCATGGGTTACCCAAGTGGGCAAATGCGCTGTGAAACGGTTCATATCCCTGAAATCATGGAAACAAGCGTGTTTCCCCTTACAAGATGTCACAGCATCTAGAATTGTGAATGTCAGAATGCGCTTATCAACGAAATGTTGCTTTGATCCTGACATGGCACAAATCATCTCATCCTCGAAATTGTTCAAGTATTCCTTCAGAATCTTCCTTGGAGATTCTTTCTGCTTCCCTTTACGCCGTTTGAGACTTGGTCCTTCAGAAGGAGGCGATAATAATTCGTGCACCACCTTGGTCGATTTGACCTCTGGTTCTAAACTCGGTGATAAGAGATCGCCTCTGCTGCCTTCGACATTAGAATTCGTATCCTTTACGTCTTCATCAGGGTCTCCAGCTAACGGACAACGGTAAGTAGTTAATGGGAGGGGTGAGATACATTTTTCTACTTTGAGGGTCTTCAACATGCCACCTTGTCACTATCAACTATTAGGTGTACCATGACAATCACACACGAGGTGTGCTCACCGTGAAAATATCGGGACATTACATCGCCTCCAGCGTTAGAGTGTGTTGATGACCCCTCTCCCCTGTCCGCGCTCGCGTTTGCCTCTTGGGATTGTAATAGCCTTTGTTCCGCTTTATCTACCTCAGCAAGGAATGCGGCATCCACCTCCTCGAATGAATACTGCGTCGATGGTGGGTTAGAATCTTCTCCACTGGCCAGAGGTGTAGACGTTCTTGGTTCCGCGTGGGCGGGAGTGTCACCCAAAGTTGGACGGTTGGATTGAGATGGAAGTGGGAGGGCAGCGAGTCCAGGGATCGAACCCAAGTCGATTCCAGCGGCACCAGGGTCCGAAAAGTAGGCAAACTCATCGTCATCGTCAGACGCGGACATGGCGTCGTTCAAGTTGAACTCGCGAGTCAGTCACGCGTATCGACTTGACTGGTCACATGATTGTGATCTTACGCGCAACTTGCACCTCCGAGTCAATCATGGATGACGGTTCGCTACTTTTCTCCTCTCATACACATGTATCTGACATTGGATACTTCGCCAGCTATAAATGAATTACCTTTCGGGGCTCTGCGTAAGGCCCAGCGCACTCTCGATCGTACTCACGTCGACTCGGATGACGGAGACGACAGCGATCGGTCCTACTCTACTGAAGGTCAACAATTAGATGACAACTCCGATGAGGAGAGTAGAGAGGAAGTCGAACCAGGTATAAAGGCATCAAAAAGAGATGCCGCTACCACTGCACGGAAAAGCAAGCACGCGTGAGCCTCGCAATATTATCCACCCTGAGCTTGCTATAACCCCTTCCCTTTCCCCCATTAGGCCAACAGAGGTCACCTCAAAGCGACCAGTCTCGCGTCACAGGAGAGTGGTAGAGACGAAAAAAATGGCAAGCACCATTTAGTCATTACGCGCATACTGCTCTGAACAAGGTTGACTAGGAAGTTCGCGATCCACGGTTCTCGCAGTTAAGTGGCGAGTTTGACACCACTAGGTTTCAAAATCATTACAAGTTCCTATCGGACATGCGTCAAGATGAGCTCGTGACGCTGCGTGACAATTTAAAGCGCGCTCGCAAGCTTCTCGCTTCCTCACCTCGACATCTTCGTCCAGAGCGGGAGGCAGAGGTTGAACGGCTTGCGCTTGCTGTCAAACGAGCCGAAAGTTCCGTCAATAGGGACAAGCGGGAAAATGCAGAGCGGGAAGCTTTAATTGCCATAACGAAGGAAGAGCGGAACAAGCGGCAGAAGGGTAAAAAGGCATATTGGTTGAAAAACGGTACGCCTTCTCGTTTATCTCTACCCATGATCACTAAGAAAAGGCCAATGACCCAAATAGCTGAGAAGAAAAAGCTGCTGCTCCAGGCCCGATATGATGCGGTGGCGGCAGAGGGTGGTAAGCGAGCCGTGAAAAAGGCGATAGAGAAGAAGCGGAGAAAACAGAGCCAGAGTGAAACAAAATCACGACCCTTTTCTCGAAACACCCAGTCAGCCTCGACTTTGATTCCCTCAATATCAAGGAAACGCAAGGCTTCAGGAGATCATGATGCGTCTGCAAGGAAGCACACAAAATCATCTTAGCCGCATTCTTTGGAGGGGGTATCTGCGATTAGTCCCGTCTAATCTTGCGATCTACTGTGCAGTCGTCCGATATTACATACTGGTCCCCTTCTAAATGGACATCCAATGCTACTCCCGACGACAAACTACCTGTTCTCCAAAATGGCGTCAATCCCAACCAGACGCGCAATTTCGAGAGGAATTTGTGGCCGGGTTCCTTCTTCATCAGAGGATCGCTAAGAATGCCCTCCCAGCGGAACATGGGTCGAGGTCGGATGACCGAGTCGTCGTGGTCAGTCCCACCTCCTGTGCCGAGCGTAGAGAGGGGAATTTGTGTTTCGATGTCAACGTCTTCCATGTCGAGCTTATGTGTATCGTAGCCCAGGTGAAATATGTTGGCCTACATAGTCTCATTAGCCCTGGAGAATACTACAGCACACTGCCCTTCATTCACCTCGGATGACCTGTGGAAAACAATGTCGTACATCCGGAGGTACACCTTGTTCAGAGATCCATTGTCGATGAAGTCACCTCGTTTTGGCTTTCTATTCAGCAAACCCCGTTGTGTGAGGAAACTTTCCAATGCGGCGCGGGGTAAGGGCGTGTACGCAATAGACGAAGGATAGTGGGGATCAAAGTCTGAAGCGTATTGTCTGAGCTTTCCGATAGTGTCCGAGTTTCTCCTCCAAAAATCATCCTAGGAAGACCGGATGAGAACACAACTAGGTTGAGGGACCAGGAGAGAAAATCAACACAAACCCAAAAGATGTACCACCACGTTGCGAGTTCTGTCGTCGATACAGCAGCCAGGCGCTCGTACGTTATGCGAAAGGCTTCTTCATTACCAATGAGCAATTGCCTGACACGAAGGTCATGCTCGTGCTTGATGGCATCTTGCGCGAGTCCCTCTGGATCTCTCGGATGGTCAAACACTCGTGAGAGGAAGCCATATGACAGAACGTCCGCTTTAGTTTTGCATTCTTGTCGGCAGAACTGACGGTAACCTGTCAACAAAGCTTCTATCCCACCCACTCGAGAATGAATAAGAGCGTGGTTTTGGGCGAGAAACCGTGCGAGCGCCGGTGTGAGGTCATACTCGTCGTTGATACCAATGGACGCTCCGTCTATGCTGACGTGCTTGTCGTACTTAATCTTCACATCAAACCCACTTCCAAGCTGCAGTCCTTTCCATATCAAATAGCCCTTGCGCTTGATATTCAGCGTCCCGTATTCGTAGAAAGTTGAAGCCTGCGCTTTGTATCGCATACCACGGCGGCACCAAGACATCCTCGTGTCATTAGTCTGTGACCGTTAACGTTCATCTAGAAACAACTTAGATGTGGACTAACATTAACGTGCAGATACGGCCAATGAACTTTTTGGCCGTCGAGAGCCCGCAATGCGATTCGAATTTCCCGCCTTCGCTGAATCTCCATTTCAGAATTCTGCGCCACATACTGCTCGAATTCGGATAAGCCATTTAAAACGGCCAGGGGGCCGTCGTCGTAGCGAAGGACCTGGATAAGGACTTAAAAATGCACGGTATTAAATTCTCATGCCTCGACGAACCAGGGTAGGGGGGAATGGTAACCACCAAGCGTTCCCGAAACACCTGGTGGAACCTGGAGACAGGCGCTCGGATGGACTTCTCCAATAACAATCCGGCCCCACGAAGTTTCGCTGAATTTGCTCTGCTAGATACATGAAGCGAGCAGAATGAGGACCTTGTAAAGTTGCCAAAGCTTCAAGATAACCGGCTTTGCCAACTTCCCGCAAGATCTTCGATGACCACGAGTGTCAGGGGCCGACAAGCGGTTGAGTAACTTCTTACCTTGATATTCTCAACATGTCTTTCTCCTGGAGAATCTTGAAAATTCACTAAGTACGGTGGGAACTCAGAATTTCTGGCTTGAATATATTGCACAGGTTGTTTATAAGGGATCTTGCATTCGGGGCTAGTCAAAAAGAGAGCCGTGATAGCTTCTTGCCAGATACGTCTTCTCGTATGAGGCGATGATGACGATATATCGAGTCTGAAGGAAATAAGTAAGAGCGCACTTCGCAGCGTTGCAACTCACCGTGGAGAAAATATATCTATACCTATGAATTACAGTGGCATTAAGGCAAAATTGAGCGACAGATATGAATATTGAGGTGCGACGCACTGAAATCGATTCGCCCAGACAGTCCTTTCGGATGTGTTTAATTACCATATTGGTCATCTTACATGAACTCACTTTTGACTAAACGTTGAGCGATGTCTAAGCCAATGATCACAAAATCTATCATATTGTCATCAGCACAGCAAGGGTTAAGTATTATTTGAACGCCCACAGATTGTGAAGCCATAAGTTAAAATATATATCCTGAAATCGCAACAGAGTTAAATGGTGAACTAGTTAGAGTTCTGCCTACACTCACGCGTAGAGTATTGGGCCATTGATGATATTATTGCCAGGAATGCCAAGCGCAACAAGTAAAGCGACGAGGGACGTTAATACATAATTCAACCTGGATACCCACTCGCTGGCATTGTTGACTGGATCTCGGAAGGGAGAGAAGGTCCATTGGAGAGCGAAAAATATTATTGTTACGACTAGGAGAAGCACTTGACGAACGGCAATGACCCGCGTCCTAGAGAAGGTGCGGAAGAAGCAATTGTCGGGATTAATCACCGCGACAATCAGTAATGCGGTAAACTTCATGAAGAGGTACATGGTTTCGTAAGCTCCCCAATCACGTCGAAAGCCTGCGTTGAAGTGTTAGGAAAACGTCATCGACATCGTGATTGTGCACACCTGCGTATAGAAAGGTGAGAGGATGTTGATCTCGCTGAATAAGTCGTTGATATTCCTGGTTCATGTCATTAAAACTCCTTGGTCTCCCAAGTTCCGTAAACCTGTCGACGATAGGTACGGATTGTTTGATGATTGATCTCAAAGCGAGGGGGTATGAAATAGTCAGCTAGAACAGATCAGCGGGGCGTATGACGAAGCATGAGTGGTTATTAACGCACAGCGGCAAGAATTGTAATTGCCATTATGAGAATTGGAGGTGCAAAATTGATTTCATTCACGTTCATCGTAGTCGTGTAGCAGAAGTCCAAAGGATCTCGAAATTGATCAGGAGAGCCCAACGGGGCGACGATGGGAGGATTGGTCGTGGAATTTAGGTATGGATTGGGAATAGCCCAGAGATCATCAGACCAGGTGATGACATGGACGGCCATAGTGCTTAAAGGGAGGTATATGACAGTCAGCAGAAAACTAGTGATAACGGTGCTTCGTCCACTTCGCCTGTCCGCCTGTTGAAAACCCTCGAAACGGGCATAGCGTTTGCAAGGAGCAGTTGAGGCATGAAAACCGTATAGGAGCAACCCAGCAAATGCCAAAAAAATAAGGAGAAGTATTAGGGATTGTATTAAGGTCGATGCGAAATTGAGTGCTATGATATTCGGTCTGTAAGAATTAGGTCAATTGCAGGCCTTCGATCGATCGGAGATACTGACATCCTGCCCAAGAACACATGTCGCCAATCAAGTACGACATTGTTGCCCTTGTGAGGAACTACATTCCAAAACATGAGAGATGACGGAGAGAGGTGGGATGGTTCACGTACTTATCGTCGTCAAGATTAATGCAAATATTTGGACAGTGTTGAACAAACCTTGCAGACTGTAAACCTTGGCGAGAGCGCTAGACCCCTGGGACGCATCTAGCAGAGAAAAGAAGTCGTCGAATGGAGGCTACCCACCGTGACGCCAAGTACTGTGTTTACTAGGCCACCAAGAATCAAACTACGGTTTCTCCAGGACGGCTTCTCTTTGTAATTTGTCTCGAGGGACTCGATACTCGTCCCTGTGGATGCAAGGCGATCTAATGGCAGGAACTTCACTCTCTTTGCGTCCGGGTTCGTCCGCGAATGTGAAGAAAATGCAGGGAGGGGTAGAGAAGATATATACTTGTCGAGCTGAGGCAGAGAAAGTGGAGCTGCGTGTCGCGAGAAGAGAGTAGGCGCAGAGATGGGCATATGATCACGAGGATCGCGGTAGGTGGCGCATTGAGAGGGTGGATAAGAGTGTGGAGATAATAGGCGTTCTTCGCTACCGTCGGGGACGTCTGTGGGGATAGCAGTCTTGGCTTTGCGCGCATTTCCGGAACCCTCGCGAAAGTGTAGACCGCTAACGGGATGCCGGGTCGCGTGTGAGTTACCAAAAGGTACAAGAAGGCCGCTAGTCGAGCCAGAAGGAGAACCCGGTCTGCTTTCCCGGGCGGGCCAGTGACCCGCTTTGCTATCACCCGTAGTTCGTTGGCTTCTCATGGTTCATGATACGGTAATCAAACCAGTACGACTAAATCTGGTAAGTTATCATGAATGCGCAGTTCACG